>Ga0157363_1002455_pt1 | contig 16336 bp, 17 predicted proteins | sample AttsexASBM1_FD_111477 | JGI IMG/M metagenome (GOLD analysis project Ga0157363, IMG submission 111477) | Fungus gardens microbial communities from leaf cutter ant in Ribeirão Preto, State of São Paulo, Brazil - Atta sexdens ASBM1 | ecosystem: Host-associated > Fungi > Mycelium > Unclassified ... | reverse complement strand
TCTTTCTTGTCTTTCTTGTCTGATTTTTTAAATATAATTTATATACACATTTTAATGATATTGATTATCTTATATTATATTCCTGATTATTGTACAATTATAAAAATTATAAAAGTAAAAAAATCAGTAGAAGTAAATCTATAAATGTTAGCAACTATAATATAAGTTGTTGCGTTTTAAAAATTAAAACACGAGCGATTAGACATTTACAAAATTCATAGCGAATCAGTAACACAACTTTACTTATTTAGATGGAAAAAAGAAAAAGATATAAATGAAGATAAAACAAAGAATTTATATTACATTTCCACATGGAACATACAGATACGGTGTTACTTATGTAATAAATAAATTTCAGGAGCGATTTTTTATTATGCAATCAAAAACAAGCCTTATCTTCATTTTCTGACTGATCTTAAGACGAAGATAGCCGCGGTCGCAGTTGCTTCTGATTGGATAATGAAAATCTTAAGATTGACCAACTTATCTCTCAAATTGAAATTATATCTCATTTTTGCATCTCAAATATTTACAATTTCCAATGTATCTCCAAGAATCATTTTAAGAAAAACATCGAAATTAGAAAAAATCGTTGTGCTACTGCGTTAATTTAATAGCTATATTAGTGGCTGTTTGATCATGCTATACTGAAGCCTCGTAACAGCGCGTGGTTCGCTTTGAATTGTAATAATAACGTAGTCTTATTGCATATCATAACCATGAAATTCCTACTGCCTTATTGGAGAGGCCGCAGTTACCGCTACTCCTCATTATATTCCTCATTTACTTACTATTGCATTTAATGTCTGGAAGCGATTTTGTGCGCTATTTCGAAGTTCCACTGTATTTGATGTTATGTGATCACCGTACTTGATTGTATGTTACGCTTACTTTTGGGCCGTTTCGCGATTTTCTTGCTTCACAGCTGGTCTTTTCCTGGGTGTCTCCACCCAGTCTTTGTCATCTTTGTCTTCAACTCCGCTGGACGATGATTGCGCGTTTGTCGGTGTTGTCGCTGCTGCTGTTGCTGGAATGTTCGACGACGGTGCCGGTCGTTTGCGCGAAGGCGGACGCGGTGTTGTTGCCGCAGGTGAATTATGAGTTTGATTGCTAGTTACTGAATTTTCTACGCCACCCTTCATTTGCTTTTCCTGATAACGTTGCAGTTGCAACAATTTCTCTTCTATCTCTGGATTCAGATTCTCTTGTTTCAAAGCATTTTTAATCGCTAAATCAAAAATAAATAAGAGCATTTAAAGCAAGGCTACATGTAAGAAATATTTCTCGACAAAGTCCAAAAAAAATTATTAATATAAAAAACATGCTTTTAGAAAATTTTGTGACATAAGAAAACATCTTTGAAAAAATTTGTATAAAAACACAATTTATGTGTTCCATTTTTTGCATACTAACTTTGTTGAATGTAATCTGGAGTTAGTATAAATTTATTCGAAGATGAATCGCTTCCTTCTTTCATGGATTGGGATGATGGTTGTTGTCCATTAGCTATATTTGCCTTTTGTGTGTCGTCGTCTGTCACATTTGCTACACGTCCTACTTGCTGAACGACTACTTTTGGTTTTTCTGTCGATTTTAGTGTTGTCGCTTGCGGAGTTTCTGGAATGGTTTCAATAGCGTTTTGCGGTTCTAATAAAAGATATATATAAATAATGTGAAATATTCGTAATTATTTTGTCGGAATTATATAAGAACATTTACTTTTAAGAACATTTATTATTGCATATTTTCTGAATAACAAAGATAACAAAGAATTAAAAGTATATATACCATTGGTAGATGATGGAGAAATTGACTGTTGCTGTTTTGGAGTGGCTGATACAGGAGTATTTGCAACTGATGAAACTTGTGTAGTTGGTGATTGCTGTTGCTGATTGTTGTTGGATGATTGGGCTGGTTGAACAGCCAAGTAAATCTTTGTTGGTCCTAAAACGCCTTGCTTGCCAGTCGCTGCGTGTGCTGAAATCGATTTAAAGTTTATAATTCGACACAATGTTGACTAGATGTTTTATGCAAGAATGATTGTAGCTAATTATTTTATAAACCAACGTTTTAAACAAAATTTTATTTATAATGTACACAAGATCAGAAAAAGATGATAAAAAATAATAAACCCAATTATAAATCCTAAATTGAAAATTTCATCAATTTTAAGCTCTAACTTTACACATGATGACTTATAAACTGACTATAAATACAATTTGAAGATAAATACAATTTGAGTCAATAACGTTCAGAATAAAAAACGAATTGGTACGTTTCTAATCAAAAATTGATGCCATGCAGAAACTTATCAATAAATTATATTTTTAACCTTTTAGGGATGACATCTTGTCATAAAAAAAAATTCATTGCATTTGCTACAAAATGACTTACAAGCAAAGAATTATCGATATTTATGCTATCGATATATATCGATATATATATATATATATATATATATATATATGCACACACGTACACACTTATACAGTATATACCTTTTCTAGGCTGCATTCGAAAACACTAGCCGAATACTTTTGAATATCATTTTATCTTTGTTGTTTATCGAATGTTAAACAAGAATAAAATAATACTCGGAGACATTTGGATGTTGTTTTTGAATGCATCCCTAGCAGGTAGAATCACTTCAGTGTTCAATGCTACATATATTTCTATCTTTAGTTTTTAAGTCTATTAATTTGTACTCAAATTTATCTCAAATTTATCCTGAATTTAATTTTAAAATAAACATTGCAAATTTGCAATATTTGCCCATAAAGATCCTTAAAAACCAACCTTTCAGAAGTTGCTGTTTAACTTGTTGTTGCACCATATTTAATTGCTGTGGCGTGAAATCTGAGCCTGTTAAACCCTGCAGCACAATTCGTGGACCCTCAGCTGTACTGATAACTTGCGCCGTCACACATTTGATTATTGTACCGGGTGGTTGTCCAACCAATAAAGAAGCCTCAAGACTCCCTGGAATCGGAGTTGTGGCGGAACTCTGAGTTGTCGTTGTTGACATCGTGGACGTTGCGGTAGTCGTCGTTGAGCTCGTATTTGTAGATGATTGTGCAACTGTCGAAGTTGGCGTGGTTTGCAAAGCTAAAAGCACAAATTTATTCTTAGTATATAAAATTTTCGAAATATATGAAAGAGATCTTGTTAAGCGCATTTTTTTGAAATGCAAGTTCTTCGATGAGAATTTCCAGTTAATCTTTTCTTTAAAAAATGCAGATGATTAATTAGAATAACACTAACCTTGTTGTTTATTCGTGGTGACAGTACCTTTCACGATAAATCCGCCATTAGGAGAGTTTACATGCACAATCTGATTGGATGCGTTACGTATCACAACTTGATTGCCGATCGTAGTCAAGTGAGCCTTGCCTGACGCCAATTGTTGGACCAAATTTGCATTCGTGGCGACCATTATAGGACTCCCACTTATCACTTGTCCACCAGAAGATATCACCTACAATATTTTTATTTTATGTAAGTATAAAAATTATATGTATATATATATATATTTTTATAATTAATTCTAAGTCTCTAAAATTTTGCAATTTTATTTTTTTTTTTATATATTTCTCTTAATTAAGCCTTTTCAATGTTTTTTAAGGTAATTTTTAAAAATTAAATTTTAAAAATTAAATAAAACTACTGAATTTAGATATATTATATTTAATATTTTGTCAAATTTTCAGCAATTTTTGTTAGGTCCATATACAATCAAAAATCATTTCATGATTCGATTTAAGTTAATTGAAAGAGTAATCACCTGCGCGGTTTGTCCTGTGTTAGTGACTACGATAGCATTCTTCGTTCCTTGAGCTGTTGAGACTGGTGCCAAAGTCATGGTCGCGGATTTTACTCGTTGAACAGTTTGTACACAATAGTTTGACTGAGGCGTTTGCGCTTGTTGCGGTGAGCTCGCTGTTGTCTTTGCATTCGGACTGGTTTTAATCACAGACGTACTCTCAGTCGCTGCCACTTTAGTACTAACGGCGGTCACAGTCTTCGTCTAAAATATATCAATTATAATAAATAAAAATTGTCGCATAAACATTCACACTTGTAGGCTCGTATTGATCCTGATGTAATTTGTTGTAGTGTTCTATAAACAAACTTATTATTTCCTTTATTTTCGAATCCTATATCATATTGATTTCTATTATTAGTCGATTAATTATATAGCTTCTTTTTATACATCATTCTTTCATGATCAGAAAATTGTTTTCAAAAGATGTGTTTTTGAATAAATTACTTGTGAAGTAGTTGTAGATGTTGTCGAATTCGTTTGAGCGCTTTGTGCAATTGTGGTGCCCACAGTTTGGCTTACATTCACCACGTGCAGCTTTCCATCCGGCATTTGAACCAACTGCTGGCCAGGCAACAAGCCACGCACTTGTAACTTTCCATCTGGTCCTCTGAGAATTTGCACTCTCTGTGGTACAGGTGAGACATTAGTGCCTAAAAAAATACAATTAAGATAATGGAGAAAAAACCTTCCAGAAAGGCAATTTATATTTTGCATTTTAATATTTCGGAAACAAGAAAAAGATTTTAATTGTTATAATTAATATTACTTTAAATAACAGATTTACTTGTTGGTGTTATCCTAATCACAGATTGCTGGCTTAGCCCTGGAGTTGGCGGCGTTTTCGGTAAAATACTAGTAGGACCGGATACAACTTTAGTAGTTCCATCAGCAGCTAAAATAAAGCAATAGAATAATTCATACAAAGTCAATTTCAAATAATCTCTTTGCTCAAATGTAAGAACACATGGCTTACATTTCGTCATATAAATTCGCCTTGTACCGATGAATGTTTTGTTTTGTGTAGGAGTTGTTAGAAGAGAAGTCAACTGTGACTTGTTGCTGTTCGGGTTCGCCGGAATCGGGACTTTTGTAACTAATTTAACGGTACCATCTAAAAGTAATATCTCTTTTAATATAATCCCAGTTTACTTTAATTTCAACAAACAAGAACAAATATCGTTTTATGTACATTCATTCTTATAGATTTATACATATAATCAGCTTACCAGAAGAGGAATTGGTTGTAACTTTAACAATGTGAGAGGTAGCAGGCGACGTCGAGTTTCCGGATTGGTTTTTAACAGTCATCTCATGCAAAGCACGTTTTTGTTGATGAGCCGCCCGTTGCATGCGCAACTGCTGTTCCATCTTTTCTTTAATTTCTTCTGGTGTCGCTTTGCCGCTCACAAGCTGATCGCCAGTTAGACCAGCTGTGCCACTGGTAGTAGTAACAGTAGTGACAGTCTTGTTTCCACTACTGACGATTACTGACTGCGGTGCACCTGAGCGACTCCTAGTAATAATCTGCGCATTAGCCTTCTCTAACCTGGAGACAGGACAGACACACCAAGCAAAGGGTTAGTTCCCAATGGAAGAAAGCAAGCGGTTAAAGATTGAAGGTTCAGCCTTTGGTTGAAGGTTAGATCCATACTAGGATTGGCATGAATTATAAAAGAGTAAACAGCGATATGTTTTACACGATATCGCAATTTGTTCGAAACGAAAGAGATATACATGGAATATGCATTTTAATTTCCCAAGATTTGTGATAATTAAAAAAAAATATTATATTGTACAAGAAAATTATACAGAAAACATAAACAATACATTAAACATAAAAAACTTGTCACACAAATAATAAACTTTTATAATTTCTAAATTTTTAATACATTTTAACAAACTCTTTTAAGTGTGTAGTATATAAATTCAGATTATTACACGTCAAAATTATATTCCAATAAAAATATTTTGATTTTAATACGAAGAATAGTATAAAAATCATTAATGTGTAACATTCCTTAATTAAAATTTGAGTAACCTCGATGAAGTCGAAACGATTAGTGGCAATTGTAAAGATAAAAAGAATAATTCAGAAAGAATTTGACAAACAACATTAGACATACAAAATAACATGCAATATTTCAATAAAAGATACATATTGTATTAATCATTCTTTAATCTTTACCTGTCACCATATTGTTTGATTTCCCATAATTCTAATTTATCTTCATCGACCCATTCCTCCGTAACTTGTGGTTTGGTGCTTTGTGGAGATTCAGGACGCTTTCTTTTTCTCAGTCCACTCCTTATAGACGTTACCTCTGCGAAAGTATTGTATATAATGTGAAAATGATTTTAAAAAAAGTTATGTTACTACTTTTTCGTAACATATACAACTATAATAAACTGTCAATTAAATAATAATTTTCACATAATTGAATACTTTAATAATACAGTTATCGCCTATACATACCTCTGACTTGCTTTGGAAGTTCGAGCGGTATGACGACTTTTCTACGAAGATATTGAGCCCTGTCGAGGAACTGCCCGACATGTCGATGCTTCAATATCTCCAGTGACATGATCTCCGTATCGGTGGTGATCTGATTCTTACCGTCGGTGGACAACGGCTTGGCTGCCATGTCGTCCCATCTGAGACAAGCCCAGAGTATTCTCAGCTGAATCGCAGCAGCGGCTAGCGATTTTAAACCAACCGTTCTGTACAACCAGCAAGTCTTGAATAAGGGTCTGGGACAAGGATATGGCCACACTGACATATTTGCCTTGGCTTGATGATGAAATCCTTGTACAGGTGTTTTACCACCAACGCGGGATAATTTCCTCAATTCGTGCCGAGGAAGTACTAGTATACTGCGTTGTTTGTTCTTCGTGCAGAAAGTCGAGCAGAGTGGATATTTGACTGGTGTGCGTTTTTTCTTACGATCAGCTGTCGTATTCACCACTTTTTTCAAATATAGCTTACCCTCTGTTGATGTTGCCGTGTATATTCGCTCGGTTCCATCAGCATGCAGTTCTTTGACAAATGTACTTCGCTGCACTGTCCTTCCTCTACGGTTCACGATTATCACTGTCTTTGCACCATTCTTATTTGTTGTTGTAGTCGTAGTTTCCGACGAGACAGTCGTCGAATTACGATTAACAGCGGAATGCTCCTGCGTTACGCCGTCCGTATTTTTCACAGTCTGCTGAGTTGTCGTAATCGTTGTGGTAGTAACGACGTTACTTGTTGTGACGGTAGTCACATTAGAATTCTCCATATGCTCATTTTCGAGCTTCATCTTCTTTGGAGCAGAAACGTCCTTTGTGTTCATCTTCACTGCTTCGTCGTTGCAGTTAGTTGCCACCGCTGATTCCAAATCCCGTTTGATCGCGTCTTTTTCATCAGGAGGTACTTCTGTTTTCGCGGAAATCACTGTAGGCAAGGTTTGTGGCGAGGATAATGAAGAGGATTGATTGTTGTTCAGAGCGTTTGCCTTGCGTAATAGAACGATCAAATCGCGCTTCAATCGCGCCTTTCGCATGCACAAAGGCGAATAACAGGTATCGATATTTGGAGTGATGGCCTGCGTAATATTAACTTGCACGGCATTATTTTTGGCGTTATTCATGTTACAATAGCGCGAGTAACAGCTACCGTTCTTACAAAATTTCAAGGCAGTTGAATATTGCAAGCGCACTTGCTGGATGCGCTTGGTAATCGTTGCCAGCATTTCTTTCGAAGACGGAGAGAGAGTTGTTACTGTCGTTTTATTCATTTGTTGCTGTTGCTTACCGGCAGGTGTCGACGAAAGACCTTGCTGAGGACCGTCTCCGCCAGCACCAACAGTATTATCTGTATCATTTTCTTCGTGATTTTCCGTATCGACCTCCGAGCAATCGCCATCTCCGCCTTTCTGATTTGGTGTCTGACTTACTTCTTTCGCCTTTGCCTGCAAAAATATCGAATTTAACAAAATGTTGGAGCTATTTTAAAGTAATAATACAGAAAGTATAACATTTTTTATACCATCAGAATGATACAGATTATCTCCATATTTGTGAATTATATTATATATATTATTTTATAAAGATACTCACAGATTGCAATAATTTTCTTTCTTCCAAAAACTTTAAATGTGTTCTGCGCGCCAGAAAATCATCAATTTTCGTCTTTTTTGCAACTTTTGGATAATGCAATCTTCCAGAAGTGGTTAGTGCCTTGTTGATGTTGATATCTTCGAATTCAGTAATCGGAGTAAAAACTTTTTCAATTTTCATGCCAGCTAAAACTGAAAAGAGAGAATTTCTTCTGTTTAGTGTTTATAGCATTATATAGTGAATTTCTATTTCTTATCAATAAAATAATAGTCTTTAAATTGTACTAAATTGTATTAATAAAATTGAAAGTTGAAAAATATTTTTATTGTATTAAATTCAAATTCATTAAATTTGCTACATACTTGATAAATTCATCTTTGTTTCTTGTTTGGCCGGGGATTCCAGTTTCACAGAGGAAGAATTAACACCGTTCGTCTTGCTGTCAATTATAGGCTCCTTTTTTACATTTTCTATATCACATTCCTGTTTTATTGTATCATTTTCTACTCCTTCCTCTTTGATTTCTTGTTTCACAATACCATTCTCTATCTTACTCGGACAATATTCTTTGATGAGGAATTCATAAGTGGATGGATCGAGCGCAAGAATTTTCAGGCCACTCTGATCCTTCACCTGTACCATAATTTTTTGTGGACCTGCTCGTAAGCCCGTCTTTGTCATGTCTGAGATTCGGTGACGGCGTCTGGACGACACCCAGAGCCAACCACCTTGGCCATGCACTCGATATTCTTCGCCCTTCTGCTTCCATACCTGATGCTTTAAGCCGAGTGTGTACTTGACGAAATTAAAGAGCCGATTACGCTCTTCTTCATCCTCTTTTTCTTTCTTTTCTTTTTTGTCCTGACGCTTCTTCTCCTCGCGTTCGAGTGCAGTTACTCGTTGCAATTTCACATGGCCGAGTTGATCATGCCACACACTCGCAAATACGACGGACTTGATGCATGCTTGCAAGACAATGAGAGTGCGCGCAAAGTCTCGTGGATTCACGCACGATCCCACTGCCGTAGTCCATGGTTTACGTAGTAGTGGCCAATTGATGTGCATAAACGACGCCTGAATATTGCTTTCGAGCTGTAGAATCGTTTGACGTAGAGTACTGACTAACAGAGCACGAGTACCCGTCAAACTACCAACCCACTTGAATTCCGATGCTTGCGTAAGCGAGAACTTGTGCGACAAATGACGTTTCTTATCGCGCTCCTCGTTTCTCTGAGTCTTATTTAACGCGATAGGATTGGTGCTGTATTGATTGACATACGACTTAAAGTTATTGTCCATGCCCAATTTGAATAAGTGTGTGCCAGATGCGATTTGATGTGCTTTTTGACGCGTTACTCTGATGTTTCCGTCGCTTTCGGATTCTTTTAGACTCTTGTCTAACTTCTCTTGCTCTTCCTTCGACAACGGTGCCATGCTTCGTCTTTTTATATCGTCCATGTTAAAGGTTCGCGGTTGCAACGAACCAGTCTTCGATCTCGTCACGATAGTATGCTTTTTGCCTGAAAGAAAAGATTATTGTAAACATGTACGAATAAAATGAATCAAAGTATAAAAAAGTTTAAATGTTCTGTAAAAGCCAAATCTATTTTCCAGACACTCTTCTAATGTGGAGAAACCAATCAATAAAATTATCAATAAAATTCACAATATTACAGAATTGTATTATAAAACTTACCGTCTTTTCCTATTTTTTCCTCTCCTTCTAAAGTGTCCTCGTCAATGTCTTCAGATGATGACGTAGAGGTGCTAGTTTTCGTAGTTTTGTCCGTATTCGTCGTGTTTGACGCCTCGGCATCGACCTCAACAGTTTCGCCGATCACTTCAGGTACTTGTGTAGCTGGAGTCGACTCGTCACTGGAGATTTTTGTTTCACCCTGTTCCGTCATTACAGTAGTACGTTCATCAAGAGCATCTGTACTCTCGTGCATTTTACGTATCATTTCCTCAGCTTCTTGCCTTTGTTTTTCTTTTCTCTCTTCCTCCTCTTTCTCCTGTTTCTCTTGTCGTTCCTTTTGTATCTTTTGTATAAGATCTAGAGAAAATATTTCAAGAGGTAATTATTTTTGAAAATATTGTTCAATACATATAAAATTTGATATTCAATGTTAATTAAAAGAAATTTAAGAAATAATGTTAATTAAAGAAGATTGATCTTACTGTTTTCTGTTTCTATATATGATTTCTTATTTCCTTTAAACTGATTAGTAATAGTCTCTGTAAGCTCCATTTGTCGGACTATTTCTTCCTTGTAATCTGATAATTCACGATAAAGCGCTACTTCCATTTCATTTTGATCTAACGCAAGCATTAGCTCCTCTAATTGTAAAGGTGTACTATAATACCACACTTCACCGTCTTCGCTCTCACTAAAAAAAAAATCACAATAAAAATTTTAAATTATATGCGTATAAAAATAGAAGCATGTCTTTTGCTTGTCTTCTGTATTCAGATTTATAATTTCTTTTTAAAAACACCTCATAAAATTCTATAAATATTTCTTTTGTAAGATAGACATAATTTAAAATATTTTAAATATAAATGCAAAAGATAATTAATTAAAATTTTACAAAATCTTAATTAGACATGCAGATACATTAAAATGTGTCTTACACAAAAACTCTTCTTGTAAGAAACCAATATTTTCTGCCATGTCTGTCGAATCCTAAATGCTCTTGTCTACATAACGATCCATTCTTTTCAACGTCAGGAATACAATCCGCAACACCGATCACTTTATGAGCTTTACATGTACTACATTGCCAATCCTCAGTAGGAACATCAACCAAAGGTGGTTCTACACATTCTAAATGAAATACAGCTGGACAAGTCTCACAACACAACAGATCTCCTAGTCGATGGCATACTCTGCAGTGATCATCATAATGCATAGTTCCTGGAAAATGTATAAATCTTGTCCATTCCATTTTTTTCTATCTCTATCTCTCTCTCTCTCTCTCTCTCTCAATAAATCTTAAGCATTTTGTCATTATATTTTACAAAAATAGAAGGAATTAACTTAAACAATCAATTAATTTCAAAATATCAATAATTTTGCAAATAAAAAATACATTTTAAATCATAAAATTTTAGATGAAAAAATTATGTTATAAAGTATAAAATCACACAAAAATAGTATTTGTGTAACAAATACATTCTTAAAAAATGTAATTCTAAATAATTTTTATAAAATAGAGAAATTCGAGTGTAGATAACAATTTATCAATTGTAGAAATATTTAAATAATGTCAAGCTTAATAAATCTTATCTTAATAGACATTATTTTAAATATAAAGCATTAACTTTGTTTATTATATAGTTTCGTAACTTTTTTTGAATTATTAAAAATATCTGTCATTGTACAAGTAATTGATACATCAGCAGGGACACAGTAAATTTTTTCCTTGCCGACTTTGGATATAATCCATGCTATTTTAAATATATACAAAAGCTATGGAATATAAATGTTATACATATGTAAAATATATTTTATTATATACCTTCATGCAATAAATCCTCTCTCACGGGATTTGTTATTAAGAATTGATCTGTTAAAAATTGTAGGACTTTGATTCTATCCTCGATGGCAGTAAAAGGATATTCAGTAGTGGTTAATGTCTGTAAAATGTTCTGATCAAAACCCTTATCGCTCTCCACATATGAACGTAGCACCTCTGGCCATGTCATGGAGTCCACAAAGTACAAGCTAACGTTCACCGAATCCTTTTGATCCAGTGGACCAAAATGTGTCTGCTGTGAGTCTTCCTCTCGCAACAGTGCCTTGATCAGCATAATATGAATCTCCGCCAGCAAGTTAGTTTGATCTTCGCACATAAGAGCGGCGCAAAAGTCCTCGAATCTAAAGGAGGAGAGACGTACCAGGGTACGAAAGTGCCTGAGTACTTCGTAGATGGAGAGCGATGGCATGACCAGTTCTTTAGGGACCAACAGATCATCCGAGGACTTGGGTAACACTAACGGTGGCAGTTCTCTATTCTGTAGCCACAACGGCTCTGGACTAGGTGGCCGCTGTTGAGCGAGTAAAGTTTTTCTTGGTGTGCCACTAGTGGTACTGTAACTGGACAGTGAAAAATCGCTGTCACTCGAAGGATCGGGTTCATCTATGCTCTCAGAAGATTCCATATCGGTTGGCAACGGATCTTCCTCCGGTTCGCTCTTCTCACTGGACTCATCGCCGAAATCAGAGCCATAGTGATATTCAGAATCATGATAATCCACGTTGGGGTTGTAACCACGACGCTGATAGGCACCACCTGTGGATCCGGCATGGCCACCCTTGCGAGAATGTCGGTCGCGACCACTACGTGACTTACGCTGATTTCTCGTGCTGCGCTTGCTGCTTTCCTCACTCTCGACCGATGGCGATGTCGGACGCGATGCCGTCGGCGTGCTCGGCTGTGAGCCCGGTGTCTCGGCGCCACCACCGAGCGCGCCGGCTGTCCTGTTCTGTAGATACTTAGGTTTCTTCATCAGATGATACTGAAACTTCTTCGGACGTTCCATCACCACAGACTTGGGCGGGCGCCCCCGCCTCTTCGAGCCCCTGCCTGTCATTATTGTCGTGCGTCGCCGTGGTACCTTCAATGATCGTCGTCGTCGTCCTTCTCACGCCGGCACCGATGCCGTCAACCTCGTTTTTTAGGAATATGATTTTCCACGCGGGGGGGGACTGTCGATGAGGGCTTACCTGTCCCGTTCAGCCGTTCCCTCTTACCGCACACCTCGCTCACCACCTCTCTTCGTCTCTCTCACCTCTCCTCTTTTCTCCTCTCCCGATCTTGCCTCCTCACTCAGCACGTGGCGCGCGTGCTCGCACGCTTGTAAACAAACACAAGTGACATCGCCGCGGAAAGGAGCTGGTTCCATCCATGATGTCCGATGCACTCTGATCTTTGCGCCATTTCCCACGGCCGACGGTCGGTTCGGCGCGGTCACGTGACCAAACACAATCGGCGCGACGCGATGCGTCCGCGGAATGCACGTTACCGCACGACGCACTCCCGTTCGTGGTGCCGTTCCTCGTTCGGCGCCGCCGTGCGTAACGTTGAAAAAAAGCACTCGCCAAATTCGAGATAGCGAGATCGGCGACGCGAATTACGCCAGAAGGGGGTCTCTAGCTGCGCCGCTGGTTAGCGGTGGTGGTGGTAATGTCGGTGGCGGTAGCGGGCGAATGGAGTCGTCGTTGTCGTCGTTGAATGGCGAAGCGGCACGAGAGAGCGGCGCTGCGATTGGCTCATCGCTCTGCCGCCATGTCGGCCGTTTGGCGACCAGCTACGATGAAAAAGACGACCGGGCGACCGCCGTTCTACGTACCGCTCGATTACGATGCCTCTAGGAATCCTTAGGATGTCCTCGATTATCTGGATAACGAACGTCGTGGGTCGCGCCACGTCGGATCACGCAAATTTCTTCGATTCAGCCGAGACGCCTGCGAGCTCCAATCGCTTCCACCGTATCTTCCTGTCCGCTGGCCTCTGTCAGATCGACGTACAAGATAGGTGGCGGCACAAGCGTGTTCGAAAGAAAAAAACGTAATTCTAACCGCAATCTTGCGAATACGGAGCAACGCGGACTCGCGTAGGACGCGTACACGATGAGAGAATTGTTGATGATAGATGAACGATGTTGATTACAATGAAACAAGCGATACAATCCGTTTTTTCGTACGTTTTAATTGTGATATTTCTTGGAGTACACGAGTCCAGGATGGCCACAGATTCACAATCGTGCGAGAATTCGTTGATAGAGGACACTACCGATGACGCGACGCCGCCATTTTGTATACGTTTCTCGATCGATAACCTCTCGCGGTTTCGCGGTTGCGTTTCAGCAAAATTTATATCCTCGTGGATTGCGCGATGTCGATCTCGGTGACATGAAATTTCGAGGTTTTTTGTTTCTTTCCTTTTACTTTGCTCGCGAAGCCATTCACGCGAATTGCAAACTTTCTGACTACTTTTATCGCGCCATCTACAGAAATTCGAGTCTTCTAGATATTTCAATCATCTCGCGCGAGTCGATGGATAAGGAAATTTCGAAGTAAGGAATATAAGCGAGAAAAACGAAAATTTTCACCAAAAAATTTGATCAGAGACAATAAGAAAACCGAAGGCTTGCTTTTTTTAATTAAACTTTGAACGATATTAATCTTCTCTTTTTCTTTTCACGTTGGAGAGAAAGAGAAAAAAGATGAATTGCAAAAAATTCAACTCGAAATAGTTTGTTGCTCAAATCTAAAGGCTAAATATAGTCTTTGCTTTCATTTCGTGCTTATTTTCCTTTTTTTTGACAACTTTATCGACAATTGTGTTTTTCTTCATTTGTTTTTGTCTGACCCTTCAAAGTTCGTCCACATTTTATCTCTGTCTCAGAAATAAAATAAAAAAACTGGATAATGCCCGTTATCAATAGTTTCTCGATTTAACTAAATTTTCATCTTTTCCTAGTTCTAAGAATTAAAAAAAGATGAATAAATTAAATATTGGTAGAGGTAAAAGGCAAAAAGTAAATAAGAGATAAAAAGCAATATAGCAAGAAACAGAAAGCAAAGACACATGATTAGTTTCTTTTGGATATTTTCCTTTTCATAAATATATAATACTTCTTTCTTAGCATTCCATTAATAAAAAGGAGACATTTATCGCCTTTTGTGATGATTGCATCCTAATTGAAAGATCCATAAATGTGAAATGATATGCGTTCTTTTGTCTTTCTTTACATCTAACTGATTCGATTCTGATAACAGAAACGAGGCTAGTTAACAATTTTTAAGAAGAAGAGGAAGAAAAGGAAGAAGAAACAGATTTGTGTCACCAAATGGTCAACATCTTAGCAGAGATCGAGAAAAGAATCATCGCCGGACAATGAGATGAGGTTACCGACGGAGAACCGCTGCTCGCGCGCCATCTCTCGGCGCGCAGCACAACCACGACGCCATGAAGGAAAAACGTGGTCATGCGTGACGCGAGAGTGCGCGAGTACGAGCGAACGAGAGAATCTGAGAAACGGGGCATGGAACGATAGATTTTTTTCGACTTGACGTGCGTGAGTCGTTTTCGGTTGCTAAAATGAGCAGCCACGCGACGATGGCAACGACGTCGACAAGGATGTACCCGGTGCAACCGTTGGTCGTCCTACCCGCGAAGTTTCCGCACTCGAGTTCCATGTACAAAATGCGAAATATTCACGAAGACACGATTGACACCCTGCCCTGTTGTCACGATACCGCCAACACCACCGCCACCGAAGCCAAGATGCCCGACGACGCCGTTGTCTCGCAGGTTATCCGCCTTCTGCAGGTTGCCGTTTCATTTCCGTTTGACCGGAACCTGCGGTTGATATATCGCCCGTAGCCGCGCGCGTGTCCGCGGCGGCTCGCGAACGCGCGAGTTGTCGATCGCGGCTGCGGCCGCGATCGCGGTCGTCCAAACGAGCGAGACATGATGACTTCCCGAAAATTTCCGCGGGCATACTGATCCGTAATCGACCAGGAGAGCGGAGCAGCGACGTGCTGCGGTTCTCTTTCTCTTTCTCTCTCGCCGCCTCGAGAGGCTTGATCGATGTGTCCCTCCCCCTCTGGGATCCCTTTTTTTCGAGTGATTCTTAGAGGGAAATGTCGGCGGTTTTTCGCAGAAGTTGCTTCGTGAAACAGAAAAGAAGGCATGTCGATTGAAATCATTGAAATATAGCATGAACGCGAAAGAAGCGCGGGCGATATTCCGCGGCGATGTGAACTATTTAACTTCCACGCGCAGAAAAGGGAGACGCGCGATTCCGATTGTCGTTGTAGAAAAAGTGCGAAGATCGGATAAAAGCAAACAAAAGTTGTGCCATTACGAATAAGGGTTAATTCATCATTGTTATCATTAACGTTATCATTATGTCGAGCTTTGACTGGACGGCCCTCATGAATCGATTAGTGTTGGAATTTATTGTCTTTAAAGTATTCCACACGTAATATATTTGTTTGCTGGGTTTTATGTTGGCTATGTATTTATCTGTCAAAAATTTCAGTACATGGTAAATTGAATGTAGAATAGCTTGGCATGTGTAGCTATTATATTTGTAATTAAATCTGTTCTTTTTAATTGATTTGGATTTATCTTTATTTTTTCTTTTCCTGTTGAGAAGAAAAGAGAAAAAATAAATTGTGTAAAAAGTTCAGCTAAAAAATACTGTGTTCGATGAGATCGTTGAAAGTTTGATGAGATCGTTTTGATCTCTTCGTTCATATATGTATCTAGATTTAGTAGTTAGGAAGGATATTTATGTTGTATTATTATGTCTGCGTTGGCAATAAGATTATCAATTTTATATAAAACTAGATTTATTTCTTTCATTTTTTAATATCTACTTATTGTATTGACATTTTGATCT
>Ga0157363_1002454_pt1 | contig 16340 bp, 7 predicted proteins | sample AttsexASBM1_FD_111477 | JGI IMG/M metagenome (GOLD analysis project Ga0157363, IMG submission 111477) | Fungus gardens microbial communities from leaf cutter ant in Ribeirão Preto, State of São Paulo, Brazil - Atta sexdens ASBM1 | ecosystem: Host-associated > Fungi > Mycelium > Unclassified ... | reverse complement strand
ATATAATATACATATAATTATACAAATATAATTATATAAATTATATAACAATTTGATTGATAAAATTTTATTGTTAGAAAAATTTCTTCTAATTGAAAAATATAAATTTTGAAGTATAAGGCAATCCTATTGGCGAACCTTATATGCTTTACATTTTACAATTTTTAAAATTTTTTGCTAAGTTTAAAATTAAAATTTGATGATCAGATTTAAAATAAAAAATATTTCTAAACATTAAATAAAATATTTCTAAAAATTTAAAACATTTTCAAATATTTATATGGGTGCAATAAAAGTTTTAAGAAAAAGTTAAGGTCTTATATTGAATACATAAGTACCCAATGTGATGTAATTGTAAGTATATTTCTTCCTTTTTTTTATAAAAAAATATTAGACAAATGGAAAATAAAGTGATCCAATATTACTCTTATAAGATTATAAGTTTATTAACATATTGACATGTTCGTTACATGTAAGAATACACACACACACACAAAGAACTTTTCAAATAATTGATTTATTATTTACTTACGATGTTTATCCAGGTAAATCTATAATTGCCTATAAAATATTACATCACAATTGACATTCCGCATTTTGCTTTAATATAACAGAATGACAATAATAGAATGAATAAACTGAGCAATAAACTGATGTAATTAAGTCAATACGGCATATTAGTGCTATCTATATGTATTAAATTCATCATGTAATTACCCACAAACAACGAGTAAGTCATATTGAGTACTATAAGACCATATAGAATCTGGTTACATTATGATAAGTATAGAAAAGCTTATATAAATCATTGTTTCATTGCCTGAAGAAAGTTTCGACGTTTTATTTCTTCATTTATTAGTTTGAATTTATTATACAAAATATTATATGTTTAGATTAATACACTTTAAAAAAAATTTATTTAGAAGATGAATTCAATATATTAAATTATATTTAAAAAACGCGTAATTAATATGCTAGAGAAAGATCGATAAATCTTTCTTCAGCCCATAAATCACATCCGCTGGCAACTTGATGCAATGAAATATTTGCTATCTACAGTCATATGACCCATTAATTCTAAAATGGCTACATCTATTAAGAAAAGATGATTCTTTTATAATCTTTTACTCGTAGTAAATGCTACTCGATGAAAATACAAATAAACCAAAGAGACAAGAGAAAAGGTTATTTAGTTATACATACACTTAATTACAAAAGTTGTTAATCACATAATTATATCCTGCAGAGTAATTAATATCTTAACAAGCAAATTAATTTAATATGAAATGGCTATATTATGAATTCAAAGAAAAAACAGTCATAAAAAGCTAGAAAATATAAAGAAAATGTATAGCTTTTTCAAACAAATTGTAAGAATTAATATATAATGTCTTATAATATAAAAATGTTAATTATAATATAAAACAGTTAGCAATTATATCAATAGAATTTTATGTATAAAGATCAAACATTTTTTTTCAAATAACAGGTCATTAATTCTTGCATTCTGTTCGAAAATAAATCCATATTTTTAACTATTTATTTATAATCGAATATTGACAGATTTAAGAGAAATTAAAATCTAATTAAAAGCTAATTTCCAATTTGATTGTAAAGAATCTTTTTCTTTTTATCAATATTATGTAACAATTGTACTTTATAGTACGTACAATTCTACTTTAGATAAAGCAAAGAAAGATTATTTTATTATTCATTTTTTCCTAATATTAAATATTAGGAATATAAATTGCACGAATTTTTTCTTTGCCGTCTATATATCATTCAGTTTAGTGGAGCAATGGTAATTAATCAACATCTTAATTTTTACAGGATAGTCACTACTGGTAGCGCTGAAACAGTGTCATATTTTAAAGCGAGAAGTACAATGAAATAATGAACTATAACAAATTATATTTAAAGAAAAAAAACTTTAAAATCTTAAAATTAGACTCTTTAGAAGTTAACATATTCCGCATATCGTATAGATCACCATTTTTTATTCAAGCGTTTAATATTTTTGGCTATATAAAAAAACATAATTATAAAAATTATAAAAATTTTGAAATTATATACGTTTATACTTATAACTATGATATATAATATTAGATCCATGAAGTCTTTCTCTTTATAATATTTGAATTCGTTAATCATCATAAAAAATATCTATTATTTAATAAATATAACAAATAAATACGCCATAAATTACTCATGACATCACGCAATGTGATGATTAAGTCACTTAAAATTAGCGCGACATGGAAAGTGTTAATAACATTTCTACATTATCAAGAAAGATCATTAAATAGAACAACGTGAAACATGGTCGTAAAAGCAGTGGGTCGGAGTTTCCGCGTCTCTTTCTGAGCGGCCTCGCGTGTCAAGCGGCGAGGCGAATATGGCGAAGACGACGAGTATCGGCCGTAAAGAGGCAACACGCTCTTATATTAGAAAACGATGAAGCTCTGGTATAATATTATCGGGACAACGCTGCGTCTCGATCGTAAAATCGCCTTACGTATGGCGAACGCGGGAGCCCCGCGTCAATGGCCCTCGCCCATTTTCGGGATCGTCAATGGAAAATATGACTGTGAGTTGCAAAATATTAACGAGGGAAGCCAGTCCCGTAAACACTCGATGTAAACGTATCCGGACGATATGCAGCGCGAGCTCGGGTTCTGGGATCCGCACTAATTTGGTTTTACGTTACAGAGTGATTATACGTACCCCGGCGCAACGGGGTAACGCAACACGGACTCGGTCGGCACCTTAATCCGAAACAAAGCATCCGTTTCGGCGAGAGTTGCGGATGTAGGTGTGCGGTAGGACCGCACACATTGTCCCGTAGTTGAGTTCTCCGTCTTCTCGCACGATTGTGATAGAATGTTTCAGGCTAAGCCTTCCGAGGTCAGGGAGATACGGTATAATTATGTCGAACCACTTACGCGACCTCTTCGACTACCTTGAATCAGAAATCGATTATTTCATGGCTTCCCATTCTCTTCTCTGAATTCTTCTCAAAGTCTCTTAAAAGCATGCTTTCCGATCAACACGCCTTGTTGAATGAATGGTCTTCATATTTTCCTGATCGGAGAGACCAGATAAAATGATTCAGAAAATTCTTACATTATCTTTCAACGATTTGATGAGAATCGTGAAATATATATGAAATTGTAAAATCAATTTCAAAATTTATTTTTACGAATCAATTTAATCATGGAGAGACTTTCAATATTCACTAAGAAGTTGTCTGTGATAATAAAAAGAATATTTTGAATTAAATTAATTCAAATAAATAAAAAAGGGTCAAATAGGTCTAGGTCAGATCTAGGAATTTACTAATATTTATATGTAAATTTTTTAATATATTTTTTATATGAACTGCGCGTCAATTGCTTTTGCGGACTTGATTATTGTTGGATTATTATAAAATCAAGATCTAGGCAAGAATCCATAGTTAGTTCTTAATCTCAAGACAATCTCAAGGAATGTCTTAAGATGCTAATACGGGTTTCTAATTAGTTTATGATATCTTAAGCACTAGCTTAAGACTATTTCGAATCTTGAGCAACATCTATGGATACCGCCCCTAGTTTCAATCATATTTGGCCCTTCTTTACAATTTTATTTATTTATATAGTAATCTATTTTTACTCTCATTATTATTAAATTTTAATTTAATAATGTACACTATAGAGTACTCAAAATTCAAAGTAAAAGAAAAAATGTATAAAGGAATGAAAATCAAGCGCAGATCTAATTGAAGTGGAAATTAATAATATTTAAATTCGTTAAAGAGAAAGGGCTCAGAGCAAAAGCAGGATGTACTTTGCTAATATTGTGAATTACAAAAATTATATTTAACAAAACAATATACATACATTTCGACCTTACAGGTCATTTTCAATGTTAAAACTAACTTGCTCTGAGCCCTTTAACGGATTATTTCAATTTAATTTACTGAGCATTGATTGACTTTTTATTTAAATATTTAAATTCTTAGTACATGAGTCGAACGTTTCAAATTCACAAAGCAATCTTCAGTAAACAAAATTAATGTAATTGTTTCTCAAGTTCCACATGGAGAAATAATGAGTGTATCGCTCATGCTGATTGCAAGGCTCATTTCCCTATTTAAAGCTCAAGAAACAATACTTACAATTATATTAATTTTATTTGTCAAACGTGGCTTAAATATACAATATATAAATAAAAGAGCAAAAAAGCCCATTGGATGTCATTAACGAAAGTCATATATTTAAAAATTTATCAAGTTGACATAAATAAACATATCACACGTATGTTTATTTATGTCAACTTACTATGTTTATTTAACGTATGTTTATTTCAACTTGATGAATTTTTAAATATATGACTTTTACTAACGACATTCAGCATATGATTTTTTTGCTCTTTTATTTATATATTGTATACTAATTTTGTTCACTGAAGATGACTCGAATTAAATTCAAAACTTTTAACTTATATTCCGATAAAAGAAGAATACATTGAATAAATTAATTTGCGCTCTAATTATTATACTTGACTTTTATTTGCTTGATACATTTTTCTTTTTTTTTTTTAATTTTAATTTGTATTATAGTTTCTATATTTATAAGATATTGTTGCCAATTTGAAAATATTCAATAGTTCTCTTTAAATGAAATAAGCTTCTTACATTCTATCCTAATAACTTCGTATCTCTTGCGTGCAGTAATCGATATTTTGCGAAGTTACGTCTTTTTGTAAATAACCGGTTCACCAATATAACATCCGTATGACGTAATAAAAATATCACAATATTTACGAATCGGAATAGGTGTTACACAGTCTGTTCCTGCGAATCGTGACTGTTACGTGAGTTGGAATGAAAATAGTGTATGAATACAGTTTACTGACGGCGGCATTCCAATAATAATTTACAATACGGAGAAACCTCTCTTCGCGCGCGCGAATAACAGGTAATGACGTATTTAACGAGTACGGTATAGATTCCGCTTAAACGCATATACGACGTAGAAAGGTTCAGGGTTCGAGGTTCAAGTATCCACGCGCACGTTTCATGTATGTCGCCAAGGTGTGGGCTGCGTCTCGAACGTTTGAATTCCGAATACTTCACGCACGTGTCTAATAGTACGTTCAAACACAACGGTAAATTAGCGCCAGCATGACTCCATCTCGGATGGCGAACTCCCACATTAATTGACGATGTTACTGGCGGCAAGTCTCAAATGGCTCCTAAAGCCGCTTTACGACATAATCTGAAATTGTTGTTGTAACCGATTAAAATTGTAATTGCTGCTATTGCAATCGTGATAAGATCCGATATATTTCTTGCAACGTAATTCATGACAAGTGCGTTCATTACACATGCATTAAGAAATGTTTCAACGTGGTATTACAACTATTTCAACATTATAAGATAGAACATTTCTTTTGCTAAAATCGAACACTGATATCACATATATATTGTAGTAATTCAAGTCAATATTAATTGTACGCGTAATAATAAAAGGAAGACTGCATATTGATAAGTATTCTTCATTATATGTAAGGTAATAAATTTTTCTGATAATTTTAATTCTAACTAAATTATTTTATAATTATAAATGTATAAACAATTTTTTTTATTTATTTTTTCACACATTTATTTTTATTTCTTCAATCATAAATATGACGTAAATATGACATATTTCAAATTACAATGGATTAAAATATTTTTTATAAAATAGACACTGACGATTTATTTGTTCCATCTTTTATAAGACAAACCTTGTTATACCGAATTTGGGAATGACTATCTCGATGTTGTATTTTCGTTTGCGTTTGATACTCCATCTACCGCCAAGTCGTTGCTCAAAGAATCTTTCTAACGGAGAAACCCGTGTGGCGAGTAAAAACACACACACGTCATATCTCTCACCATCAGTAAAATACCATTCAATCTTTTTCTACATTTTATTTTCAGTAAAAATCTTGGCTCATTCAAAATACATGCTTATATACATATTTGTTGGAAATTAAAATTATACTACGTTCAAGCTTCATTAAATGTTCATTACATAAAAATATTTTTATAATAATACATAATATACAATGTTACCAATTATAAATGATTAAAAACAAATAATTATGACTTACATTCATTATATTTATAAACTTAACATGTTACGATTCTTATCACGAAGTTATTATTACTTATCTTCACATAGAAAATAAAAATTATGTTGCATAAAAAATTAGAAAAAAATATCCGAATTACTTGTAATTTTGTCGATTTTTTATAAACTTATATTTATACTTTATTATAATTACATTTAATGTAACAATTAAAAAACAATAAAATTCCTTATAATAAACAAACAACTAATAATAAAGAAAGCGGATTAACAGGAATCGGTGTTGTAAGCAATGTATTTAAATTATAATATAAATATATAATTTGAAAAAATATTTAATATTAAATCATCAATGTATTAAATCACCAACGTTTCAATTATTTTCTAGCTTTCCTCAGCGCAAAAAATATGTGATTCGCATTTCTATCATGTAATCCGCCGGAAAAACTTCGGTGGTAAAGCTCAAACTTATGAGAGACTTTCTACAATAAGCTTTTAGTAATAAATTATAAGTTAAAAGCTAAAAGTTGACCAATCACAATCGATCATTCTTCTCACATTCAACTATGGTTGGTCAATTTCTGCTTCTGACTTTTGATTTATTACTAATGGTTTAAAGGGGTTCTAAGACTATGATTTGAATTGAAATAGCGTGGAAATCTTGTTGAGAAAATTGAAATTGCCTCAAGATTGTATATTCAAGCCATTCCGTTTGTTTCTCTTGGCATAAACTTGAGGACCGGGTTGCTATAAAATAATACTAGAACGATAAAACACACGTGCGACTTGTGTCCAAGACACGATGTACGCGCGTGGGAAGGTGGTGTCGCAGGTAGAACGATCGAATTGGTACACATTGATACACATCGAGATTTGAGACGCGATCTCTTGGCTTCGATACACACATCCCGACACGCCCGAGTCTATTAATACCATAGTACGTTACCGTCTCATAAATACGGTTGCGATACGAAAAATAACGCGTCGCCGCGAGCTTGACGTGAATCGTTAAATCAATTCCCCCTTTTTCCCATCGTTGTAAAATTCATTGATGCAAATAGAGCGCATTTGTCACGGTCATTGAGAAACGAATCGTTCCATTCCATCAATATCGAAAAATCGCGCTGCTGTCGCGCGATCGAAATGTTCATTGAACAATTCCCATCAAGACCTTCGACAGATCGCAATTTGAGATATACTCAGTTGTAGTGTAGCTTTTATCTCTTGTTTATATCCTTCGTTGTTGGTACATGTACCACATGTGTGCACGTTGTTGCAAACATTACATAATACACTACTTGAAGCCGACTGTAAGTAAAATGTAACAGCAACCGTTGTCGCAACGATGTCTTTCAAGAAGGAAGAAATGCACGACCATTGCGGCAAGTTTTTATCATCGCGATCGTCGTGCGAACATAACACCGTAGGCCGTGTTTCTCGTTGCGAGGAACACAAGAATCATGTGGGTTTCGCGAGAAAACAAGCGAAATAATTGGACCCTAAGACCGATTCGACGGAACGCGCGAAGACATATGTGACATCATTGCTGTTTTTCTTTCGACCGCACGCAAAGCTTTATAGAGTTTCAAGGATATGAAAGTTCTGAGCGACACTTCAATTCTAACATTCCGATCGCTATCAAATTTTTCTTGACAATTCAAAATTAATACTTGTCTCGCATTAATTAATTTCATTTTTTATCCCCTCCCCCAAATTCAATTTGTATTTAATTTAATCGAATGTTTGCTTTCGACAGTCGAAACTTCGACAATCATGTATAAATATCAAGATTAAGAAGACAAAAATGTTTGCGCGTATCGCGACACAAGACAGTGGCGCCATTGGGCAACGATAAAGTTTTAAGATGCGGAAATAAAAAAATACAGGTCACCCTTATAAGGCAGGATCTCACATACGCGCGTATTACAAGACGACCGAGAGTCGCACAGATAATTTATGACGCGGGACAAATTATGCCTCACCGAACCGGTAAGGAATTCGTGCGTCGCCGAAGATACCAGTTGTAACTACCTACAACGGGTGTTAATTGAAAGATACACTCCTAAACAATTATAAATATTTTCTTATTATTATAATCTACTGTATCTATTTATGTGCCACTTATAATACGTATGAATCAGAAAGGGAAAAGAGAGAAGACGATGCGTATATGAACGATGTCTTTCAAGGCGATTTTGTTTCGAGAGATATATTGAAGACTGCTACACGGCCATTCTATTCAAGTGTCGGATAATGCGTTTAACTGTGCGGTCTATAATTTCATTACTGCGCTTAATGAACGTTAAATGATTAAACCGCTAAAGTATGTCTCTTCGCGAATATTGGTGTAATCCTCTGCAGCGATTTGCCTATTATTGTGACTAATTTCAGACATTCTCAGCGCGGAACTGGCGAATAGACACGATTATTCATTTTTCCTCCCTACCGGTAATACCTTTTCCTTCTTAAATAATGTGCATATCTTAACACTGAGGTTTATTGCAGCGAGAGCCATTACTGCTGTCATTGCGTGCTCGCGCACCACGTGCTTGGAAAGGTGTCTTTATTAAACGGCTTATATCAGAAATAACGTCTATGCATGTAGTGCATGCGTCTTACATGCTAGCTACATACTAATATTATGAATAACTCAATAAATTATATTTTATGCCTGAATGTTGCTAAATCTTTCCACAGAACACTTTGTATATTCCGGGATTATTAATATGTTTAAGATCGAAATACTTCATTATGCATTCATACAAAAAGAATTTATTCAGCCCGCATGTAAAGCGCTTCTATGGAACGTAATATCTTATATTTATCACTGTCGACGATACGGAGTAGACATATACAAAACAATTTCCAGCATAATCGAGTTAAAGTGTTCCTTCTATACTAACAGTCTACTTGAAAAGCATTACCTTAATATAAGTTCTGTCAATCGAGGACCGCCAAAGGACAAAATCACCAAAGGAGAGAGCGAAATATCTCGCGCAGGCCGGCGAATCGTTCTCTCAAAGTTGCTCGACTGCAGAGATCGCCTCATCGGTTCCACTTCGTCCAATGATTTGTAATTACTGCCGTTAATATGATACATACCGGCAGTAGCTCTCATCCGAAACGGCAGGTCAATTACAACACGAGACAAAGGCCCCGCAAACTGTTGAACAGGGCGAGCCCATACGGATGGGCCCATCAGGATCCCATGGGCTTTACGATCTTACGCGGCGCCACAGGTTAATCATTCGAGAGTCTTCCACTCTTGCTCTTATAGTCCGCAGTATATGTCTTCCATTCTCGAAGATCCTCGATTCGCTATCCCGCAACGGCTCCTACCGATTGCTACTGTCCCTGCTAATTCAAGCGCCGATGCACAGAGATCGATGGACTCTGGCGGGGCCTCTTTTGCACCAAGCAAGTTCGCTGATTCGGATTCCAGAAGCCCTAGGGCTACACAAGTCTTCTACGCGGACCACCTCCTACGGTCCCAATCTCGTTTTCGTAAATCACAATCATTGGAGAAAAAATCAATTATCGCTCCATATTACTGCCCATATTTACTAATCATGCAACATGATAATTAGATATAAGAATATAAATAATTAATGATAAAAATATATGTTATGCATAATATATTTAATATCTATTACTATTCCTCGCATTTTTAATGTATTGCTGTAATTTAATATTGAAAGTTAGAATTTATGCTATATCCTTTCGAGCACGCACATAAAATATCTTGAGAGAGAGAGAGAGAGAGAGAGAGAGAGAGAGAGAGAGAAAGAGAGAGAAAGAGAAAGGGAGAGATTAAAGTATAATTTTAAAAATATTATTAAAGAAGATATATGTATACAAAGTTAACGTAATAAAGAACACATGAATAATGAATATATATATATATTATATATATATTCATATATAATATGCATATATATATATACATATATATATATATGTATATATTTTTTCATATCAACTTTTATATTCTGAATAGAGTCAGACATAAATAATTTACTGTACAGAAAAACAACTACTTGTAAATGAAACAAAAAGTTTGATTATTATTTATGTATTTACTTAGTATACATTTATTTTATACTTAAATTACATACTTACATAATTATGTTTAAAACGAGAAAAATACACGAATATATAAATGTATATATATATATATATGACATAAAAGAGCTTTTCAATTTTTGGAATTGTCAGATTTTGTACTGCCGAACCAATAAATTAAAATAAATGTAAATTGTAATCTAGAATTGTGTGCATAAAAAAATTGTTTAAAGCAATATTAAATCTTACTAGATGTTTTCTCACTTTTTCGTTAAAACGAGAAAAAATAAGCTCTGCTTAGCTCAAATTACTAATATAAAATCTCGTACTAAATTACGTAAACGATGAACGCATCAGGCGGCAAGCGAAAAAGACAAACTTCTTGGTTTCCACGTGCTACGGAACTTAGTGTAATTTTCACAGAAGATCGGCGTCAAGTGCTAACTAACGTTTCAACAGGATCGACACCATTCCTTTTCCAAGCATGCCGTATGATTTCGGGAAACAAAAGCTCGTTCCTACGATATTCGTGACACGCCGCGTTCTATTGACCTCCGTTATCGCGATTGAGATGACAGGACGAGACGTGGCAGGCAATTTCGTTTCAAAATCATCGATTTCGATCTTGAGAGGGAACCATTGCCGGACGTGGTGCGGGAAGTGGCGGGGAATGTGCGAATTGATTTGCGGTTCGTCGTATGCCGATGTACGGTCCTGGCGCCACAGCCGGCATTCCAGCATTTCCGGAATGGCATACCGCCTCTCATCAGGTCCAGCTTCGCATTAACGTGGCTCCATATTAACAGGAAAGGAGATTCAAGTATGGTCAATCCGCGCGGTATTCTCGAGTGGGTACTCTACACAACAGACCTGAAGCCATATAAATGTTTAAGCCTTAATGCAACGCGATAAAACCGATTATAAATGTGGATTTGTTATCAAATACGTGTCTGTTATACGATATTTTAAATATTTATAAAGTGTGAATCTCTGCGATTTGTATCACACTTTGTTAGCGGTTTTATTTTGTTTTATATAATTACATATAATTACATACTAATTTAATTAATAACATAGGAAACTTTTAATAAACAATTGCATATATAATAATAGGATTATTTCTTATTTAATTTGTGTGGTGTAATTGATGTAGATTTAAGATGAATCGTTTATTAAATAAAATTTTTGTTTTGTAATTTCAGATATATTTCAGAAATTATTTCTCAGAAAACATATCTCAGAAAACATTCCTTTTGCAGATATTTATTGTTAATGAAAGCTTGAAGTTTCGCATGTATGTAATTTAAATAAAAATTCTTCGTCACCAATAACCCACCATTTTAATTAATAATTCTTCTCCTTTTAAAGTTTCTTCGGAGTAAAAAATTAAAGAGAAAAACTCTTCAGCTGACTAATAAACTCAATTATTATTAATAAGCTGTATCATATATGCTTATCACGCGAGAAAAATAATAAAATTAATGATCTAATGTATAGGTACAGCTGATCAAATGAACAATCCGAGCCCTATAATTTCCTTGTTCTTTATGCACCGCCGTCAGAAAAATCGTACGCGCGGGGTGAAATTTCCGACTCGTCGTAAAATTTCGCGATGATCTAACTAACTCCTGGACGTGCGTAAAGCCGCGGGTGGCACCGCGGTGTACCGTAAAGTCTCGTTTACACCCGAAACGCGAGTGCTTTAAGCCAGGTCGAAATCATCTGTGGGAACCAGGACCGCGGCACAATGGCAGGCTTATTAAAATTCCTGGCTGTATTTTATGCTCGCGAGACGGTGGGCACCATCTCGCGAGGAGGTACGGCGAGAAGCTGGAACGGGAAGGAGGAGAGTGAGGTAGGGGAATCGGCGGGGTACGGAAGGGGGAAGGCCACGCGACTCTCTCGGGGCCCGGGCTTAATCTCGCCACATCTACACCCACGCTTACTAACCGATGTGGATACATACATCGCTGGACACATCACGAGCGCATTTCACCACGAAGACTTCGGGTTTCATCCTTTCGCCGGCCTCGTTCGCCCCCCACCCCCCTCCTCCCCTCTTCCTGTGCCGGTCTTGAGAACCGGGTACCAAAATTTCCCGCTTATGAAAGACAGAACGAGTCATACTTCATCAACGAAATATCACATGATTTCATCGATGTTGAATGATATCTGATGCATATAATATTAGACAGAAATATTTTACAAATGAAATGCGAATTTTCTTACTCTGTTTCGAATCAAATAATAAACATATAATATATATTATAAAGTATAATATATGAAATAATTCAAAATTAATTGCAAATATATTATTCAACTGTTAATTATTTCTCAAAATTTATTGTCAGTTTAACTAAATAATAGTAAGTAAAAATCGATTGAGAAATATTCGACACAAAATGAAAAAAATCATAATTAATCAAAACAGATTTTGATGCCTAATGGCTGCGCTCAGCAAAAGAAATAGCTTTGCAACTATTGTAAAGTTCTTTAATATAATTGGTTTTTTAATATAATTGGATAATTCTTATCCTTAATTTCTAAATAATTAAACAACATCAATAAATCTTACAACAATTGTAAAGCTGCTTTTTCTGTTGAGCGCAACTAACAATTTTACAATTCTGATTAACTTTAATTGAGTATTATATAGTTCTATCAAAATCCAAGGATTAGAGATCAACTGGCAATAGTCATCAGTCTTTAGATTATTTTTCGTATAATGGAACCTAATTAATAATAATAAGAAAAAGATAAAATTCTACACTATAAAACGCCTCTCTCAGTTACTGAGTAAATTGAGGGAATCCCCTTTTGGGATTTATCGTGTAAATATGCAGCTCGGCGCACGAGACAACATTGATGTACGTTGCACCTATGCGAAAGTATCTACTGCCAGGCCACCGCCAAACACCCTATAGCGCGCCGCATAGAACCGAGTGCGTTACCCTCGCGCGTTGCACGCTCTTATCGCGCGACGACCGCTTATCAAGCGCCAGTCTGGCCAGACTTCCCTCCGCAGGTGAATGTAGATACGCAATCTACCTGCATTCGTCTCCGACGCGCGCGCGCATGGCTTACGAAGAGAACGCTCTTTCTGTATGTCTCTTGTGCGTCTCTTATCGCGAATTCCGGACCGCCGTCGTGCGGAGACCCCCGAAGACCCCGCTACCGTCACATCCGGAGCGGTAATTGAATTCTCGGTACAGCGACTATTCGTCTTGCGTTAAAGAGCAAATTTGTTTCATCACCAGCGCGTTACGTTATCAGCAACAATTCTGCAAAACGAAGCAGGCAGGCTCGCTAATCGCTGCGAGTAAAATTATGAGATAATATAAGATTAACACGCTCTTATCGGTGCACTACATTGTGAGAAAAATGCGATTGTAATAATTCTAAATTTTGATCCTAATTATTTCCATCAATTTATGATATGTATAAAGTTGAAAGACAAATGATAACGTTGCACGATATACTTATGCCAAATTTAGATATGTATATAAATTCACATAGAGATATTTAACTTTGATCAAATTTAGGAATTCTCTTAAAATTTCTCTATTTAATTAGATTTATTCCCATCGATTTAAATTTGTGTCATACTTATGCCGAATAAACGAATTTTAGATTTGGATATTCTCGACATTTAAAATATAAATCACATTCCTGGAAAATGCAATATAATTATCGAGACTATTTTTTCCTTGAAAAACCAAATCGTAGATTTGCGCGAAAATATACATTTCCTATAACTTTAGCAAGGAATCTTCTCTATTCCCAAGAGGTCAAGAGCGGATTAAATTCTGTACGAAAGTTAATTCGAGGAACTCCAACATCTCATTGAGCACTTCCTGCCGAAGGATCCTCGTCCAGTTGGCTGTGGGCCAGAAACAAATTAACCTAACGAGGAAAAGAGAGACAGTTTTCACCGGAAATCACGCGACAATGACGGAGATAAAAAGAGGTAGAGGAAGACGGAGATCTCTTGGAGCAAAGGAATTTGTTGCCAATGCACCTTGATGCATTCACACCCACGATCGAATAGACAAGCTGCTGAACCAGGCGGCCCGTCCAGCTTCGAGGAAGGAGGAATCGAATTCAATGGGACACCATTCTTATTTATTTTCCTAGGCGTGTTCTGGCCCTGGTTCAACGTGGGTTCACGTGGCCACGATTATTTATAAAATCGGTACCAAATAGGACGCCGTGCTGGGCGTTAACGAGACCCGTGTCACGTTGTTGTGCAATTCGGAACGCGGGGCCGTTCTTCCACGAACAACAAGTAAGAAGAACATGGCGCCTTGCTAATGACGCCGATAGTCAACCCACTTGTAACCCATCGTGCGTGCTTTTACATTGATGACGCAAAACTTGGTACACGCGGAAGTGGTAGTGGTCGATGTTTACGAGACATAACCCCTCTATTCTTTTTTCCATAACACTTCTTCAAACAAAATAACCTCTTACGCGAAGTTAATTACGGAAAGGATGGTTTTGCTAAAATATCTAAAAATTTAAGAGAAAGTGAAACTAGATGCTGAAAATAACTTCATTGAATTATCAAAATAATTATAAAATTTTCTGCTTGCTAGAGTATCAAAATTTTTTGCAGTATTGCTTATCATGTAGATTAAGATTCCTACGTAATTATTTTGATTTCATAAAATTATTTTTAAACCCAACTGAAATTTTTAGATACATCAGTAAAATTTATCTCTTTACGCGCGATATCATTAACATGATAATATTATTGTTATTATTATGATTAATTATTCAAGAATTGCTTTCTAGAGTTATATAATTTAAAATAGATTTTCACTTTACAATGTTTACCATACACGTCCAATAATAATTGATCAATGTATTAAACGACATTAGCAAAAATATTCTGCTCTCTAACCATCAGATGCAATTTGAGATAAAGTCTCTTACTACGAGATACGATATCGCTTAACGTTTAATATCGCGGACTAGATTAACTAGTACCAATGTGCGTGCGTGACATTAAATATTGGGTGTATGCATTAACCTTATCGATACACTATCTAATTTACCTATCGGAATAATACTTTTACGTTCAATCTTTATCCTGATTTATATCTCGCCAGAAAAGCCCATACTCGAAATCAGTACATTCGAAGCAATCAGAGATCCAGGCAACCGAGTTAAAGAGATACTGGTTTTGAAGAAAGAAGTTGGATATAAATTGATAGGTAAAAGACGGAGCGAGTGGATTAGTAGAGAAGTGGAGCAGGTAGATTAGTAGAGAAAATGAGAGTGAAATCTCTGCAGATGCTTGAATTATTCATGGAAAAAATATGTGCTTAAAAGGTAGGCAAGAGATAAGCGGTAAACCCCGCGAAATACATTAAAGCCGCCAATAAACTTCGCGCATGAATGGAATGCTAATATATTATTCGCTGCCAATCCCCTTCCTGCCTGATATTGCCATACGAAAACGAATACAGCGGCCAGGAACGTAGAACATAATAGGACTAAAGTAACCGTGCATATATATCGGTATCAACCAACAAAATTACGTCTTAATCACCAGATCGATTGATCTTTATCGGCGTCCATCCTTTCTCATAAATCTTTCGAGATCGTCGAGCAGCTTCCTCGATCGTGGAGGTCTCCTACGGAAAGTAATCCACTTCTAAGATGACACGAGTAACGTTTACGACGCGTAGATCGAAAATAGCACAGAGAAATGACAGCCATTCAGATTGCTGTACAATAGATTATGCTATCTACAGATTTTATTTGATATCGTATATTTTACCGATGCAATTGACTTCGTATCACTGAAAACGATAAAGTTATCGTATTAAAAATATTATAACTTCGTCGAGATACAGCTGTAACTTCATTTTTATTTGTTCTTCTTTATTGTACATTCAAAACATATAAACAGATATTTAAAAATATAAATGGATCACATATTTTTATTTTTCTATATTTGATATATATTACATAAATATTATAGTAAAATAATACGTTTAGCACAGGAAAACCGTTTTTGCTGGAATATCTAAAAATTAAGCTAGATACAGATCTGAAAATAATTATGTGGGATATTTCAAGTATGATAAATAAGATTATAAAAAATTTTGACACTAGTATTTTATTTAATTATTTTGATGGTCTAATAAAATTATT
>Ga0157363_1002451_pt1 | contig 16344 bp, 19 predicted proteins | sample AttsexASBM1_FD_111477 | JGI IMG/M metagenome (GOLD analysis project Ga0157363, IMG submission 111477) | Fungus gardens microbial communities from leaf cutter ant in Ribeirão Preto, State of São Paulo, Brazil - Atta sexdens ASBM1 | ecosystem: Host-associated > Fungi > Mycelium > Unclassified ... | reverse complement strand
GTCAATTTGCTTTACGTGCAGGATCAGAACAATAACACGGAGTATTTTGTGTGGATCAAGCATCTGTCCCGACTTGTGAGCTTGCAACTCAGCAAAAAAAGAGCGCAAGAAATATTTTTACGATCGATATGTATATATATATATATATACATTATATATATATTATATAAAATTAAAAATATATAAAATTAAAAATTACGTAAAAATTTTTTATAATAAAAAAGTTCTTTGAGAAAATAATAAATTATTCTCTCTTCTATTCGTTCTTTTTTGAGATGTTTATACTATTTTAACTCGAAAAACACTGTAAAACTGGAGATCACGCAATAGATTACGAAAAACTAAACAACTGGTACAATCAGGTTACCTGAGCGAAGACGATAGACAAAGTGGCTTCGATACTATATCAGGAATAACGTATCATACATCAGGAAGTAACGTTCATAGTCTATGCCGACTTGGAATGCATCCTGGAGAAGATGGAGACGGATAGCGAAACGTCTAGTTACATGTACCAGCATTATCAGATATTTAGTTTAGTAAATTATGTCCGCTGTTCGTATGATTATTCGTTATGTATACGTATAAGTTTTTCGTTGCGGTAACGATTGCGTCGCATGATTCACCGAGGAATTTAAAAACTTAGCATATAAAATAAAGATCTATCTTGTCCACTAATGTTTCTATGGCAGATTTTACACGAGATGATATGATAAATTTTAACAACACTATACACTGCCATGTGTAAAAAACCGTTTGTATCGGATGACACACGGATACGCGATCTTTGCCACTTGACCGGGCGATATAAAAATCCCGTGCATTTAAATTGCAACTTAAATTACAAAGATTCATATTGCATTCCCATAGTTTTTCATAATTTATCGAGATACGGTGCGCATTTTATTATCAAGGATATAGTTATTGCGTATAAAAGACAAGTAGATATACTTCCTATAACAAAAGAAAAATATATTTCCTTCACAAAACATATCGACGATTGCAAATAATAAGAAAAAATGTATAAATTTATGTTTTATTCATTCTTATAAATTTCATCAGTTCTTATAAATTTACCAGTTTAGAAAAATTGGCGTCATATCTCGATAAAGATAAATTGAAAATTATACGATCAGAATTTGTCAACCTCAGCACGGAGGATTTCGATCTTCTCACATGCAAAGGCATATTTCCGTACGAGTACATTGACTGCGTCGAAAAGTTAGAGGAAACCGAGTTACTATTGAGTGAATTATTTTATAGCTCGCTGACATGTGATATCCAAGAGTAATTACGCGCACGCCGTCAACGTGTGGCAGCGGTTCTCCATTCGAACGCTCGGTGAATATAGTGATCTGTATTTAAAGACAGATGTTTTGTTGTTAGCCGACGTTTTTGAAAATTTCCATAACAATTGCATCGATTATGAGTTCGACCCGTGTATTATTATACACTACCGGGTTTTATATGCAATGTTAAAATATACACGTAAAATTTGAACTTCTTATGGACATCGACATGCTCATGTTCATCGAACGCGGTATACGTGGAGATCTGAGCCAATGTTCAAACAGATATGCACAAGCTAACAATAAGTCCATGTAGTCGTACGATCCATCGAAACCCTTGACATACTTTGACATCAACAACCTGTACGGTTGGGCAATGTGTTAACCATATGATTTTCGATGGATCGATGATGTAGAAAATTTTGATATTAAGACCATCGCGACAGATTTACCTACGGATTATATTTTCGAGGTAGACTTAGAGTATCCGCAATATCTTCACGACGCTTATAAAGATCTACCATTCTGTCCAACGCGCGAGAAATCATCCGACAAGCGAGAGAAAAAGCTCTTCGCTATGTTATATGATAAGAAGCATTACGTAATTCATTATCGTAATTTACAACAATGTACTTGTCATGGTCTTAAAATCGCAAAAATTTACCATGTACTGCAATTCGCACAATTTCCATGGCTTCGCGAATACATCGAACTCAATACGAATTTTAGAATTATTGAAACTCTTGCCAACAAAGAGTTTGAGAAAAATTTGTATAAATTAATGAATAATGTTGTATTCGGTAAAATCATGGAGAATGTGCGCAACCATGTCGACGTGCAACTTGTAATACGTTGGGACGGCAAACCGATATATGTGAGTATGTGTATCCTCGATATATCCAATACAATATTTGTACAAATTTCACCACGAGTTTACGCATTTCTATCGCAACTAGACTCGGAAAAAATGCTTCTACTAAGAAAGTTTGATTTCGCGATTGTTGCCTTCGCACCGTATTTCCCTTCCCAACATATTACATGACACCGCTATTTCGCGAAAATTGTAAAGTTATGTACTGATACGAATAGTCTCATTTACTACATCGTGTGCGACAACATCTACAATATTATGAAACGTGATATCAACTGACACTAATGATTATGCAGTCGATAATGTGTATTGTATTCCGCTAGCTAATAAAAAAGTTTCGGGCTTAATGAAAGATGAAAACAACGGCATCATAACCGAATTTGTTAGGCTTTAGAGCAAAAATATATGCTTTGCGCATCGATGAGAAGAAGGATATGAAGAAAGCAAAAAGAGTCAAAAGTAATGTTATAGCGAGATCGATAACATTTGATGATTACATGCAATGTCTAAATAACGAAATCGAAATGAAGCACAGGCAATCATGCATAAAATCGAATTTGCACGAAGTATATGATACACAATATCGGAAACGAAAATTGTTCTAAATCCATACGATGACAAGATACATTGTGCAAGATTCAGACACACTGTCATAGGGACATTATAAAATATTACTATATAATAAAAGAAAAAAGAAGTAAGTAAAAAAAATGAATCTCATTTTTTTTTATACACTTATGTATTTGTAATAAAAAACTTATTTTTTGTATGTATTTTTTTAATTAAAAAAAAAATCTCAATTACAATATTTGCATATTGTAATAAATATATACTGATATATAATTCGTAGAAATACATTTATTTATAACACATTATCCTTATGTATCCATGAATTGTGCAAATTATCAAATCCCAGCCTTTTCACGTTATCTTTTTGCGCAACACTTTTTCAACTAGATATACGTCGGGATTAGCGACGCAATGTAACTCATACTCGTAGAATCCTCCAGCAACTGGTTTTCCGCAATAATCTTTCAGAAGATACATCATGGGATTAGTTTTCTGTGACTTTGACGATTCTACACCTCCGTGGTCCAATATGGTGTGTAACCTTTCTCAAAGATCGTTTTGAATTTCATACGTATTGAGTCATCCACTTTGAATCGCGAGATTCAACACCATTTAAAAGTTTATTGATGATTGTGGAAATCACATCAATAGGTCGCATACTGATAGTTCGATGTTTTCATGTTGTATTCTGACATGAGACGCGGCAGCAAGTCGATCCATTTATAATTTCCATTCTGTGTAAATTGTTTCCACATATCGTTTTTTAATGTATATATGATTGAATCGTTTGACGACTGACGTCTTCATTACGGAATACATTGAATAATGATTTATATTGTGTTTTTTCAAGAATTTTTGCATGTTTGTGTTGTAAAATTCTTTTCCCATATCGGTTTATAAATTTTTCGGACATCTATTCTCGAATTATCTTTGCTATAGCTGTAGCCATCTCGTTTCTATTCTTTGTTTTTAGTCTATGGCCCATGTATGCTCAACACATAAAATGATAAAACACATAAAATGATAAAAATGTGGTAATAATGTGTTGAATAGTGTGTAAGGGCGCATTTCGACCACATCAGTCTACCACAGGTCATCGTATCCATAAATTATGACATGTCTGGGTAGAAAATTTTTTCTCGTTGGAGAGTGCAGTTCTATCAGTCGCTACTTTTCAAGACTTTTCTTCGCAGATATTTTTTTTGTCGTGGTATACAATGCAAAAATATTACAAAGATCTTACGCAACGTTATTGATCAATGTCGATCGATCTCCTTTTCTCTGTCGAACTATTCACCGAGAAGCATGTTTACGTATTTTTGTCCCAACGGCCTCAGTTGATCATGCAACTCTTCACGAACTTGTTGCGTTTGCAAAGACTGTTTAACTAACGTTTCAAGCGATTCATTGGACGTTTCATAAACATCTTCGGCTAAGAGAGAATGTAAATGTTCATACGATAATTTGTGTGATGCGGTCGATGTAGAATTAAGCGAATCTTGACATGACAATCGGTTCTTTTGTTTGTCGCTTTTTAGATATATAATAAATAGTATTTTAGATAGATAGTGTTAATTGAAGCCATGCCTTATCCATCCAGAAACCATCATTATCTTTTCTTTAGGTTTTCTTAATAATTTTATCCTTTGCAATATTTACTTCTTTCTTAATCGATTGAGATACCTTGCCAACGGTGTTTTCGACAATCTGTTTCAAAGGTTTGACGATAGGGTTGAAAGTGTCTCTCCAGCGCTGTCTTCATTTCTTTTACGTTTTTAAAGCGCGATACTTTTTATGAATTGAATCTGGTTTTCTGCCTCGCTATCATTCCTCTCACGATCATTCAGCTCCTTGCTGCCATTCATGTTGTACTCAGGAGGGAATTGCATAGTTGACGTATTGATGTCGACTAAGCACGTTTCAGTATCACATATTTATTAAATCCTTTTCTGTATTCCATTTGTGAGCGCACTGTCTTGTCTATCTACAAATTCATATGTTTGCTGCCAATAGCAGCGACACAGTTCGCAGAAATCCTCGTAAGACATATTGGTATTTACATGGTCATTATATCGGTATACATGTTTCAAATTGGTACTACAAATTGGTCCTGTTTGAATAGGATCAACAGATTTGCATTATCACGTATAAGATTCGATATCTTTATATAGTTTCGATATCTTTGCACAGTTTGACAAAGATAGAAATAGTCGATGTCCGCGTGTCAATCCATCGCAAAGTATTCTCTTGCTTATCGCAAGTTACGTCGTCAAAGATAAAAATGGAATTTGGAAGCGCCTCATTCGGTAAAAAGACACGCTCTTATTGGGGAATATAAAATAACCAATTTCTTCAATCGGAGCTAATAAATTTTTCAAGTATTTCGATATTTTGCAACGATTTCGAGTACATGTACACGTTCTCGAAGCGTATGCTATATGGACTTTCAATGAACTTATCAGCACATTTGTTTTGCCGCAGTTTGGACCGCAGATAATACCACATATAGAAATCGGCAATATGTTTCCATGCTTGCTTATTTCTTTTTCAGTCTGTACTTTGTTGTCGACATTAATTACTTCGATTGTTTACGATTGTAGCACGAATCTCTTCATCTCCTCTGTGATACTGATATAAACTAAAAAAAATTGCACCGAGAACGAATCTATTTATAGAAGCGTGTAGAGCGAAACTGTTCAATATTGAAAATGTTTCTTATTATATCGGATAACTGTACAGTTTAATCACCAAAGAGTTGAAATATATACCGAAAATTATTTTGTTACAAAAGTTTAAAATTACATAGATCAACTATGGGACAGATTACCTGAGCATATAAAAACTTATTTAGCAGTTCAGCATCGTCGGCTTGAAACATCATAATTTGCCTTGTCATCGATCGCATATCGATGGTCCGGCACCATTTATAAAAAATTGCTACGAATGTCAACTACAAAAGGGTGCGGCTTTTTAAATCACGCAATAAACGCACTTTCATTCCAATTACATATTCCCGCATTTTGCAGTCCAGGAACAATTTTGCAGTCCAGAAACACATTTAGAAAAGCTGATTAGAGGCGATCGAGGCATTAATTCGTTGGACTCAACGTATTGCGAACACGACATGGCTTATTCACGGAACAAAGATCTCGCGAAACGACATGTAGCTAATAAAATACTCGCCGAGAAAGCACATATTACTGCGACAGATTCGACTCTCGGAGAGAGAACTGCTATTTGGACAGCTATGAAAGCCAAAACGAAAATGGGTTTGAAAAGAAGAAATTAACGAAAAAGCGAATACTTCCAGTAGCGAAACGCAATGGTTTTTTATTCTACTGCTTTTGGGAGTCATCAGCTCGCTGACGGCGCGGCAGGAATTGCAAAAGCAATAAATAATAAAGCTGCGCAGCGTCAATTGGAAGAACTGAAATATCATAATCGTATCATGGAAGATCATGGAGTTTACTTCGCTCCGTACGAGCGTGGACGATCTCAACAGAAAAAATTAAGAAAAATAAAAAAAAGTCAAAAAAACGATAAAAATGCCTAAAGGTACAACGCAGAATTGCAACAACTGGCAAAACTTATGCGCATTCCATATTTTAGAGGTATTTTTATGCATATTACCTCAATGGGGGGAATATACCGAAACAAAAGCAGTATCGTAAATTTAGATAATGCCAAGGGACCAAGTACTCATTGGATGGCGTACATGAAGTGGAGAAATCGTGCTGTTTACTTTAATAATTTCGGCAATCTTCAACCACTGAAGGAACCACGATATTTGGACGTATTGCAAATCGAATATAATCGCACGCCTTACTAACGTTACGATTAAAGTAACTGTGGACAATTGTATCTGCAGCTTTTACAGACGACTAACAATCAATTTAAGAATTGACATTGCACTTTTTCAACTCAGTATTCATTCAAACATGTTGCTGACATTTACCGGTGAGAGTAGTGTCCTTGCGGCCTGCTGTAGATTTGAGCGATGGTGATTTCGAATTCGATCTGACGGACTTTGAAACTTACTATATGATATTTAATGTAATGTATTTATTGAATAATAAATTTTATTTTGACAAAGACGACAAGGTAATTGTTATTCCGGAAGGATCGTACGAAATACGTGAATATAAACGAGTACCTAACATACAATTTTACAATCTCGTTCCAACAATACTGCGAGAGAGAAAACGCTTCGCAAAGAGAATGAAGAGTATTCGCACTAATAACAGTATAATGAAGAACAAGATCAAATAAATTTCGCTTATCGAATAAATTTCACCAAACCTCACAACATTGGATCGCTGTTAGGATTTTCATCGAATCGAGTGTTGGAACCACGACAGTGGCATGAATCAGATGAATCGATAAATATCATCACGTAAATATCATTCGCATTGAATGCAACGTGACCGCGAATACAGCAATATGTGTGCGATACACGAGTGTGTGCATGCGATGCACGAGTTTCGCCGAGTGTGCCGCCAGGATATAAGATATAGGAAAAACTATGATCTACGCAGATCATTTACCTTCCAATCATCGTATGGAGCATACATTACGAATCTGACGCTTCGCATTGTGGATCAAGACAGCCGATTGCTCGATTTTCGGAGAGGAGATCATCGTATAGATTGCATATACACTGCAATATCGATAAAGTGACAACGATAACGAGATGCTTGTTTTGAACAAAGGGCGAAACAGACTAGAGATATTTTTGGCTAGAGAAACGACAATGATCAAAAACGTTTAATCGTTCAAAAAATCGTGATCGTAGAAAAAACTCACTGCGTCGAACATTAAATTTTTACAATCATTGGACTTTGTCGTACGAAATATCTGAGATGGCTGATATCTTGAATATTGGAGGCGAATCGATCTTTGATGATCGCATCGTCAAGTTAGAGTTTCATACGTACAATCCGTACGTCAACACAACGTTTAGACATAGCGAGATAAGTATACTCATACAATAACAGGATTTACGTTAACATGTGAAAGCACTCTATGTGGAAGGTAGATTTATTTCAAGAGAAGAAAATATACAAAATCAACCAAAGCTTGGATGTAATTGCGTGGCTCATGTTCGATAAAATTCGATATGAACTGAACGATATGCAGATCGAACGTAGCAGAAACATTGGACTAGTCTTATGAAGGGTTATACAACGTTTTCTAATGAAATTGCATACACAATACACATAGCTTACACAACATAGCTTACACAAAGCGAGATTTCTTGACTCTAATGATACCGCAAAAAGTTTAACGACGATGGGTACTTTAATTTTTGTGTGCTGCTCAGCATGTTGTTGTGCTTTTGCAAAGATTACAAACGTGTGGTAATTAACGTTCGTTATGAATTGATTTTGATACGAGCGCACAATGATAACAATTACATAGTACATAGGGAGATCCAGTGACAGAGTCGACACTTGAATTATTCAAAGTACAGTGGCGCATGCCTCACGTTGCGTTGAATGAAGTAAATAAACTATCCATATGAGCCTTGGAAAGTGGACAATATTTAAATATTTTCCGTTCACTGTACAAATACCCACTATTGCTGAATATAACGAAGAGGGACTGCGATTCAACTGGAACAACCACGATTATTTTGGTCTATAGACTGATAAAAAAAATATCATGACAGCATGTAAAACTTACTTCAACATGTAAATTAAGTAATGTGAAACTTTGTCTAAACTCTGAATTTCATCTGTACAATGATCTAAATCCAGACTTTGACAAAAGGCAGAGCTATTTTGTATGATATGTACAATATTTACATTTCCGTACGTCTTACTATCAAATCTCTCATGAAAGAAATAAACCATCATTCCAATTAAACTCCTTTTTGAAAGGTTTTACTCCACTGCTTGACTGCTCACAACAAAATGAGTCCGTCAAGAGTAGCACTGTGGATGTACGATTAGAATTTGAATTCAAAGAGAATGTACCCGCGAATACCGTCTATTGCCTCATACACGACCGCGTGATCGAATACAGCCCAATGTCCAACATAATACGCAGGATTACGTAAATTATTGAAAGAATAATACTTTTCCCTCTCTTTTCGATATAAGGGATAAAAGATTTTTTCCTGCACGATCGAGCACAATCTCAAAAAGTCGTTTGCTATGGCCATACCAACGTTTGTGGATCTGCAAGGATGTTGTTGGAAAGAGATTTGTTATGAAAGAAGTTGCGGTGTTGAGAAAAGGAGCCATTCTTTCTCATTACATTTTTACATACCCCATGCCATGGAATATCTTGACAAGATGCGAAAAGTCTTGTGCTTCCTGGTTGATTAGTGTTTATCACCATGGATTGGAATAGGAAGACGGAATGATCCCAACAACATAGTGAAACGTCTGATTATAATGGCTATAATCGGTGTGGAAAAGAATAACGATAATAAGACTCTCATATATGTTAAAAGAAATCAAAAACATGAATAGTTGGCTGATACACTTGAGTGACGATATTGAAACCTTGAATGTTGAATTACGAAAATATAGAATCTTTGGATAATCTAGATATTATTAATACTATGAGATGTGGAAAACACGCTAAGAATGAATTACAGAATGTATTTAAAATATACAACTGGTGAGGTCACAACGTCAAAAAGAATCAATTTGAAAAAAAATAAAGTGTGAAATTTTTTTTTAAATACGTTTTAATTTCTTTTCCTTTTTCCAGTAATTAAGAATCAATTAATAGTTATTCGGTAGTACAATTCAATAAGTATCCAAGTTAGCGAATAAGAAAGCGCGTGTCATGCTTCGCCATTTATCTTATACTATTAAAAATTAGTTTTTTTAATTGAGATATATAATTTTAACATGAAATTATTTTTTCTGTGAATGATCTTGCAAAAAATGTTTACATTTTTTTGTCATGTCTTTCGAATGTAATATTTTTTTCATATACTTTTGACCGAGAGGCAATGCTAAGGATTCTTTTCGAAAAATATCAGAGACAATTTTGATTGAATCAACTAAAAAATCCTGAATATGGATAAGCAAATCTTGAGTCAATGCTATAAAACAGGTCTTCCAATGCATTTAAGTCATGTACAATTTTTTGTTATAGCTACATTTTCTCGTGCAACTCTTAGCAGTCAGTCGGTGTGTTAGTATGTCAGCAGATTCTATCGCTGCAGCATTTCGAAACCGTGTAATTATATTGCGAAAAAAAAATGTGCAACTTAGAGAAACACTAGAAATTACGAATACTCTATTCGAGAGGTGAGTCTTACATATATATATGTGTAGTTTTTTTCAGTACGATTTTTTCTTTTCAGTGCAATTTTTTAATGATTCTTTTTTAATTTTAGGTGCTAATGGTTGACAATGAGCCTATCGAACGGTTATTCTAAAAAATGAATTAGGGATACAAATAGTGCCTATGGTGAATAAAACTTTTATGTACACCATTTTTTTATACAAATGTATTTTTTTTAATTAATGATATATTTATTTTTATCAGGACGTTCAGTCCTGGAGTTGGAACGTAAAGATACGGGGATTTATTAATATAGATCACCAGCGAAATGTTCGATTGTTGAAGTTTTTTTGACAGACAGATACTCGACGAACTCTAGGAGGAGTACTCAGAAGATAATTTGAATTGGGTGTCTTTCGATACATTAGACCTTCACTACTTATTCGTATTCCATGAAGTCGATGAACCCGAGAAAATGTGGGATTAATAATAGTATTTTATTTTCATCATTATATTTAAAATATTATATTTTATATTTTCTACATATTGCTTATTTTCTATTTCTTTTACAGTGTACCTTCTCATTCGAAATCTCCCTTATATCTTGGGAAGGAAGACTTATTAATGCCTGCAGCTTATAAATATTTAGACATAGGAATCAGCGTAGGACTTGTATCCCATGTGGAAATTGCAATTAGTAATACTCGAGATAACCGGATAATCTTGCCTCACGCAACATGGAAGGCATTCATCGACAGACGCGAGGATATTGAACAGCTTCTGCGGTGATGTAATTACGTCATCATCCCTAACCATTCAAGATTTGAATGTGGAATGTAAACTGTATGGTACAAAGTAAAATTATCATTATGCGGTAAATATTTGTATATGATGCCATCAACCTTACTTTTCATGCTTGATCTCGAATATTATGTCGAACATGTATATTTAGGACTATCTCAGAATGTGTACAATACGAGTAAGAAATTTAAACATTTTATTTCATATTTACGTCAAGAATGTGTTACTAATAAACGCGATGCTGTATGGTATGTTACACAATATTTGTGATAAAAGTTCCTTATGAATGTGAATTGGTAGCATACGCTTTGGATTAAATTGTATACCATACGTTATACGAATAAAAAAATGCGAATATTAAAAAATAAATATTAATAAATATTATTCTGTTTAAAATTATTTATTTCTTTGTCCCTACATCCTTCTACTCCGTATATTAGTTGATAAGGCGCTCATTATAACTAAAAAATTATTACATTCGGACGCTAAGTCATATTAAAAAAATCATTAAATGAATGCTCTTGAATCTTAAAATCGAGAAGAATAGACAACAAGGAGGAGAATACAACGGGAGAAACAAAGCGTGCGAATAATGTGGCAGATATGGGACGGGAGGAAGAGAGAGAGAGCATGAATAAGTATAGGGCCACAACGAGTTGAAGGGAGAGAATTATATCTTATAAGGTATAAGGATGGTGACAGATATGGGAAGAGAGAGAATAACATGGTGGGTCCTATCTCTCTCTCGCGGTTCCCTCGTTCAGTGACGTCGACCCCCCTTCCTCGAACGTCTAGCAACGTTCTCCCATCCTTGGACTCTCTCACACATACACATGTATACGCATGCACTAACACAAATTAATCCAAAACCGATCTAGTATATCTACTCATTCCCGTACACCGAATTTCGAAGACACTGCAAACTTTGATGCGAGCGCGATCGCTCCAGATTCGTCCATCAGTTATATTCTCGATATCGATCTCGAGTATCCGCAGCATCTGCATTACCGACAAACTGACTTTCTGTTCAACAAGCGATAAGCCGCCTGACAAGCACGACGATAAACTTCGACACTGTACGATAAACAATATTATATCCACTAACCTATGTTGTTGCAATGTACTCGTCATAATCATCGCGTAACAAAGATCGAGTGTTACACTTCGCTCAATCCGTCTGGTTTCGTGATTATATTCAAGCAGTTCAGAACGCGCGCGAAAAACGGTGTCAAGAAAAATTTATATAAATTAATGAACAACGCGATATTCTATGGAAAACGTTCGAACTCACTTAGATATAAAATTAATAACAAAATGGGATGGGCGTTATGGTGCGGAGGCAATGATCGCAAAAACCGAATTTCCACAACCATAGCGGAAAAGTTGATCGCCGTCAAACTGCACAAACTCGAAGTGAAGTTCAACAAGCCGATTCACGTGGGTATGTGTATATTCGACATATCGAAAGTCTGCTTGTATGAATTTCATCACGACTATATGTCACCGACGATGAATCACGACAAATGCAAAATTATGTACACCGACATAGTTTTATATATCGCGTCGAATGCGATAATGTATACGAGACTATGAAACATGATGTCGCTAGATTCGATACGAGCGATCCTATACAGCACACTAACATTGAATCAACATTGATTTGCAATATTGCGAACATTGCAGTAATATCGCGAAATGTAGATTTATTATTGAAACGAAACGTTGCAGAAACGTCTATTGTCCGTTGAATTGCTGTGAGATATAAAAAATGTTTTTCATATTAATTAATTTTATTATTAAAATAAGCATTATTGATTAATATCATATCTCGAAACACACACAACAAAATTATAATTGAAAAAAAAAACATTCTCTTCTCACACACAAAGAATAGAGAGATACATAAAAATTGTCACTGAAGCTGCCGCCTTTGCGATGCTGAGAACAGAGATAAAGCAATTGGAACAAAGCTTTTAATCCCAGTAAATCCAAAAATTAACACAAAATCTGATTACTACGTAGTGTTTAAAAGGTAAGTATGTTCTTAATTACGAGTTCAGTGATAGGGTGGTTGGATGGGCTTGGGATGACGATCGAAATGCAGCCACCTTCAGTCAGCGATCAGTCTTGAATTACTTCTAATACGAAATAAGTCAAGAGCTGCACATACTTAAAAGCTAATATACATGATCTTTGAAACTTATCTCATGTCTTAAAGGGTAAGATATCTGTAATTGATATTTATCACTCCCGGAATCAATAGATGTTCACAAGAACCGTGTGTTGCCTACCATTAAGGCGATTTTAAAATTTCAAGGCTATTGCGGAGACTCAAGATATGATCTGAAAATTTTGAGAAAATTCTTGTGAATTTCCCCGTTAATCCTTCCACAGTATATTTTCCACAGTAAGTCGATTCTGATTTCGAATATTTCCCTTTTTTGATACTCTACTGTGTATACAAATAGTGTAGATTACACGTGTATTCATATTTACGTATACAAACATATGTACCGTGTATATCTGTGGATACACTTAGAAAAGATTCTTTAATTAAAAAAAAATATTTGTTTGAATCAAAGAAATTTATGTCTTGCTATATGGTTAAAGAAAAGTTTCTTTGATTTGAACGTCATTTCTTGAAATCAAATAAATTTTCAAATAAATACCTCAAATATATTTTTACCTTAACTTAAATATTCAAGAAACGAAAGAAACGATTCTTTTTTCAATTTAAACATAACTTTTCTCTGAGTATAAATGATTTCTTATCACATGTAACGTATAGAACGATACACGTGTTATATGTAAGGGAAAGGGGGGGGGGGCAACTATTTATAATTACCATTTCAAAAATTACAATTTATAGTCGTAAAAAAGAACAGTTCATTTTTAATTTGTTAAGTTCAAAATTGTCTCGTTGTACAAAGTTGCCTTCCCTCTCCCCTACATATGTATTTTAAAACATATTTCTATTTGGGATTCCTAATATTAACTTATCTACTATCTAGATAATATGAAAATGCCAACGTGTTATGGTCCTCGTAAATCAAATCGAAATATTTGGATCCAAAAAGATCTGATAACATTATCAAAAAATTACAAGATAAAAATATTTCTATGAGAAAAGCTACTTTATATATAATAATATTCCTGAAAAGACTCAGAGGATTCGACTGAAACAAAAAAAGTTTTTAAAGGAATTAGGAAAGAAATGTCATCTTGGGAAAGAAGTTGAGAAACAATTAGTACATCACAACATATTATTAAACTTCAATCAGCAGGATTTCTCGAAACTCAACTTCTCGAAAAAATTTAAGAAGAATAGCTTATAATTTATCGGAAAAACTGAAACACATGTTTAATTTAAAACCGAAAAAAAAATTGCTGGATCTGATTGGTATAAGTCATTTATGAAAAGGAATCCTACATTAAGTATTAGAAAAGCTAGAGGAACTTCAAATGCAAGTGCAATGAATAAACAAGAAATTAAGAATTATTTTAATTTATCGGAACAATTTCTCAATGATAAAAATTTGATGAATAAGCCAAGTAACATTTATAACATGGATAAGACAAGCAATTAAATAATGAACCTGATGTAGTAGTAACTGTCAAAGGTAGTAAAAATGTTCAAGTATGTCAATGTGCAGATAGAGGAGAAATTATTACAGTTGTAGCATATTGCAACACAGAAGGTTCATTTTTACATCATATTTAAAAATGTTAAAAAGGAACAGATATGGGAAGAAAACATGCCATTTGAATTATTCAAATAAAAAAAGATTTAATTTATTTTATATTAAAGTAATTATCATATAAATACATAATGTTTATTTTATCGTAAACATAAATATATAATTTAATAAATGAAGAAATAAATAAAATAATAAATATTTAAAATTAAAAAGAATAAGATATATAACTTTATAAATATATAATTTAATAAAATATAATATATGAAGTTCAAATAAAGCAATATTAATAGATATAAAAGACTAAGAACAATAGTTAAATAATTTAATATATTATAAATTAAATTGACAAATAAATATACATACAGTTTTAAACATCAAAAATTAATAAGGAAAATGACAAAGTGATAAAATTTATATTTTGAATTATTTTATTAATTTATATTTTGTTATTAATTTATTAATTTTGAATTATATTTTATAGGAATTTTATATAAATGAAAAAATTTTTATGGATTGGCTGGGAAACCATTTTATTCTTAGAAAAAATGCAGGATCCTGCTTACTGATTTTAAATGAATTCCATATAAATTCTCCTGACAAATGGCTATCAACAATGACATTAATATTCTTTGCCTGCCCAGCATACAACACACTATTTTCAACTACTTGACAAATTCTTTTTTAAATCTTTAAAAACTTTATTTCCGAGATGGATGAATTGCATTCATGAATAGGGTAATACAAATCCAATTAAAAAGCTCGGAAGAATTCATTTTGGTATTTTATTAGCGAAAGCTTCATCTCAAGCAGCTACTACCAAGACGGAAATATCAGGATTTAGAGCGAATATATTCTTTTTGTCCAAGTGCTAAGACGCATTGGGAAATAATTACGTCGCGTTCATATTTGATGAAATTCGATATGAACTCAAAGGTATGAAGATTGACCATAACAGAAACATGGGCATAACTAGCGCGCTCAAAAACTGTGTAACAGTGTCGTCCGACAGAAGTATGATTCTGCATAATGCCGACAGAGAGGCGCAGACTACTGCGGCCGGATACTTTAATTGCATCACTCTACGTACTGTTGGGATTTTACGAGGATTATAAATGCGAGGTGATCAACACTCGTCACGAGTTAATTTAATACGAACGCGCAACAATAACAATTGTCTGATGAGAGATCCAGCGACAGAGTTAATACTTGAATTATTTAAAGAGGCGAATGCTGCACGTGTTATTGGACGAGACAAATAATCGAAGTTGCGTATTTTGCAATGGATATCTGAGCATGGCTTTTGTTTGTGTGATACGGATTTTCGCTTTTCAGAACACAATCAAGCATTCGTGGATCATCAAGACGGTTATTCAGCTCGAGACGCCACGCTATCTTCGCTCTGCAAACAAGTCAATAAAACGTCATGTCCGAGGATATAAGTCACAAGACTGCAAATTAACCAATGCGAAACTCTACTTGAACTGGGATTATTCGTATGTTGACTTGAATTTGGATTTCGATAAAAATAGATGTACGATTCTATATAATATATATATACGCGTTTTTGCAAAGCCTACTATGGATACGAGTATTTCGAACCGAGTCTCATCTTTATGTCTTTTCTATGTAATGGCCCATTCGTGATCATCGATTGCTCTCGACAGAACGAAACAGTAGCAGATGTGCGATTAGACTTTGAATATAAAAATAACGTTTCGATGAACACCACGTACTGTCATACTCGATCACATGATTCAGTATAATCCGTTGACTTCTGCGCAAAATCACCTAAGTGCATCCCCCGACACGATAAAATCTACGATATGTCACAACACGATCACAATATTGTAGATTTTCTTTTTAATAACAT
>Ga0157363_1002450_pt1 | contig 16347 bp, 6 predicted proteins | sample AttsexASBM1_FD_111477 | JGI IMG/M metagenome (GOLD analysis project Ga0157363, IMG submission 111477) | Fungus gardens microbial communities from leaf cutter ant in Ribeirão Preto, State of São Paulo, Brazil - Atta sexdens ASBM1 | ecosystem: Host-associated > Fungi > Mycelium > Unclassified ... | reverse complement strand
TAATACATTGTAAATGTTAATTTTTTAATGAAAAAATGTGATTGCTTACAAATTATATTACGTTTTTTTTGTGTTAATTTTTAAAATATTGTATTTAATAAATATTTGTGTTATTTTCTAACACATTTATTCTTGAATATCAATTTAACACAAAACTTTGAGTAGACCGTTCGAGACTTGTAAAACATATTAAATTTAAAATACAAGAATAAAAAATATTAAATTTAACACAAATTTTTCAATTGTGTATAACAATAATATAACAAAAAAATTTTTAGAAAATAAATTTAAATGTTTTGAATAATTAATATTTTGTAACATTAATTTTGAAATGTAATTTTGATGGTAATAATCGATTACAGAGAATAAAAATATGATTTTTGAAGTTAATGTTCCTTTTTCTTTTTACATTTCTTTATCTTCGAGCAATTTAAATGACAATTTTTGAATTATGTCGTTATTATAGTAAATGAGTGATATCTATTCAAGTGATATTAACAGGCGACAAATAAAGTCTATTTGACACCCGCTGCGAGGACATTTAAAATCCAGCCTGCATAAATAACTTTTTGTTGCGCGGCGTTGTCATTATTACGTTCGCGCCTTTTGCGTGCACACATCCTTATTACTTGGGGCGCGTCGGAAAGTGCGCATCCTCGGTCTGGAGTGTCTGGACATGATCAGAGCCCGGAATGCGCGCAAGATCGACGGCTCGTACTCGAGACCAATAAACGTTGATTTATCGGCGTGGAAATCGAGCGCCGGGTGATTTGCGGCCGTGGGCAACAAACAGGCACTTGGAACTCCATGCGTACGATCCTGTGCCCCGTAGGGCCTCGCTAGGGCCTCGTCGCGCGCGATACTTGGTGGGGAACCACCGTAAGCGCGCGGCGGCAGGTCTACGTGATCCTATATAAGAGGATGCAACTGAGAGCTTACATTCTCACACCCGTTAGCTGACTCTTACTGGGATTATCCTAGGCGAGCGAAAAAGAAAAACCGTGATCGAGAGGCCCCGATCCGCTAGCCACGATCGAGCGACGGTTTACCGGCGGCCTCATCCAATCGAAGACGATCATGATATTCGTGAGTGAATCCTTTCTTAAATTTTGAGTAATTTAACTTCTATCAATGTATGATTTTTTAACCCTTTTCACCATACACTAAATATTGAAAAAAAAAAACTGATAATAGCTATCAAATGTTAAATAAATTTCAATCAAATGTTTAGTTAATATAACAAAAAACATTTTTATTTTTTTAAATATTTAATAAATATTATCAAATATAATAATGTAATCAATTAATGTTTGATAATTATTATTAAATGTTTAGAAAAGTAAAATTATTTTTTTATTTATATTAACCGAATATTTAATTGAAACTATTTCACTCAATATTTAATAATCAGACTCTTTTTTCAATGTTTTATAAGATTCTTAGTAAAAATATAAAAGTGAAAAAATTTGCAAAACTGTTCTTTATTGTTTAAAGGTAGAATTTTTGAGACTTCGCGAAATTCACACAAAAATAAAAAAGTTTTTATCGTTTAAAATTCGACATGTATTCATGCATTAACAAAAAAGTTAGATTGCACACTGAATTTTTATGCTCGCCAAATAATTAAACGTGCACTGAGAAAAAATATAGTTAATTTTAATAAATATTTAGTTCAATACTGCCAACTGAACATTTACTTACAGTAAGTAAATATTTGTTCAATAAAAAAAATGATTGTTAAATCAAATTTCTTTTATTAAAAACATTTCTTTTATCAAATAAATTTATCTTTATATTTAATAAATATTTAGTTGGCAGTATTCAACTAAATATTTATTAAAATTGACTATATTTTTTTTTCAGTGTGATCAATGATTAAGTATAATTTATATTTAGCTTTGTATCCAGGATAATTTTACTTACATCTCCTTTGACCAACTTGTAATTAATCCCAAGACAATTTGAAGTATCTTGCTCCCGTGAGCGTCTCTAATTTAATTCTGCTTTCGTGGTAGAAGAATAAACTTTTCTCGTTTTATATCGCGACAAAGAACTGAGATGAAATGAAAGTTTTATACAATTCAATTTACTATGTATCCAGCGTGAACTGCAAAAATCTTCCAAGGAAAAACGGACGCCTGATACATTTTATGTATCAATTTTATAATTAACCGAGTATATTTTGAAGCAGAATTCACATTAATAATTGACAATAATTGCTTCTGTAGTATCATTTCAACGCGAGCATTGGCTAACTCGCTATTTTCCGGTAATAACTATTGATTTAACAGAAACCGCAATACACAATTGTGGTTGCTCACTGGCGGTCGAAGTCCTGGATATGTCGCAATTGGAGGAATATGGCTTTGTTTCGCGGAAAAACATCATAATAAATGCAGTTCGATTATTCGGGGAAGCCGTGTATCGAGTTGAACTTCCGCGATCGATGAGTTATATGCTAATCGAGAAAAGGTGAAGGGGTAGTCTTCTCCCGTAACTGTCACAACTAATGTTATCGCATGTATCTCCCTATATAATAGCAATATCTTGTGTAGAAAATTATACTTGCCTGTATAATGACAGTTATATGCTGTCTACAGCATAGCTGTTGCAACTGATGTACTGTTTCATTAATAGGTTAATAAGCTGTTCGGTGATGAGACGCATCTCATTTGCAGAATGGAAGCTCTTAAGATAAATCATTGCTTAGCATGAACTAACTTCTTAATAAACAGAATTTCTGTTTGGAATATTATAACAAACTAATGTTGCATGTTACAGTTTTAATTCGAGCAATAGATTTTTTATAATTTCTATCACACAATATAATTTGATAATTTCTATCACAATATAATTGTAAATTAAATTATTCGGTATTTTAAATTAATGAAAATTAGTACATTTTTATTTACAATAAATATTGAGATAATTATCATAGGAGGATTTTATTAATAATCATGTTTCACGGTGTATACCATGGTGTGCCGATAATCGATATAAACATTTACTAAGTCTTCACTAATGACAATTTTTTGCAGATTTTTTTATTATATTTTTGATTGCATGCTTAGCATTAATACGCCGATAATAATTCAATGATGTTATAAATAATGAAATAATTGTCATATTCTTCTGCAGACAATTTTGTGCAGCTTCGTCATCGGACGATCCATCGCTTCGCCGCTCGCTAATGTTTGGCTAAGTCCGATACCAGCCCTTTCGCCGTTAAGACAGTATCACATACAAGATGGATCGGGATCTTATCAATATTCCTTCACGGGACCACATCACGCCAAAGCGGAAACTACCTTAAATGGCGTCACGCAGGGTGGTGAGTTTTTTAAAATTTACAAATTTATACACTTTGGCATTTTAATAAAAGAGTTCTTTATTGAGACCAATCTCAAAGCTGAGATGCTCTACGTTAATGTAAAACAAACTAATGAAAAGAGGCCGTACAAATCGTACAAATCAATCAATAAAATATATATAAAAAAAGCCAATCAGAGCCAAAACTAGCTGTTTGGGTGCACATAAATATGTCTTTATCTAATGTGAACAATAAATAAATATATAAATAAACGTTTCAATTCTTCTTTTTGTTTTTATCTATATGAAATCTAATTCTAAATTACATAAATAAGTCTATTCAAAAATTAAAGTTGGTTATGATTTTGTTATTGTTACTTACACGAGAATAAAGACATTTGTGTCTTTTTATTTACACTCGAACAACTGGCTCTGATTGGCTTTCTTTTTATATATATTTTAAACATAAAACGAAATTTATTCTCAATGGATGACAAAGCTTGTCACGATTCGTGATCTGATGCGCGTGCGGCAAGTGCATAAATGGAATGCATTCTTTTGCGAAGTGTGTTACAAGAGGTGTATTACCGGCCTACGTTCGCGAGTGACTCTTTCGCTAACGCTCATCAGCATGACGTAAGAAAGACGCCCATACGCCGCATGTCCCTGCGAATTTCTTCGGATGACAATGTGTAGTTGCGAGTTAAGATCGCTTCTCTCTCGATTGCAATGTGATGACTCACGATATGTGAATGATGCATAATGTAACGCGCGCGAAATTGTGTGAATATCTACGTAATCACTGAAACAAGATTTACATAATTAATGCTATTTTACTAAAGCAATAACCACAATAATTATGGCAAATAACACATATAACAGTAGATCGTAAAAGATTAAATCGTAAATAGGTTCTTAAATGAACAAACGTTCTCCAGATGTAATAGTATTTATCGTCGATGAGTATCATTTCTATTTGTGCCTTTAGGATATTCCTACATTGACGCAAATGGAGTTTTGCAAACGGTCTCGTATACGGCGGATGATAAGAATGGATTTAGAGTTAGCGCGAGCAATCTGCCGCAACCACCAAGGGATGAATTGCAAACTATACAGGACACACCAGAAGTGGCCGCGGCGAAGAAAAATCATCTTGAAGAATTGCAGAAGTCGCATCAGACCAATTGGCAAGATCAGAATCTTCTGTCGTACAAAATCCTACCGTCGTACTTCAGCTTCGCCCAAATCCAGCCGGACGACAACAGCAAAGCCGAGCTGAATTCGAAAACGCGAGAAATAGAGGTGTGTAAGATGCGCCAACATCTCAATCGAAGTGAATGCTCGAATATAAAAGGAACTTGACAGTAAAAAGGAAAAATCTACGTACTTTTATACGAATTTATAGCACTGCAATCGCTGTGGAATTTTTTGCTTAATAAAAGAATTTCGATAAAAATATAAAATTTATTATTACAAATAAAATAAATAAAAAATAATAAAAACATAAAGCAATAACAAAGTAAAATAAATAATAAAAAATATATACATACAGTTTTTCTCTATATTATTTTATAACACAAAAATTCTATTGATCGCTAAAAATGTAAATTATGATTAATCCATTAAGGCTCATGTTTAATACAGCGTTTAATACGTGATAACGCCAAAGTAAATACGTGATTCATAGCATAAGCGAAAAAAAATTATTCGTATTTTTTCGTTTTGTAAAATTGATTGTTTAAAAGATAATTGTTTAAAAAAATTGTTTAAAAATGTCCATTTTTTTTAAATCTAAAAGTGCTATTCGATTCTATGTTTGAAAACAAGAAACTTTTATTCTTGATATTTTTTCGAGCTGGTGCTTTGTTTATGCAAAAAATTGTTGTAAATGGTTTGCATGTGCAAAGTCGGCTTCCCATACTCTGGTATTGCATATTGTTTTTGATTTTCTGGTTTTGACCACTCGTTTTTCCTCTCATTTTGAGGTAGCTTATGTCTACTTCCCTTACCTCTCACTAAACTCGAGGTGGTTTTTTAGATTCACTTAAAAAAGCACCCCGAGTTCAGTGAGAGACGAGGGACATAAGCCACCTTAAAATGTTTATAACAATTTTTCGAAAAAATACCAAGAATAAAAGTTCCTTGTTTTCAAACGTAGAATCAAATGGCACTTTTAGTTTTTAAACAATTTGTTTAAACAATTATCGTTCAATCAATTTTGCAAAAAATACGGATTATTTTTTTTTTCATTTATGCTATGAATCACGTATTCAGTCACAATTGTATTAGCATGAACTTTAATGGATTAATAAAATGTAATCAACATATTGTATAAAGTAATTAAAACTAATATTATAAAATGATATTTAGAATAATATTCCAATTCATGTTCCAAATAAATTCATATCTATTCAATATTAAAATAAAATTTAATAAATAGTTTCTTTTCATATAGTATGTCCATATTTCTTTTATTCGATTCTTCTTTTTTAGGTTATCAACAATCCATTCTTGTTGTCAAGATCGGAGGCAGAGAGAATCAATGTTCCCAAGCCAGATCCGAGTCTCTCGAAGGTATTGCCCACTTCTTCGGGTCCCATCACCACCACCATTGCTTCGTCATTACCTATTACGACATCATTAAGGGAGAACACGCTTCTCAAGGACGATGAACGAACATTTAATCAGAACGCCTTGCATCTGGGGAAGCTGCTGCCGCTCTCCAACATCCAGAAACGGGTAGCCTTGCCTGCATCTTATGTATTTCCAGTGCCTTACAAATTCCTTCACAGCTCGCTGCATCACACCCAGGACTCTCTGGGCCAATACGATTATAGTTATACCGGGGACTCGAGCGCCAAAACCGAATCCAGGTCGCTTGACGGTACCACTAGGGGAGCTTATAGTTACATCGATCCCAATGGAATTCTTCAGCAGGTGCATTACATCGCCGATCACAATGGATTCAGAGTCATGGCAACTAATCTACCTGAAGCGAAGTGATAATCATGTCGGCACCGTAGAAAATGTCTCATGGGGCGTAAGAGTTCATCTTCGAAGCGCGATGTATCAAATATTATAATACCACATACAATTTTCTTTCTTGAATTTCCAATTAGTCAGCGGATCTCAATCTCGTAGAAGAATAAAGAATAAAATATATTGTTGAATTTTTTAAAGCTTTTTAAAAAGAAACAGCATATATTTTTTGTAAATTTAATTATTAAAAAATTTACTTCAATTAAGAGGTAAAAGGATGAAAAAAATAAAATAAATTCATATATATTTGTGTATTTAATAAAAACAATCAAGAATCGTTAAATAATAGCTTTTGATTGCTTTTGTTGATAAATACTCGCGATACAAAAGAAACAAAACGAAGATTTGCGTTCAAATGTATCGTCTCGCGTAATAAGTATCGGTGTCGGGAATTTGAGGAAACATTACACGAATGCTTCTCGAGTTTGTTCAATGATTGTTCTCGCGGAAATGTGAAGGAACGAACTTGATTCGTATTCGAGTATCTTCCTAACTTTATTTTTTTTTTGTAATAGTAAGCTTACTTTGCGCGATCTCAATCGCGACTAAGTAAATTATTTTTTGTTTCGTGAATATTTTTCTTTTATTATTTTTAGTATGATTGAAAGGCATTAATGATGTCATGTTTTCAAGATTGTTAGTAGATTGCATTGATTACGTAAATACAAAAGAAAAATGCAGTTTACTGTTATCTTTACATTCTCCTGTCTCTTCTTTATTCTCTCTCGATCATTTCTGTATAAAATGAATAAACCAAATAAATAATTGCAATAGATTTACTTATACTTGTAACTTAATGTGTGCTTATTTATAACTTAATATTTTTAAATATTTATATCTTGGTAATTATTCACTTTACCTACCATACCTCAAAAATCAATAAAATTAAGTTTATTCGAGGCGTTTTTGCATGAAACAAAAGAATCTAACAAAAAAGTGTCGCTCTGCCCTGTGAGCCGAGATATTAAGCGTTAAAGTCGACGACTATTGAGGTTAGGAAATCTGTCACTGTCGCGAAATACTGCGATGCAAAGTTATTTTTTACTCATTTCTTTTTTTTTATGTGAGATGGCCTTTTTCGCGTGGAAGGTTATAAATTCATGTCGTTTCACGTTAAAAAAACCTAACCCTAACCTTACTCATTTTTTACTTTCCGCGTGGAAAGTTGTATATCCAAGAAGCAAAGTTCTACATAGATTTACAACTTACAACCTTCCATGCGAAATAAGGGCCATTTCGCATCAAAAAATGAGTTGGGTTAGGGCTAAGTTTTTTTAATGCAAAATGACATAGATTTACAACCTTCTACGCGAAAGCCACGGCGTAACCGCCCCAAACCAATAAGCACTAGTCTACACACCCCACTGTCTACATGATAGATTTTCTAACTTTACAACTACAATTATAAAAGTGTGCGCCCCCTTTGCAAGAGGGAGGGGAGGAGGGGGTGAGAATCGGGAATGAGAGTCGGGAAGGAGAATCGCTTCACATGGAAAATCGAAATCCATATAGAATACAATTATAGTTCTTAAAAACAGTACAATTATAGTTCTTAAAAATAGACCTTATTTTGTGACAGATTTCCTAATCTCAATAATTGTTAATTTTAACACTTAATATCTCAGTTCGCAGAGCAGAGCGACGCATTTTTCTGCCAGATTCTTTCGTTTTATGCAAAAACGCGTCGAATAAGCCTAATTTCATTGATTTTTGAGATACGATAACTAAACTGAATAATTACCTATGGTATATCTTTACTAAAAATATGAATTATTTTCTTATAAGAGAATTAAAAAGAAAATTAAATTTTATTTAAAAAATTAAATTTTAACTATACACAATTTTCAATAAATTCAATAAATTTCAATAAATGAATTTTTACGTTTTCTCTTTAATTGATCTCTCATTGTATCTTCGAATTTCAAATATCTTTTAATGAATTTTTTAAACATGTAAAAATTACGTTCATAAAGATATCTTTACATATAATAAATCAAATTATTGGTAATGATATTATTATTATTATTATTATTATTAATATTATTATACGATTCAGTCATGTTCTGAGATGAATTATCGAAATATCAAGTGTCAGTATTTCTGTTCAAAATAATAATAATATACTTGAATTTGAGAAACAATATTTCTTATGTATTTAGGTTAACTGAGTGCGTTATGAAAATAGAAGTGGACGCGTTGAAAAGCGACGTTTCGAACGTCGTCACCAAAGTAACAACAAATGCAGTGTAAATAGCTACAGATGAATTTATTCACACACACAATTATGCTGCTTGAGTCTGAGAGATGCAAAATGTCGAGGTGAAGATATAATACTATAGATAATAGTATGTAGATTACTTCTGATTCGATATAAGACTCGACTCTGGCCATGACGTAAGCGTTGGGGTTACAACTGAATCGCCGATATCGGTACGGATGCTGATAAGAAAGTCTTACCGCAGAAGAACGCGTATTAGAATTAGTCGATCTGCGGTATTCGATGGATGACGTTTTCTTTTTAATACCTTTGAACTGTCGCATTGGCATGCACACGTGCGGAGTATCGATGGCGAGCACCGTTTGATTTTGCGCAGTGTTTTAAGGCTAGTGTGGCTAAAGTGATCGCTCTCGATTCTCGTGCATGCACAATGATTTTAATTGCACAGAGTGACGAGAGATCGTCGTGTGAGCGACCGATTTCGAAATGCGCGCAATACATGGGCGTGCTTGTGGGTGAGTTTTGCGGGTGGGCGTTTAATCCTCTCGCGAACTCGCATGATATTGAGATGCGACTGCATTTACACATGAATATTTAATAGATAATTGAAAAACGGAATCCAGCGTGTGAGAGCTTAGAGGACAGATAGATTTTAACGGTAAAAAACAGTGTAAATCTATCTTCATTTATGTAGCCTCTGAGAGCTTCGTAGTGACTTTGGAAAAAAAAATCTCAAAGCTATTACACGCGATTGCTGCATTAATTTTCGCGTCTCTTAATTTAATCGAAAGTTTGTTTCTCTAGTTAAAACTCTCTCGATAGACATCTCTTGACTGTAATTTAACTTCGCGTTCCCATCGCTGCGTACCTATGGGATATCTCTGAGCAGAAGATATCAAGAGAAAGAATTCTCAGAACAGAATGTTATCGAAGATAAAATATTTCGCGACACAGATCAAATAGAATATTTCTCAAGAGGAATTTTACAAGATGAAATGTGTCTGACATTTACTTTCTGTTACCGCTTAGCGACACTCGCCGCATTCTCGATTGGCACATATTTATCATGGACGTCGTCCGCCTTGCCACTTTATAACACGAACGATACGCTGTCTGTCAGCGATCAGGAAGGTTCCTGGATTTCTTCTTTGGTCCCTTTCGGTGCAATTCTAACTGTTATTCCGACGGGAATGTTTGCGGATAAGATTGGTAGGAAGAAGACGATTTGGATGACGACCGTGCCTTTATTTCTTTGTTGGTATATTATCGGATTTGTGCAGAATAAGATATGGTAAGATATGGTAAGATATGGTAAGAAGATTCCCAAATAGAATAATAAGTCAAAATGACATTAAATGAATCATAAATAATTAAAACTTTTAATAATCATTTTGGATTTATTTTGATGTTATCAATAACTTGTGTTCTGTTTGGATTCATTGTAGATTATACGGTTTGACTTCAGTATTTCATTCGGTATTTTATTCTCGTAGTAATAATAATGAAATTCTTGTCCCATATTTGGAATTATATTTGAAATTGTACATATTATAGTGGAAAAGATTTAAAGAATGCCTCGTGTAAAATATTAACGTGCGCATTTTTTTCACTGACACGTAAACAAAAAATATCAAATATTATACCAAAATAAAAAATAATATATATTCAATTCTTATCTTCAATGAATCGTTAATTTATATAATAATTCAAGTACATTACCCTAGAAATCTAATGTTACTAGCCAATTTAAAGAAATGTTCTAATCTTTTCATATAATTTAAGGATTTAATCAAATACATATTGAGAATAAATAGTTAATATGTAGGCTTTTGTATTTTTTTAATTTTTGGATCGTGCAATTTTCTTTGAATAATTTTTTAAAGTAGCTCAAATTTCTATGAGAAGGAGATTTTAAGTAATTTAATTGTAAACAAAATATAAGAATTTTAATTACATAGATATAAAAGAATAGAATTTAAGAACATTTTGGAATTAAAAAAATTAAGTTTCCATAATCATTTTCGTGCAAAATATGAAGTGTTTATGAATTATTCAAGTCTCTTTAAATATAATGTCACATATTTTTAAATATAACGTTGCCATATTTTTACATTAATGAAAACATGGTAACGTTGTTTCCATCAAAATTATTAATTTCTAAATTGAATTAAAATAATTATTATAAACGATTTGTCTTCAATATTTTTCGTATGAATATTTATTTTTATTACAAAAAAAACTTTTTAATAATAAGTTACAATATTATTGTTGAAATTCTGTTAATTATTTAATTTTTAGAAGATAGCAATGACATTTTGCATGCTTTGTATTCTCGTGTTAAAAAATAAGAAAGGTCAGATGACTCTATTTTTTTAAGCTGGAAAATTATTCAATTACTTTCCTTAATACTGATCAATTTAATACTAAAAGACTTATCTTAAATATTAAATATTTAATTGTTGTTCAATACTTTTAGTACTTCAAATAAGTAATTAATTACTGTCTTCCAGTAATAAATTAGCCGATACGAGATTTTTATAAGAGTGGCAGAGAAATTAATAAGTCTAAACAATTAATAAACGAAATCTTTCGTCGAACTCTGCCATCATGAATGTTTCCATTAATTGCATTGACTGCATTCCCAGTCAGCGATAGCGATTTTATCGTACGGTTTCATTGATTTTCTATTTACATTACGTAATCGAGTTTTTCCGTCAAAAGGATTTTCCTGGCTCGGTTTGTTGCGGGGGCAGCATGTGGTGCAACATCTGTCGTTGTTCCCATGTTCGCTTCTGAGATTGCCGAGCAGAACATTAGAGGCTTCCCTGGCATCATTTTTCAATTGCAGATTACTGCCGGAATTCTCTTCGCATATTCTACTGGTAAAGAAGCACTTTTCTAAATATAATATTGGATAATTTTATATGTACCATGTTATTAATACTCAATCCAGCAACATTATGTAACACAATATACAATTCCGTGCTTTTCAACTGACACAACGTAGCTAAAATGCTGCATTCGATTGTGTCGTTCTTTTACGTTATTTTATGAAATTTTTACATTTTATTACCATTTATTTTCTTAGAAATGATACTCTGATAAGAGGTTTTAAGATTATATTCAAATATATTCGGATCGTAGGTTTACAAAACCTTTGTTCTTATTTCACTCTGGCAATGAAATAAAAAAGCTACGTTTCAGTTATAAGTTGACATTATGTATTATTGTGTTTCGTTGGAAAGCATCTAAAATCTACAATTAAAGTCAGAGGCACATTGATTAAAATGTATATTGTTTTCTGTGTGAATGTATATTCTATTATATCAATGATATATTGATTAGCAAAACTGATGTAAAATAATTAACATTAATAATAAAAAAACTTTATAAAAAAATTATTTAGTTGAATATTTACAGTTTTTTTCAGTTTTAATTTGCTGCAATATGCAAACATAGCTGTTAAACATGTAATATCAGATATCTAATGACACAGAGAATTAAAGGAAGAATTGTTGTGAATTATATTAATCTAAAGTTAATTTAATCTAAAGTTAATTTAATTATAGCTCGGAATAAACCATGATATTGTGTTAATTTTTAAGAAAATATAGCGAGTATTTTTTACTCCATTTTAAAGGAAGATGTCATTATAAAGAACTTAACTTTACTGTACATAGTTTGAAGGTGTTTGTAATGATAGATGAACTTCAAGTTGCGAGAATTCTAGTTGTTACACACGACTGTATAACTTTCCTGAAATGATAAGCGGTGACGTTTACAGCTTTTACTGATAGCTTGCATGTCATCGCGATACTTTGTTCCGTGGCGCCCGCTTTGCTTTTGATTTTCTTCCCATTCGTACCGGAATCACCAGCGTGGCTGGTTATGCAAGGTCAGAAGAACGAGGCAAATATTGTGCTAAAACACTTCAGGAGAATTCGTTATGCCACTGAAGCAGAATTGACCAGGCTCGAGCTTCAGGCCTCAGAAATGCGAAAAATCAAACCAAATATTTCGGATTTGAAGAATTATCAAAGAGCGACCTGTATTATACTCGGTAAAAGGTTTAATTTAATCAGTAATTAGTTGCGAATTAAATCGATTACTTAATGTTTTTATTGCAATAGCTAATTATTCTATTAATTTTATCAACTTTATCTGATTTTGTTTAGATATATTATACAAACATATATTATATTAGCTTTAATTCAATATTTAATGATTTCAGGTCTAATGTTTTTCCAACAACTCTCCGGTGTTAACATTCTGATATTCTACGCAAAAAAGATCTTCGACGATGCGGGCTCAATTCTGAATTCATCTACATCATCAGTAATAATAGGTGTCGTACAAGTGATTGCTACCTATTTTTCAACTGTTTTGATTGAGCGCGTCGGTAGAAAGCTATTATTATTTATTAGTGCGTCAGTGATGGCAATTTGTATGTTCACAATGTCAGGATATTTTCGTTTCCAGGTAACAAGATATTAATTAATATCAATATAAATTTTAATTACAAATTTGTAATTCTCTAAATATTTGATTAAAAATATTAATGATCATCAATAGTAAGTAATAAATTTTTAATTGTATATCGGTTTGTAATTTCATATTTCTACATTGAAATTTCTTAATTAGATTGATTTGCTCTTCTCTCGGTTATTTCAGAGCTCTCACGATCTCTCGAGCTTCTCTTGGATCCCTCTGCTCTCGTTCGCAATATTCATCGTAATTTTCAGTATCGGCTTTGCTCCCGTACCATGGTTGATGGTCGGTGAGTTGTTCACAAACAATATGAAGAGCGTGGCAAATACTGCCGTGATGTGTAACTGGACGTTGGCCTTTCTCGTGACAAAGTGCTTTCAGGACATAGTGAATCTCATGGGAATCTCCTCGTCATTCGCTACATTCGGCATGATAAGTTTAATCGGAACCATATTTGTCTCTGTGATGGTGCCAGAAACGAAGGGCAGAAGTCTCGAGGAAATTCAAATCGAGTTGTATGGGACGCAAATTAGGATCCCGACGGAAGATCCAGAGCAGCGAGGGAAACATAACAAAACTTAATAAAATAATTACTGAATCAAAATGCTCAATTGTAGAAGTATGATTGTAACTCATTTGTATATCATGAATATTTTATAAGTCACCTGTAGTGTGTAATTATAATAACTTAATTATTTCCAGACGTGATTTTAAAAGAAATCTAGAAAGGAATATTCACGGAGAGAGGAGGGGGGGGGGTAGATTGTGCTCCTGGTAATCATACATAATTACAGAAAATATTCATAATTGAGGGTAAACTAGCGATATATATATATATATATATATATATATATATATATAAACAATCATTTTTTAGATATATCTAAAAAAATTATATGGTGTTATAAAACAGAGAATTTTGGTATTTTTTTTTTAATTTTTAGTAGCATTGATTTAATACGTACCATAAAACGAGTCGTGCTGTGCCGCTTGAATTTCCGAGCGTATGTAATACAAATTGTGGAAGACCACGGATTTGTTTATACTCATATATTTATTTCCATCCGTGATACTTTTTTATTTATTTATATACGATATCACATAATACATGAATCTCGCAATTTTTTTCTTTAAATCGATCGATCGTCTCGCCGCATCTGTTAAATTACAGTTGCGCAAAGCTATGACAGCGATCAGAAGGGAGAATAAATCCGGAAGATTCCGTGAGGACGAGACGTCGAATTTTTCTTAAGACGTCGCTCAACACAATATCGCGACATTGCTCCATTGTACAAAGTAACGTGTGCATTTTGCATGCGCGGCGATGACGACGTGGTGCAAATGTTTGCCGTACAATTGATATACGCGGGATAAAAAGAAACATATAGATCAATGGCAGCAAAGAGTTGCGATCTTATTTTAGATGCATTTTGGAGAATCGATGGAATGAATAAAAGAAGAAAGATAGAGAACAATGAAGGAGAAGGAGAAAAGGAGGAGAAACGCCGATTTATATGAACGTGCATTTGAATATCGGTTCATATAGAAGATATAATGACATACTTAATGTGTGTTGTGCATACATAGATACCGATATGTACACAGGAAGTCTGCGTCACTCGTTATGTCTGTCGTTGTGCTTGTCAGATGCTTGTTCCCGATCGAACGCGTGCCGATTGTCCAACTTCTACTTTCTTTCACGGCTTGAAAATTATTTCACGATAATTCTCAATTTCTCAATGTGCAAATCTTCGATAACGACGTAGGATGAATGGCGCAATACACATACAAACACACATACACACACACATACACACACACACACACACACACACACACACACAGAACATATGGAAAGGACAGTTTTATTAAAGTATATAAAAATTTAGTTAGATACAATTCTAAAAATAATTTTGTTGACTCATCAAAATTATTATATAAAACGCTCAAACTGGCTAAAATTTTTTGCAGTATTGTTTGAGATTTCTATACAGTAAAAATATGTTTGTGTTAGAAATCCAGTCCAATCACTCGAGTTAAATTTTTTGCGTTGAATTTTTTTTATCATGCTCAAATATTAATTTAACACTATATGATTATGTTACTTAAATAGTTTGCGTTAAATTGATATTCAATATTTCTTAGTATCAAAATAATACATTTAATTTTAAAACATAAATTTTAAGATGAATAAATATGTGTTAGTTTAATATATTACAAATATTAATTTTACTGCAAAAAATATGTTTCTACGGTTTATAAATTGTATCTGTATTATGTTTTTTGTATTTATATTCTTAAATAATATTTGTGTTACCTGCTAATATATTCATCTTGTGTTAAATGAATAGATAAAATTAAGTGGAATATGTGAAATGTTAAATTTTCCAATGGTATACGTAATAATTTTGATGGTTTAACAAAATTATTTTGATATCTAATTAAACTTTTAAATACTTTATCAAAATTATTCTTTCCACGCAGACGTTGCGGACGAGCAAGATGAATTATAAGAGTCCGAGCGTTTGCACGAAACCGGGATAGGTTTCGGACTGAGGGACTAGAAGCTACACGATGTGTAATTCGCTTGCGCGAATAACATATATCGAAACAAATAAATAACATTGCAAAACGACTCTGTGCGTCTGGAAGAATAGAGAGCGGATAATTTTCTCTCATCGCGAAAACGGTGCATTTTACTACGAGGATGACGAAAGAAGGCACACCGATTGCATACATATTATTTGAAATTATTGGAGGTTATCTCCAGGTATAGCAAACGACCGATCATCCTCCGGTGATTTGCGCGGAGCACATGTAACGTATATACTAATAGCAAATTCGATTATTTACATTACACTAGATTAATGCACACTAAAAGCTGCTGTACATAATTTTGAACAATTAAATATTCAATAATGATATTACGTTATTTAATAGAATATACACATATTATCTCATTATTAAAGTTGATTGTATTAAATGCCAATGCATTTAGATACTTTATATAAAGCAGCCTTTTTTTAAATGTGCACTAACTAGTGAATGACCGAATTCATCATAACTATGTCGGATAATTTATTGCGTTTATCGGACGCAAGAAGTTTACCGGTCGTTTATGAAGGATAAACCGCATGCGAAGCTTCTCGCGTAGCCCAAAAGTACAAATCGAAGCGTAGCGTTGCGACGATTATCGCGAGAAAGCGCGTTCCTACAAGATCCGCGTAAAGAAGTCGATTTTTCTTTTTCTTCTTTTTTTTTTCGTTTCTTACAGATGAAGCGCCGCGTTCTGG
>Ga0157363_1002449_pt1 | contig 16349 bp, 11 predicted proteins | sample AttsexASBM1_FD_111477 | JGI IMG/M metagenome (GOLD analysis project Ga0157363, IMG submission 111477) | Fungus gardens microbial communities from leaf cutter ant in Ribeirão Preto, State of São Paulo, Brazil - Atta sexdens ASBM1 | ecosystem: Host-associated > Fungi > Mycelium > Unclassified ... | reverse complement strand
TTATTAATCTAAATTACGAATAGAGATGAAAAACGAAAAACACACTTGAGTCTTATTAATATAGATAATTATAAAGCGGGAGAATTCCAAAGAGAATCTCCAATGTAAAATAATTGAAACTGACTCTTCGCTTTTTTCGTAAATGCCGCACTATTAGCAGATCCGATTATTTTCACAAGCACAAAAAAGCACAGGTGTAATCTTCCCAGTCACTAATGTGAGTAAGGAGGAGGGCACAAGAGAAGCAGAAAAGTGACGAAGCAAATTACACGGGTGCACCTATTTATTAGCCGGTTATAAAGGCCATGGATGTTTTTTTTTTTTTTCCAGCAATATAGCCTCGCTCGTGTAAGAAATTGAGATCCCCGTCGAAATCAGAAAGCGTACAGCGCGGCAGATGATAAAAAAAGAAAGCTCGATAACACAAGAGTGCACAAGAGCTCGCTTAACTTCAGCTAAACAAAAAGAGTTACACGGTATCCAACCATTTGTACCTTCACATCGAAAAGTTCGGTTATGTATAATTCATGTTTCGATCTTTTATAAAACCGAATTTAGAATTTGTTATTAACTTAGGAAATAAATACGCAAGAATATCGTATATGAAAAGAACGATATTGCTGAAATATCTAAAAATTTAACGAGTTACAGATCTGAAAATAATTTTATTTGGATTATTAAAATAATTATGTAGAACATTCAAATATGACGAGCTGCAAAAAATTTTTATATTCTTGCAATCAGCTTGAACGTCCTACATAATTATTTTAATAGTCCAACAAAATCATTTTTATATTTAACTAAATTTTTAGATTAGTTCTTTAATGCAAGTTCTTTGTAGTCTTTTTAAGAAGATATTCTTAATGCTTACTAAAACTTATTAGCATCAATTATTAAATTGGCGATCAATGTAATTTGTGATGTGATTTCTAGTTTCAGTTTATAATTGCGTTTCAAGTCTTAATAAATCAAATCGGCGTGCAATTTATAGAACTGAAAAATGTATTTGCAAATTTGTATATATATATATATTATCAAGCACCAAAATTAGGATTCAAAAATAGGATTCTTTATTTGATAGATTTTTAAATATTTCAGCAAAATCGTTTTTTTTTTCGTGTACAATTTATTTTCCGGTAGCGAATTTCAACGTATAATTTCGATGATTAGATAGCGATTGACCTTTAAAATTTAAATCGTCAAGAGTTAAATTACTCTCTACGTCCCGGTAATTTGTTCAGCCTCCGTTTGCTAGATGAGCCCCTTAAGCGACATACGAGGAGATTCGTACTGTTTGCAACTCATTATCATACTAGTTTCCACTTTTGCTATCACTAGCACACCGTGTGTGGAGTAATGCCGTAGAAGGCCAACCAGGCGTCATATTCGCTAGTCATTCGCCTCGTTGCCATTGTGTATTCACTTAGCTTTCCCGTGCGTTCGTCGCGCAAGGTTAACGCAAACAGAGTTCCGACCTTTCGGTCTTTGTTTAAACAGACGCGAATAAATTATTCAAATAGGAAACGATCCTGATTTTTTAAAAAAATCTTTCATTCGTTAACTATACCGATGAAAATTAAACCGAATGTCTTAAACACCTAATTAAATTAATAATAATAATTTCTCGCCGTAATAAGATGTCAAAATTCTGAAAAATTAAAAATATATTTCAATAATAATTATTCTTCAAACATTTACGGTTTGTTACACACGTACGTGTCATTTAATTATAATTTTGTTTGTGTGGTTTGAAGACTTACGGACGTCGCGTCCCGCATACCAAAATATTTCGACACGGATCTCTAGTTTATTGTAACTTCCCTAAGTTCGTAAAATTTAAACGAGAACCCGAATGTGCTCGGGATGTCGATGCTGTTCTTAACATCGGTTAGACATCCGGCGGGGCAACGCTGGGTGCAACGATGGTTAATCCTTTGTTTGAATTATTCAGAGGTGCCTGTTGTATATAGTGGTAACATGCGCTGAGTATTTTCCGAAAAGAAACGGATACGCGCTTTATATGCAAACGAAACAAACTACGTTCACGTAGCTGCCGTCTGCAGGAAAGTAACCCGGGAACGGAACAACGTTCGTAACGACGCGTTTCTCACCCGGAGAAACAAAGCTGTGGTTAACGAATGACTTACGTTACATTGATTTTTCGAATTTTCCCGGGTTTCCTTCGATTCCGGATCTCGAAATTGCGCGATACCCCAACACTCTCGTGTAACACCGCCGGTTCCACCATAATCGGATTTCTGTCGTTGCTCGTGCAGAATCGTTCGATATCTATAAATCAGCATAGCGCTAGGTTACGCCAACGGCGGAGATTTATATTGGTCACGTATGCGTGTATATATATATATACGCCGCATTTATCAATAAATTGCATCTGTGATACTTCTCGAATCGTTAAAATAAGTAGAATTTATTTGCGCCGAGAAATACCGTCTTGCAATTTGCGAAAGAGCACGTCGTTAAAATTTCAACTCGATATTATTGAGATATTGCTTTTAATAAAATACTAGAATCGTTGTTCATTTATAAACATAAATATTAGATGAATTGAGATCGTGAACTGTAACGGCAAAATTTGTCTCGATTCGCGTGACTGCGTCAATAATTTATGCATCGACGACCGAGTTTAACAGCGTTAACCGATTATTCGCTTGGTGCAGGGTCATTGTACAAGATATATATATGCACTGTAAGCATTTCAGAGTCTTCGAAAGAAAGAAAAAAAAAAATAATTAATTAAAATATAAGAAAAGAAATCTGAAGGAATATATTAATAAAAATTTAATTTTACGTATATCATCCAAAAATGTAATAGATATTGACAGAAACTGCCTTTTTCATATTCTTGATGTTTTTATAGAAATCACAAGTTAGATAATTAAAGACAAAATTAGACAATCTCTAGTATTTATACTTTTTCAAATAAATATAATAATAAGTATAAAATAATAAAGATCTAATATGCATCATCCAAAAATTTAATAGAAATTAAATAAAATTGTCACTTTCATATTCTTAATATTTTTAGAAATAACAAGTTAGATATGTATATATATATATATAAAATTAAAAAAAAGCACACAAAGTTTACTACTTATTTTTTCAAATATATAAAATGAAGATTTAATACAAATGCATCATCCAAAAATATTTAACAGAGATTGAATGAAACAATCTCTTTCATATTCTTGATATTTTTGAAAATCGCGAGTTAAATAATTAAAGAAAAAATCAACACGATTTCTTGCTATATCTACTTTTTTTTTCAAATGCACAAAATAATAATAAAAGCTTATTTTTAAATGTATAAAATGATAAATATTTAACATACATCATCCATGTAATAGACATTGAACGAAACGACTATCTCCTTCTTGATATTTAGAAGTCAAGTACATAATTGAAGAAAAAGCAACATCTCTCGCTTACTATCTACATATAATAAAATTTTGTCCTGTTATTCAGTGAATGAAACAGATATTAAATTTAATGCGATTACGGAGCTCTGTGAAAGTTAAAGCGATTGAAACGAAGAATTAAACACAAATTTCTAATTCAGAGGTCCCCTGCACACGCGCAATAACAATGTTGGCGACTTGGAAAACTCACCACGTGGATGTAACACGCGCGTTGTTCATTTCCTCCTCTATTTCCGATGGCGCCATTTAAATCGCAACTGCCCTAACTAACTGGAAATCGAAGTCTTGCACCGCATTCCCGTTCTCAAGGGGGTATGTCGACAGAATGCTCGCGCGTGCGCGCGTGTATATCTGTGATCTGTATGCGTGTTTATGAAAGAGAAGGAGAAAGAGAGAAAGCGCCCGTTTGCCACGGAGTTTGATTTGTCCCAAACAAGCCCGCGCGCAAGAGGAAGAGTCCTATCTATTGGCATTAATATATACGAGAAATTGCTCGAGAGAGCCGACGAAAATCGATGGGCGCCATTAAACCTAACAAAGAACTGCTTGGCGTTCGTGCGCGCCCAATTGCATAAGCGCGGAATAATGCAGTTTTACACAATGGAAACACGAAATGAAATTTGCAATTATAAACGGATCCATCGTTTATACCCTCATTTCGCGTCGCCGTATTGTATCATCCATCATTTACATTCGCGTACGAGACATTGACTGTGATACGTAGACATAGAATTCGTATTGCGTTCGCGACGTGAAAAAAAAAGGAAAAAAAAAAAACATTTAGCTTTGATTTTATTAAACGTTTCGAATTCGCAAAACCAACAATTCTCATCAATTCCGAGTTAAAACGAAATACGTTACCGCCCGGAGGCAGAATGTGTGGAGGGGAGGAGGAGATCGAACAAAGCCTCTTCGATTTTGATTAATTTTTCGGTATTTTGCTAGAATATAGCGTTTATATTTTTTTTTTTCCGGAATATTCAAAATTATCAACGTGATAAAATGATAAAATATCAAATGCAAATATATATTGAGAATTCTCGCGCGACTCGGATAATAATGTCACAGAAATTACACCCAGGGAAATGTAATTTATTAGCCTCTTTTTGCAGCGGCTGCTACAAAAACTCGCTGATCACGTTATATACGTATATCGGAATACTCGGAATTTCGCGCCGCTTTTTTGTCCAGCCACGCGAGATTACAAAATCGACTCTCTTTCGTCAATCGCGAATTTTAATTCCGACGCTCGCCCACCCGCTGAAAACTTTGTTTTCCACCCCTTTCTGCACGCTCTTCTTCTTCTCCGCCCGCGGCGCGTAATTACATTACACCTACGTCGCAACAGATGTCATCGCCGTTGATCTATTAAATAACGTGATTTATGAGATGGCGTTTCTCCCGGTATCTCGCGCTCGGATGTTCTCCTCTCTCGCCCGGCATGGACCTCTGTGGGGCTCGACTCGACTCGACTCGAGTCGAGACGAGACGAGTCGAAACGAGTCGATTCTCTCTCTCTCTCTCTCTCTCTCTCTCTCTGCTTGGCCCTTTTTCTCGCGTATCTCACAGACTCTATCGCTTGTTCTCGGTTCTCGAGCGACGAGCGAGCCCTGCGCGAACGACGAGCGGCGAGCACACGCCCGCTCCGCGCCGCGCGCGATTTTCTTTTGTTCGCCGCGCGTCGTGCAGAGAGACGGGAAACAATGGCGGTGTTCGCGGCGAAATTAAAACCGCCTACGGACTTTTCATATTTCGCCGACGAACGCCAAGTCTTCGCTCGTGGCTCCTCTTGCACTAAATCGCCCCTAGGCGTTTTTCGTTTCATTTCAGCTTCTCGCGTGTATCAACCGAGAGCTGTACACGAACGATATATACAGGATGTGCCTTTTCTTTTTATGAATACTTTCGAGATTTTTGTGCTTACTTTCTCGTCGAGACAACGTTGAGATAGCATTTTTATTTCAGAAATTTTACAATTTTATGCAGAAATTTATTCTATTGTACATTTCTCTTTTGTAAATTTTGGATTGCGTTACAGAATTATGATTATTTCTTAAAAAAGTTTATCTCTTTTATTTAATTTACTCAGAAGAGATTTTAAATATAACAGGTTTTAAATATAAGAGATTTTAAATATAACAGGTTTTATTAATTTTCTATTGAAATCAATAGCATTCTCTTATTTATTTTGTTCAAGCATGTGCCTCAATGCATTTGACAGTTATATTGAAAGATTCTATTTTGATACCGGTAACGAATATAAATAATGGATAATTATTTGAAAGATTTATTTAGACGATTTTAATATATAAAATCTCTATTATTTATAAATATATACGACTCGTTTAAAAATAGAAAAGAATATATTAGATTAAATCGAATAAAATCGAATATGAACATTTTTATAGTTTAAATTAGTGAAACTGAGTCATTTTAGATTATTCAAAGAGAATAGGTTTTTTTTTATACATCGGAAATTATTTAAAACTCACTCCTTAATATTATTTTCCATAGCAATATCACGCTTAATTGTTTCCATAACGAAAGAAAAACATCCAGAATATCAGATTTCGTTAATAAAGCATGATTTATTTATATTGTATTTAGTTGATGTTTTACAATAAATAATTATTCGAAGAGTTTATTGGGGGGGGGAAGAGTTTATTTTAATATGTAAAATCTCTTTTATTGAACTATATACGACTGATTTGAAACTAGAAAAGAATATTGAATTAAATTCAGTAGGATATTGATAACATTCCTGTACTTTAAATTATCGAAACGGAATAATTTAAAATATTTAAAAAAAAAATAGTTTTTTGTGCATCGCAAATTATTTATAACTCAAATTCTCAATATTATTTTCCGTAGCAATATCACGCTTGTTTCCTCATAACGAAAGGAAGACATCCGAAATGTCGGATTTCGTTAATAAAGCACGATTTATTGTATTTAGTTGATTTGTTGCCGGAAGGCAGCGCGATTCAATGGAGGGTTGATTCGTCCGGCACAATAGAGCTCTTCAGGTTTACCGTCGGGATAAAAACCGAACTCATCTCCCGTGGCGAAACGTACGTACCGAGCGGCCGCAACGTGGCGCGGCGGAGTCAGGAATATCCATCCGACAGGAAGGAATTGCGTATGCGACTCCCGACAGCCGGAGACGTAATATTCTCATTGTCGGTACATAACAGGCGCCAGGCACTTCCGTGCGTTTTACGCCGCGAGGGACGGCAATCGATAACTTTTTAAAGCCGATAGGCCATGCGCGTGAAGTGAAGAGCCGAAATAAGCGCGGCATGGTATATAAAATAGAAATAAAGTCGACATTTCTCTCACCGTCTCGTGGATTCCGGCGGAATCGTAACGCAATACTAGTATACCACTTCGCGTATCTAACGGTATCGCTACCCGGGTTTCGCAAATGCAATTCCGAATTCCGGACGTATTCCGATATTTGGATATCGCTGGGCCTGATATTGGAATATCCGGATGATTCAAGCGACTTGAATTCTCTGAATATCGTGCGAGAACGAAATTTTGTCATTTTTATCTCACGAATAGACAGAATAGTAATGTCAAACATGTAAATTCCGTACGTTACTTGCTTTTATCTATATAAATTTCTATTATTAACTCGAAACCTGAAAATATCTTCACTATTCGTCAAGTAGTAGTAGTAGTATAGGTAAAATTCGCTGTAAGATCCATTAAAGGATCCAACATTAAAGATAAAACTGATGGTCTCGAGTAAGGTTATTAATCGTATTTTTTTAGAGAATATATATACTCTTTTATGGTTATCACAAATTCCTCTTCCTAAAATTCTTTTCCCTGATTTCCAGACAAAATTTCATAATATTTTATCATTCAATAATATTAAATAATTTTTTTATTTTTACCCTGATTTGGAAATATTTTGTTTTTAAAGCTCAATTTAATATAGCAATGTAAATTACTACACTATAAAAAATGCAGTATTTAAAATGTTTACGTTTATCTTTGTAAAATATCTTTGCAAAACAAACGTTTAATAATAAAAGATATTTTAATTTTAAATATTTTAGCGTTTTAAATTCAAACACATAATGTTTCGTTTAATGAAAAAGTTCGTTTAATTGAAAACCTGTTTAAAAAACGGAGACAAGAATGAAACATTTTAATATCTTAAAATCAGGCTCTTCTTTTTTGAATATATTAATGTTGCTGACATTGCCTGCATTTTTAATTGTTAAGTCGAAAGTATTCCAAAACTGCGTGTGATTTATGTATTAAACTTCTTTAAACTCAAGAATTTTAATTTTCCAGAAAAGTTTTGCAAAATTCTGACTTTTTCCTGATTATCAATTTTGTGGCGTGTAAAACTTTTTTGATATTACTTAACATTTTACATTTATAAAATTATATTATTAAGAATTGTCAATAACAATTATATTCTAGAAATTTTATTTTACTAAATATCTACATTTAACGCGTAAACAAATTATACTCTTCCATTCCGGGATCATCTTTTTATAAAGAGTCTACATAGTTATGTACTCTTTCGTTGAGATTCAGAATATGGTAACTCTAATCTTGGATCATTCATGATCCATGAGTGGCGCGGGAAGACATATTACGACGTAATCGATTAGAGCATAGCATTAATCTCCAAATAATGGTACTCGCGATTCTCCGAACGGCTGTCGGCGTTACCATAGTCTTAATAGCTATTCTACTCGTTGTACGTCCGATGACTTGGCGTATGGCGTCACGACCGCGATGTCAGTATTGATTTACCGTCGGTTTGGTGGCTCCGGTCCGCTATCTCTCTCCATCTCTCTAGTCCCACTCCACCTCTCCTCCTCTCCCATGCTCTCACTGGCGCTTATCATTCCCATTCGCTCTAATTCGCCATTTCCTCCCTTGTTCTGTTGCGAGAAGGAGAGCCTGAAGTGGGAAGAGGTTAAAGAAAGACGAAGCGAGCTGGCCGTTAGATCGATTTATATATACAGAGGGAAGGAGGACACTCTGAGTGCTCTCGCAGATTGACGATATATAGTAGTTTCTCCCTTTTTCTTTCTCTTTCCATCCTTTACGCTTGATGACGACGATAGTCAGGCTACCACGGAGGAATAGTTGTGCGATGACTCGGCGCACGCATTTCACGCGCGCGCGACCCGAAAGAAAGAGATACGGAGAGACCGGCTCTCTCCGTGCAGCTAAATGCGTGCGCGTGCGATTGCACGCACGTGTGCGTGCGCGTGGGTGCATCGGAGGGGATCGCAGAATGAAAGAGGCAGACATAGGGAGGGAAAAAGATGGAATTCTCTCTCTCTCTCTCTCTCTCTCTCTCTCGGCAGGCTTCCAAAGGATCTTTTGCCACAGAAATACTTAATTACAACGCTGCCGGTAGTTTAGTGTGATTTTAATTTGGTGGCGGCGGCTCTCTCGGTGGCCTCCGGGTTAGCTCCACTTCTCGATCGTTATCTTCTTTTGTGTGTCTGAAATTATTACGGTCGCGCGGCTACGTCGTCCCGCTAACGAACGAGCTGATTTCTCTGAGAACGAATGCGAGAGAAGAAAAGACGGAGGCGGAATGCACTGCGCGTCGCGCGCAATTAGATTTAAGCGGGAGATCCGCTTTAGAAAAATTGCTCTCGCTTTATCGACCTGTCAACGGATCTATCTAGTTACAGATTAATTCTTCGCAATGCAATTAATTCGTTTCTCTGTAACAGTATATATAAATCTACTCTTTTTAATTGATTCTCTCATTGGTTAATAATATTACATCAATCATAATAATAGTGGAGTTATAAGTGATGTTCGATAATCGACATTACATAGGGTAATAATCCTTGTGAAAGATATCGGAATTCTCTCCTTGAATTTTTGCAGAAAATGCCAGAGCTGCTGACGTTGTTCTTTTGGGTTAGTAGAATGATGTTATTTCATAGCCTTGAGGAAAAGAGAAGGAGTTGAAATATTTATACTTAAACTGACCACAGGCAAAAACGGTCTAGCATTTTTTACACAAAAAACAATAGTAGAACCTGGTACTCGAAAAGTTAATTAGACGTCATGTTTCCACGTTATTAAATTTTAAATAAGAAAAATGGGAATAATTGCGCTCAACGTTGATTAATTTGACAATTAAGAGCGTATTTAAATTTTTCTTTTTCGTTAAAAAATTCTTTTCAAATTCAAGAAAAACAAATACACGAACAATGAGATTTTGCTATCATACTCATTGTAATTATTCACTCGTAAGAGATATGGCTATTTACTGAGGAAGAAAGAGAATCTATCGCGCAACGATTTATTGTACTTTGGCTGGCGATATCGCGCAAATGATTAATTGAAATATTGTTTTACATCGTCGAATACGCGCGTCGCACAAATCGATGCTACGTACGATGGGCGCATAAAAAAACTGCAAAACTCCAGTCAAAAGAATTCAAAGTGGCGGTTGATATCTACCCGATATCGATTACCGATGCCTACTATGGGCTTCGAAATACTCGTGCCCGTACTCAATTGCGTATTACGGATACCAATACCCTCCGATTGCGTATTATCGATGCCCAGTACGCGCTTCGAGAGCTTTAAATCCGTGCTCAAGTTCATCGATCGCGAGCTCAATAACGGCCGAGACAGAACGAAGTGCGCAACTAACGCGCGATGGAATAATAATCCGTGAAAAATGAGGAATTTTGGAAGGTGAACGAGCATTCCAACTTGGCAAATGCTTGGAGGTGCAATAACTAAATGATTTGTTGTAACGTGTGAAAAGATATCACAGATTTATCTATTTTTCTTCTCTCTCTCTCTCTCTCTCTCTCTCTCTCTCTCTCTCTGTACATGTAATATTTTTAACCTTTAAGTAAATAAGTAGCTCATGTATAGTTATCTTAATATTTAGTACATGTAATGGATTATTTGTGTCCCGGATTAATTTTCATCACTGACAGATCTACAAAAATTTAAGTGATTCGCACACACAACATATATATCTTTTTTTAGAAAGTATTTGTAAGGTTTTGTATTTTTAAATATTGTATATAAATATTATAACTAATTAATTACTTAATGCTCTTAGTTTTTCGAAGAAAAGAATCGAATGATTCAATCGTATGTAACAAACTTATTAAAAAAAACTTAAATTAACTTGAACTTCTCAAAAAGGAAACTAAAAAGTATTATCCAGAAATCTTAAAGTTCATCATTTCTTCACTCCTCTATAAATACTCCTCTCTCATAAAGATATAATTTTAAAAGAGAGAAATTCACATTGATTATTTTCACGCGTTACAACAACCGTTTGTTTATTGCATTTTTGACCATTTATTTGAAACGTATATTTGCCTTACTGATTCCTCATTTTTAAACTGTTAAAGATTAAATTTATATTATGTAAAATATTTATAAGTTCTTTATCTTCTATATATTATCTTGTATTTATTTATTTTCTGTCTATTGTCTATGTTGTTATTTTATATACATGTACCGATTTATTTTCTTTGCTTCTTGTGTCTTATTCTCCACATCACGACGGATGCTAACGATCGACGAGGCAAAATCGCCTGGTATAAGGAACAGTCACGTTCCAAGGGTGTCTTGAGTTGTGTGAGCACAGTTGCCGTTAGTTCGTTGGACGAAGGGACGGAATTTGGCGTGCACCCTTCGGGGCTCCTTCGACAGGGTCGCCGAAACTTATAAAAAAATAAGACCGTTTCAGGGAGACTAACGCACACGATCGTTTCTTGGAAAAGGGCTCCTTTCCTGCCGCGTGCGAGGAGGGGACGGAAGGGGGGAGGGGGAGTAAAGCTCATCTCTTCCCTTCCGCCCACACTCTACCACTCTGGCTGCCTCCTCTCTTGCACCCTCTTCGTCCTCTCGTCCTCCCGTGCGCGCGCACGCATACACCTGTACCTAAAATGGCGATGGGTGGAAAGAAGCCGCTTCTCTCGCTCTCCTGCTTTCTCTCTCTTTATCTATCTCCGTCTTGCTATCTCGCCACCCCAGAAGAAATTGTCTTACGAGGCGCTCTTATCGATCGTGCGTTTTCCCCCTTGCGATTCTCTTCTCGCACCCCACATCTTCGGCCTTTACGGTCGAGAAAGGGAACTTAACGGGGTCGAAGACACCTTCGGGCCGTACATCTTTCACGAGTCCTGCCGCGCTGTATCCGCGCTGGGAAAGACGCCGTTCTCTCTCTCTCTCTCTCTCTCTCTCTCTCTTTCTTGATGAGAGACAGAGAGTTAGTCAGCCTGCCAACCAACCAACCAACCAGCCAGCCGCGTGTGCCAGCATCGAAATTGTCTGTCGCGACAGAACGGCGCGCAACATCGAATATTAAAGGCGCCCTAATCGCGAGCGACAGGGTATAATAGCGCAATAATAAGATGATCTCGGAATATCGGAATCGTTATGCGAGATATTCTACTCCTCGCGCGAGAATGTCGCGGCACGTGAAGGGATTATTTCGCTTTCCGCCACAATGTCATACGGAAAGTTAATGGGACGCTTAATTACGGAGTTACTCGACGTTGAAAATCGACTCTCGCAGTTATTGCATGTGCAGATTCGAGTTAACGTTCATGTTGTAAGGTACAGTAGAATCACTGTCGAGTGTGTAGCGCGGATAATGGCGCAAGTTCAAAATGGATTTTGCTTGAATAGAGATTCGGCTTGAGATCTCTACAACGTGGGAAGCATGAGAGAAGCAATGCTCGTACGAGTTTTTGCTGAGAAAGTTTGGCTGCGGGGATCAGCCAAGGGGACTCTTGTTCAACAGATCGATGAAGACTTTTGTTAAGGACACGATCGATGAAGGACGCGGAGAATCTTAAGATGTACACACGCATTCGCACAACGACATTGCTACGATTTCTATCTAACAACGTTGAAATTTTCAGGCCGCCAGTCTTTGTGTCTCTCTTCCGCGACTACTCTCTCTCTCTCTCTCTCTCTCTCTCTCTCTTGGCGCATTCATACGGGCCATCTGTGTACGCTGCTCGATCTTGATAGAGAGGCCCAGACCAGACCGGCGCATTATATCCGTAATGGTACTCGCGCGAAATAATAGGACCTAATACGCCCTTTCGGAACGGCGACGGACGTACTACTCTGACGGAAATACCAGCTCTCGTAGAAGAGTAGCATGCAACGAGAGAATGAGAAATCGAGAAGGGAAGGAAAGAGAGAGAGAGAGAGAGAATGCACTCTCACGCCGGGTTTCTCTGGCTCCTTCGCTGGGCGAAGTTCAGAAAACATCTCGGCGGATCTCGGCATACTCTCGGCTGGCGAGGAAGGAGGCCTGCAACGCGCACGAACAACGGACTCCTTTGTCCGATATATCGCGCGCGATCTTCTGCGATCTTTCGGTCGCTCATCGTCGTCGACGTCGTTACGCGTGGCCGGCAACAAAACGTAAGCTGTTGCTCCGCGAAAACAGCCGATTCCTGTCGCGTCGCGATATCCTCCGGTCTCGTAGCCCCGTTTCGTTAAATTAGTCTCTTTGATGTGTCATACGTGTCACGAGCGCTCTCTCTGCATCTCCGCTCGCTCTTTCCCCCTTTTCGTCCTCTCTCGCCCTAATCGCGCGCTACTTTAGACAGAGCTTTCTTTCAGCGCGCAGCGCGCCGTAAACGACCGTAACGCGGCGAGTTTCGAGCCTGGAAATAAGCCGTTTTCCGAAGGTCTATTTTAATTGGCGGGAAGTCAAAAGCGCATACTTGTGGAAAATCGCCGACGTTGTTCGGGCTGCGAGAGAGCGTCTCTCCGTCGCAATTATTTCGGAAATAATACGATGTTGCCCGGAACGTTGGAAAATTTGCCGCTAAATATCGTGGAAATTAGGCATGAAATTGAATCATTGTTAAAGAGCGCGCGGATAACGTAGGTCCGCCTTAATATAAAGTTAATTAAAATTTGTGAAACCGTATCTTGTGCATAACGACGTGCGCGCGCGCACTAGAGAGGGAACACAGAATTTTTTGCTGAAACAGAATTTGATGGCCGCGTTTAATAAAAACTACCGTGTACATTTCCGACTTTTGCCAGTGCAAATACTGGTCCTATTACCGGAGTGAATCAAATTACTGGCAGCGGGGACGCGTCAAATAAACGAGGTGGACGTTTTCTTGTCCTCGCCGACGCGACGCGACGACGACGAGGTGCTTTACCGCCCAAGGCGGAGACAAGATCTGCCGCGCTGCTTTACATTCTCGGATTTGTCGTACTCGCGGGTGCGAGGTCCCTGACGCTGTTTTACATTCCGCTGGTTAAAGCGCGCTGAATCTCCGCTTTTGTAACGTATGAAATAACTGAAAATCCGCGTCGCCCTTCAAAGTCCGTCAACTTCGTTCCTTCGTTCTCCCATTAAATCCCGAACGAGAGAACGACGGAGGTGTTTGCGGTAGGAAAGTTTAACCGTGCGCTCGCTAGACTGCACTAACAGTTTATTTAACGACTACTACATCGTGAAACGTAAAATCGCGTTTTCAACCAACTTTTTAACGTTACAACGCGGCGATGTCAGGGTCCTTGACCTCAAGCTCAACTAAATAGTGTCTTTATTAAATGCGCGCGATATGTCGCTCTTTTACTTCAAAAATAAAAGTAAAACACAACTCGAAATTAATAGCGTTTACTGGGAAAACTAGCAATACTGGTAGATACGCAATGCGTGCAAATCAATTGACATATTTTTCAATATTAATAAATAATGTAATCTTTTTAATTACATTTTCTTTGGTATCACGGTAACAGAATCTCATCATGATAACTTTAAAAGGATTGAATTATTTATTAATGCTGAATCGATTTGCACTGAATTGCAGTGTTGCATTAGTTTTCCCGGGAACACGTCTATATCATTCACAGAAAAAATATAAAACTATTTTTTAACTTAACAGAAAAAAATTATGGATTATAATCAAATGATATCAATAAAATGTATTCTTTAATAACATAATCAAATGTGTTTTTTGACATTTTCGTTTTACAAATCATAATTCTTAAAAAAATCATCCTTTTTGAACTGTGACTGATAATTTTTTTTTTTGAAATTAAATCAATATATTTTTTATGATTGATTAGGTAATTTTCACTTATTTATGATACTGTAAAAATCACATTTTTTAAATTGTGTCGCGTTTGAAAGACGATGATGTTATGTATCATTTAATGAAAAGACAGATTTTATTTCAAAATATTTAGAAGTAATCGCGAATTATCAGAGATCAATTTGTCAGAGAATGGCTACAAAAATAGAATATATTTTACTGTTTTATTACACTTTGATGAAAGTATGTCACGGAAGATGCATTAATCATCGGAAAAAATGGACATGAAAATTTAAAAAAAGAAACATCGCGCGAATATAAATATGGTACATGCTGTGACAATAAGTGATACATAACGCCGTTGATTTCGATACTCGAACGAATAATCTTCACGATTAATTTCCAAGACCCGAATTCGCCAGAGACCCAGGTCGACACGCGTCGACCACATATCTTCGCCACGTACGTGTCGCGGTCCGTGAAAGATAACGCGAAGTCACTTGTCATTCCGGAGAAAGGAACAGGCCTTTTGCCTTCGAGCAAGTTCTGATCAGCCCTTTTTAGTCTTCATTCGGATTCCTCGCTGGCAACGCGAGCGAGTGCGAATGGCGTGTAAAAAAAAGGAGAGAAGGAAAAAAGGAGAAAGAGAGCGAAAAGGAAAGGGGAAGGGGGAAGGGAGGAGGGAAAGGGGAAGGAGAAAGAGTCGAGCGCGAGAGGGCATCCTAACGACACACGGCATATCTCATTGGAGTGCTCGATGCACTCGCGCACACGTGCTAAGGTGCGAAGGAACGGGTCGAGTGTGTGACGAAGTAACTAACATTCCTCTCATGGATGCCGCAATATGCGAAAGATAAGTACAGCCGTCCGATTCCGTTATCCCTCCGGCGTGTCCATCCGTGTCTCGGTATTCACGGTACATACTGTTTCACCAGATTTGCATCAAATTCCACGATAGTGTACATATATTGTCTAGTTCGATTAAATGATTCGATATCGATCGAGGGAATTGTCCTTTTAGAAGAATTCGTTTAAATCTTGTATTTTTTTTATTTTAAACATTTCTACGAAGTGTTCATAAATAATAAATTAAATAAATTAATTATATACTTATTTTCTCTTTACTGATTTCTCTTATTTAACCGTAAAGGTTGAATTTTATTGCTCATATTTTCTGTCTCTTTGAATTTTTCATTATCTCATATAAGCTGTGGATTGAAATTCGCGTATAGAATTTCTATTAAAAATAAAGTATGTCATAACTACACAATTAAATTTGCTATTAAAGCAATTTTTAAAAAACATCGAAGATTAAGTTTTGCCCTGTTAAATATTCATAAAATTCGAATTTCACAAAACTTTTGAATTTTATTCAATTTTTCATTTAAAAAGGGATATATTTCATATTCAATGATACCAAAACATATTAAAAACACGTCTAAAAAATATTCTAGATCAGATATAAATACAAAATATTCCTAATTATTTATATAAAATGATTCTCCGTGTTATATTTCCGAATTATAACACATATTCCCTCTGGTTGCATTATTAATTGGAATTCTAATTGAAAATGGACAAATCAGAATTTTATGATTGAGAGTGCGGTTCGCCACTCTCTTGGCGCTACGCCAAGCTTTTGATTGACCAATCAGAAAAAAGAATTTTAATTAATCAATAAAAAAATGCTTCGAAACATTTTTGTACAGCATCAAGAGAATCGTAGCCTAAATCTATTATAATTCTTTGTTGAAATAATAACTATAGACTAGATTTGATTTGATATCAGAATTTGTTTATCTTCAATTAGAAATTTTTCTCAGTGCGTATATATCATGTATAAATATATACGATAATTGTA
>Ga0157363_1002448_pt1 | contig 16351 bp, 9 predicted proteins | sample AttsexASBM1_FD_111477 | JGI IMG/M metagenome (GOLD analysis project Ga0157363, IMG submission 111477) | Fungus gardens microbial communities from leaf cutter ant in Ribeirão Preto, State of São Paulo, Brazil - Atta sexdens ASBM1 | ecosystem: Host-associated > Fungi > Mycelium > Unclassified ... | reverse complement strand
CGTGCGTGCGTGCGTGCGTGCGTGCGTGCGTGCGTGCGTGCGTGCGTGCGTGCGTGCGTGCGTGCGTGCGTGCGTGAGTGTGTGCGTGTGTGCACATGTCTGTTCGTAGTATGCATCCCTCGCGAAAGGGCTGCGCATCTTGTTAGCAACACCCCTGGCGTTGGACAAGGGCCTCTTTCACCCTTCGTTCTTCTCTTCGCCCTTTTCCTCCGTACCTGCCTTCTGATTTCTCACCGCGAATGATTATGTGCACGTCGCCCACGCACTTTCAGTTCACAAGCTACAATAGGGGCTGATGCATAAACGAGTCTCGAAATGCGTTTGTGCGCATTTGCGCCCGGCGAACCTCGCAAGAAATGACGATGGAGCACAATTTTTACCGCGTCGTACCGCATGTGTGACATGCTCGTGGTCTGCCTTGTTAAATGCGGGAGAACGAGTGGCATCGTGCCGAGTCACCGTATTTCTAGTACGGTAGGTTAGTTAAGCTCTCTTTCAGCCACCGACATTGAATTTACCTGTATGCTCGATGAACACAAATAATTTGCGTTTAAGCTGTGCGAGATCGTTCGCAGCATTTATGTGTGAATTCCTAACCACGAAGCTTTTTTACGTTTTAAACATAATTTTGTAAAACGCAATGTAAATCCTTGAATTTAATAACAACTTTTAATATTTTACGGTTAAGTTTAATTACAATCTTTCGGTGTACCTTCTCACACGATGAAAATGATTTATTTACTGCTTATAATCACGTATAATTCTCTATTTATTGTATCTCTTAATAGCTATTTTTGATCTTCATCATTCTTTTCATCTTAGAGAATGAGCATTAGATGGTAATAGCATTAAGTATGACAACACGGCAAATTATCGATCTCTTATGGGATAAGTATTCGCGATAATGTTGCCTTTTCACTCTTGAACTCGGAAGACATTACGCGTTCAACTATGTAGCATACGAATGAAATTTATCCAACACTCTTATGGCTATTTATATTTAAAGCTTGTCAGGATGGAAATGATTAATGATGCCATCGTATATAATTTCGTTGTCTCCTAACGTCTAGGTCTCAGCATAATGAAGGCCTTAGTCGGACACTACGATTCATTATCAAAATTACAGTCTTACAGGCGTTATACTTCCCGCACACAATATACACGAAATAAAACAAGCTGTGCGGCGTATTAGCTTCAACTCTCGTTTTAACGCTAGAACGTCGCTTTTTGTCGTGTTTAAGTTTTACTTACAAGCGCTTTACCATCGCGCAAGTAGCTTATTCAATGGCAGTATAAATTCCGGCGATCAACGATGATTTATTATCCTAGAAACTTGCTCGAGAAGATGTAAGCAGAGAAGCAATTCTTTGTCTATTACGATAGTATGTGTGTTATTCAATAAGTATAATTTACTTTTTTTTCCGCAAATTTATTTTTTTTTTGTAAAAAGAAGAAATATATTTTTTGTTCTATTTCTTTAGATAAAATTTAATTAAAACCTCTAATAAAAATGACTGTGTTATATCGTTATTATAGTTTTTATTTATTTACTACTACTATTTAAGGTTGTGACGTCAGAAGCGAGAAAACACAATAAAGATTTTTGCAGATTATATTTGAACAGAAATATTTTTCAATAAAAAACAACATTCGCAATCGACAGAATAGAATTACAAAATATAACTGAAAATTATCTTTTTGTTTTGAAGAGAAGTTAAATCGTAATTATACTTCTATATATTATCAATTTGAGTTTGTCAGAGCTGTGAACATAGTTTATTTCATTTTTTATTATACATAATAATTTCCAATATATATGATTATTTATTAATGAAACATTAATTAATGAAACAAAAGAAAGGTTTTTTAATATATTTTATATCTCACTTTTATCTCACTTTTATTTATTGTAAGTATTGTAAGTATTATTGAAACATATTTCCATATTAATATATTTTATGAAAAATTTTGTTGTATACTTTCGCTTCTGATTTCACAATTTGAGATAATAGTGATGAACAGGAGCTTTAAGTGGACAAAAGAGAAATAATAATCTCTTTAGTTTAGAAAATATAAAGAATATTATACTTTTTTATATTTTCACAAAATGAAGAAATAACCATTTTATGTTAAAACACATTTTTCTACTTTCATCTTTATACTTTATATTAAAATGAACCATCTCAAGATCAAGAAATCTTAATATTTTACAGTATAATAATAACGGTCATTCATTTCGTAACGTATTAATAATGGGTATTAAAAGAAGCAAGATCAGAGTCGAGTAAGGTTCGATGTGGCTTCGTCGCATCGCGTCGTGTAGCTTGTTCTATAACGGTAAGAGCCGAAGATGGACGAGGGGCGGAATATGAAGTCCCGGAGGTGGCGGGAGGAGTTGGTTGCCTTTGACTCGAAGTGGACCTGCTTGGCTAGTGTAGGTATTTACTAGATGCCTGTATATACATATACTCTCTTCTCTCTAACAACGAGTCGCTGTGCGGATACCGCCGTACTCACACCGCCGGGGTCTATCCACCAAGAAGAGCGGCCGCATAGTTCGAAATTTCTTTCACCTCGGGCTTGACAAGACGTCGGTTGCCGTTGCGAAGTTTGTAGAGACTGCTGAGACTGCTTCATAGACTGCTTCATAGGAGAGAAGTGCGAGGCCGCATTGCGGGACCGAGAGTGCACTCCGTGTCGCCGCCTTCGACGGAAAAAAACGTGGCGCATTAATCATCCCAGCGGAAAACTAATGCGTATTAGCGTGAATTGAATTTACATATCAATAATGCAGCAGCACGTGCGCGAATGCGGAGAATCGGTACACAGAGAATCGTAGGATTTACGGTTAATATTGACAAATGGGTTGCTCGAACGAGCGAAAGAAAACGCACTTGGATTTATCGGTCATTATTCACACGGATTATTGCGGTGTACGCTTTAAGTCGCTGCCTCCGTTCAAAGGGGTTGCGGAAACTCGATGGCCGTCACAGCGCGCATGGTACACACAAAGTAAAATGCCAGGCTTTTAACACTGAAATCTCCTTACACTGCGACGAAAATGGCACCGTCACTGCGTTCACGAGTGATTAGAAATCATTCTTAAGGATTTATTGATCATTGTTCACGACGGGAGCTGTAAACTGTTCCGCAAAAGGTACTTAAAATTTCCCCGCGATGCTGCAATCCGAGATAGTATCACCGTTTGTATCGACATAAAACAAATCGTTGTTGAATAATTTGGATTAGCTAAAGTTCGGACCTTTTATGAAACAATTACATTATTGCCATTCTGCTTCATTGGCCATCTATCACTTTGTTGCGCCTTTACTGTGATTATTGCCTGGTCAAATAAATAATGTGAATTCTTGTATCGAAATATTATATAAGATCTTTGTATAGTATGGTAAGATATTCGATTAGATATTCGATTTCATAGCAATAATGTATAGTGTTAACATTAAATAATTATATATATATATATATATATATATATATATATGTGTGTGTGTGTGTGTGTGTGTGTGTGTGTGTGTGTGTGTCATAAAATATTTATACATTTTAATCAGACTTGCCAACGGAAGGCATTCCAAATACAAATTTTACATCACGCGCATCGCGTCAGGATTTATAAATGCTTGTCGGCTTTTGTAAGAAAGTCGTAAATTCTCATCCAAGCCTGTGCGTTACCAGCACAATGAATTCAAAAAATGCGTTGGCTTGCGAATGCAACCCGCGGCAGCGGCGCGGCGGTTAAGATTAACGCAAGTGACCTTATCGAATTGATGGAATTTAGTTAAATCAACGAGGCATAAAATAAATTCACCATAGAGACACACGATCGTCACGGATTCTACGATGACTCTATACTCTCTATATCCCTTCGACAAATAATTACTCGCGTCGCCGCCGAGAAATGAAATAATTCATTATTCGCTACAGCGTGATATACGGTGTGTTCCATATATGTCACATAGTTATCTGGCGAAATACTAGTAAATCACTCGACTATTGATATCCACCCACGGCGAGAGTGTGATGCAGCGCGTAGTAACGTGATCGTATCATTTGCCATTGAATTTCGCCATCAGGACGGAATACGTTGATTATACTGATTGTGAGGAACAAATTTAGACTAATTTTTTTGTGTCTCAACAAATAATGGGTGTTCTTGCAGAGCTTTTTTGCACTGAGAAAGAATATGTTTTTAAACAAATTTTATCATTCTCAATTTTTAGAAACTCTGCTTTGAATTTTTATGTAATAACATGAATTCGTAACAGGTAAAAAATATCAAATATTTGTAATTGCAAATTTATAAGTACATAAATATTTATTTTACACATAATAAAATATTAAGATGAAAAAAAATATTTTTTCCCTGTATTACGTATAAAAAAGAATTATTTCCAAATTACTATATCTCAAAAATAAAAAATGAAATAAAATGAAATGCATTTAAAGCTAAATGTTTTAAAATTTTCGCATGACATATTGAAATTTATAAAAAAATTTGCTACCAATACTGCAATGTCATGAAAACCTTCAAAATCGTCAGTTTTGGCCTCTTTAATGCTATTTGTCAAAATCTGTGGGTAATGAAATTTTTTTAATCATACATTCATTTTTAGCAGCTAAAAATACATAAGAATCATTTAGATGTTGAGAAATAAAATTTTGTTCCTTAGCGTTACTAATTATTTACATGTAGATTATGTTAAAAATACATCGAATACACTTGATTTAATGTAATCATCAACTTATATGCTACAAATTCTAGCGCCAGTAATATGAAAAGTCGCTATAAATACAAATTATATTGGCATCATTGTCGAGAAAAATGCCAGTATAACGGGAAAAGACTCAAGTGGCGATGCGATTGAACATCACGATATGAATGGACGAGAAATAAATTTAAGTAAATAAATACTTTATAATTTTATAAATATGATCTGACAACAAAACTAAATTTAGTATTGAATCTTAAGTCGCGCTATGCTACAATTGATAATATTAACTGTCTCAATAAGTTAAACAGGATTTTTAAAAGTACCTATAGAATTTTAATGTTTTATTTCTCTAATGAACTATAAAAGCAATGTTGAGTCGGTGCATTCAAAATAATAAATACAGTAAATATAACAGTGCATTTAAATTAGTAAATCGATAATGTTGCAACAATTAAAAAAATAACAGTACAAGATCCAGAATCGAGAAAATAAATAATATTAACAGAAAAATATTCAAATAAAATGTTTTATCAATATAATGCGAAATGTAACGAAAAAAAAAACGATTTTGCTGAAGTATTAAAAAATTTAGCTCTAAATGTAGATTTAAAAATAATTTTCAAAATAATGTAAAATGTTTTTTTGCAGCATTGATCATTATGCTTGAGTTTCTTACATAATTATTTTGATGATTCAACAAAATTCTAAACCTGTATCTATTGAAAAAAAATATAATCAATTTTAATAAATATTTAGTTGAATACTGCCAATTATATATTTATTAAATATAAAGATATATTTACTTGATACAAGAAATGTTGATTTGATTTAACAATCATTTTTTTTTTTACTGAACAAATATTTACTTATTGTAAATAAATATTTAGTAGTATTGAACTAAATATTTATTGAAATTAACTATGTTTTTTCTCAGTATTAACTTTTTAAAAATCGTGAAAAATTCTTTTCATGAATATATATATATATATAAAGCAATGTCGTAATTATCAGAAATGAATTCTTCCCAATAATGGCATCCGTATCATATAACTATCTTCTCCTTTTCCTTCATTTACTATCAAGTGATTATTATTCGCGTTAGCATCCTCCCTTGGATATCGCGTCGTAAAAGTACGAACATTCCTTCGCGATGTGATGGTATGTTTGCATTTTTATAGGATAGAAATTATTTGGTGACACAATCGGCGTAACAGTTATATCGTTGTAAGAAATTACACGTCGTCGGGCTTGTCGTTCTAACATTTCATAGCCATCGATACCCTTTAAGTAGATACGTCATTCCTTTGTTATTTGCGGGAAGAGAATGGAAGAACTTATCGATCGGATCGACTGATCGAATGGCTCGTATCGTTAAACTGTAAACTTGTAACTCGAATCGCATCTTCCTGCATCCATTCATCCGACAGTTACGCTCGAGTTATCACTCGCTCGTGCGCGTAAAGTGAAAGTATGCTCATTTCGCTCATATGTCGTGCTTAGAATCTGCGGGAGATAAACACATATATACAATCTGTCTCCCATAAATTGAGCACTTTCTCTGAATCATAGATACTTTGGGGCGAAAAAAATATTAATTTTTCAAAATCAAAGAATTAATAAATTCTTTTGTGTGTTATTAAAAGTTACGAAATTCTAGGGAATTAAACTCTAGCAGAAAAAGAGTTATATTGATTTACTTTCGAGAAAACTCATCATGCGACAAAGTTTTAATGTAGTTATTAAAATGTATAACGTTAACAAACAAAAGATATAAAAAATACGATATTTAATTTTTAATTTGCCAAAGAATTTCTAATCGAAGGAAAATTCAAGATTTTTTTTTAATAGCTCGTATACATAATTATAAAAATAAATGTATATACATATATATATTTATTTCAAAAGAGAGAGTTTAGAATGAAGTTATTTTTCATATGTGTAGGAGAGCTCTCTTACAACAAAGGAAATATGATCCTAAACGTAAAGGATGTGAATCCTTACGCTGGATTTATTAAAGATCTTGGTTATGACGGTATATAACGATAGCAATTATCTAATCAATATCCGTAAATTAGTTTTACAGTCTAAAGCGATGAAATAAATTAATCAGAGTGTCGTGCCTTCGCGATTCTCTCGTGGGATGTAGTCATTTACAAATGGCCGACGTATTAATTACGCCAACCTGCTTGTTAAATTGTTTATTTATTAAGCCGTTTATTCCGCGTCATCGCGGTCGATTAAACACGTTCTCGTGGGAATTTCATGAGTGAAAATCGTGTCGCAAGTAACAGGCTATTTTCAATCACGCGTTATGATTGAAAAAAATATTATAAATGCAAGATCAATTGATGGATTTATATATTCAATCAACAACTCTAAGACCCGGCAATAATTATAATTATTTTATGAATTAACGTCGTATAATTATATCCAGAGCGTAATTCCTCGTTAATAAACGACCAATGTATTCCATAAAATATCATACAAATTCTCCGCTCATCTATCTATTATCTATGAACTTCCTTTAACCCTATCAACTAAAGCATGTATTCGATTAATATCTGTGCCCGAATTGCCGTTGATAAGATAAGATGTGGTCGAGAAAGCGGAATTCTGATATCTCCGCATGCATGAACTTCGACTCAGGAGGGATAATATATGGAATCATTAAATACGATTTATTACGACAAAACTATGGTTATTTCTAAATCTTTACAAAATTCAATTATTTCTGTTTTACATCCAAATCACCATGCAGAAATATTCAGATTATGAAAACCAAATGTAAGTTTCTATTACATTTGATAATTAATGTTTATATTGAAAGAAAAGATTGGCTGAATATGGCATAGCATTTTTAATTGGTTGCAGCAGCCAATTAAAAATGCTGTGCTATATTTTACCATCAAATTTGCTGTAGCAGCCAATCTTTTCTTCCAGTGTATGTCTTTTTATATCTCGCAACAACCAGTCTTATATATTTATGCGGTCAGGATATATATTCGCTAGCACTTAAGGGTTAATTGCACTCGCGAATTATTTATGAAATCCACTTGATCATTACATCAAAGTAGCACCGATGCGGTAATATATAATTGTATAGTACAATTTTGTTATAAATAGATCCCCAGAAATAGATCCTCAAAAAGTAAGAATAAATTATCGAAAATGGCAATGTCGCATTTACCGTTAATACATATCGTTAAACAAGAGTTTAATTTGACATAATTGACAGCGTGACTAGCGATGATATGTTGTACAAGTGCGATCACTCAGTCGGGAAAAAGTTCGCCTCTTTCAGGCCTCCTATGTCAATTTTCAGGCTCGATTATCGTTCCGTTAGCTTTAATTGCTAAACGAAAATCAATTAACAACTAATCTAATGCGCCGTTCCGATATTATGGCGAAAATATTTGTTTCACTCACGACGCCCGGGATAATTATAATAATATACCGCCTATCGCATAAGCCTCATTCGTTACTTCATCGCATTTATCCACGAGATGATTAATTTCGCGTCATGAGTGCCCGCGCCGGGCCGAACACGTGTTGGTATCGACAGTTCGAATGAACGGTGGCCGGGGTTGATTGCGGAAGCACAGCATAATCCTGAACACGTGCACGTACAAACCTTGACCCTCTGACCGGAAGGGATGATGCACGAATGCACGAGACACGTCTCTGCCCCGGTCTGTCCCTCTCCTCCTCCGACTCGCTCCCAGAATACGTGGGGTTGCGAGATAACCGGAAGGCTCGGGGCCAGATGAATGGCCATGAGCGTGGCTGGTGTAACCGAATAATATCACTCATCGCTGGCGATTAGCATAATTCAATGATTCGCGGAGGGCGATACCGCCGCATTCATCCCCGACGGAATCGCTTTAGATCGTCCGCTCCGGCATGCCGCGCATACGAACGAGAAGCTGTTGTTTGACTGAAACAGTGAATACGTATTGTTCCGCATACAATTTCGTTAGTGTAAATTTGCGTATTGTCAAATAAAGTCTGTGTCAGAAATAAAAATATATTACGCTCGTATATTTTCAGGAATAGTATAATACATCGTAATATCGAGTATGACTTTTATAATTAATATATGAATATCGCCAAATAGTTAAATGCGCATATTTATTTCGTCAATATTTATACCAAATTGCTCTTTCTACCAATATAAAGTATAAAAAGAATTTAATAGTGAAAATTGATTTAAAAATTGCATTATATTATAAACGCGTACCAATTTTTTGGATATCAAATTAAATTTATGAGAGAGATCCGTTCAAGACATTTTTAATTACTTGATTTCCTGCCTTTCATTGCCTTTAAAAAGTACTAAATAATAACTATATCAATAACAATTATACATTCAAACAAGTAGTTATGAGCAACAGCCAGTGTCATTAAATAATATCACTCACCGGTCGCGATTAGCATAATCCAATGATGCGCAAAACGACCAACATATTTATCGTCGGTGAGATCGTTTTCACGTTGAACGAACCACAGCATCGACCAAATATAAATATACGAAGTTTCGGGACATTAGGCGCATTATTACGCGACGATGCCAACCACCAAAAGCGAAATAGATAATATATCGTCGCTCGCGGGGCCTCGGGCCCCTTAATGTATCGTGCGGCATAATGTATGTGGAATGGTGCTCCCAGACATCGGGGGCGGGCGAACGGAGTATACCAACGGGTTATTTATTGATTTATGTGAATAATCAGGTTTGAAAGCGCCTTGTCGAGCGTTAAGGTTCTTTTCCGGCCAGTAGTCGTGCGCCCCTTTTTTACCCCCTCATACTTTTTCTCGCGCCGTTCTTTCCCTCCCCTTAAGCGCGAATAAATTATACTTTAGTGCCTATTTCGTGGTGTGCAAGATTCTGCAAGGGCACGAAGAAAAGAAAAAAAGTAGAGGAAGAGAGAAGAAGAGAGAGAGAGAGAGAGAGAGAGAGAGAAAGACAGGAAGTCGAAAAGCACGCAGAAAGGAAGATCGAGGCAGCGGAGAAGAGGGACGAATCAAAGAGCATCTCCGATTTTGGCTTGAAATTATTACACTCATCCGCGGGGAGCATCTGGACCCGTGTAGGTACACATCTACTTGTCTTCTTCTCCCTCTTTTCCCTCTGCCACTTCACCTGCCAAGCTCTCTTCTTGTCGCTTTTTTCTCTCCGCGTCATCTTGGCTCGCTCGCGTTCCGCGCATACGAATTGTGGTTAGCGGTTTGTCTCGCTTCACGGTCTCTTCGAAACGAGGAAGGTAAGTAGAAACTGCTTATAACGACTCGAAAGTAATCGGTCGCCCCGCGGCAAAAGGCCGACCGGGGCCCACGCAGAATTTCGGGAGAGAAGAAATGACCGTCGATTGCATTAAAGGCATGATTTTACGAGGATCGTGGAATTTTTTTAATGTTCCGATAAATGATCCCTCTCGCGCGAAAGTGGATTCAATATAGATTATTCTAATAATACATTCACAATCCAAGTCCAGTGTATCATTCGCTAAGAGACAGTTGTTTATTTCTTAATCCTCTGTCAGCAATGTGAAATTTTCACTCGAGTCTGCGAACTTTAGGACAGATTTTTATATTGTTCTGGATAATATAAAAATCTGGAAAAATTCTTCTCTATTATTTATAAAAGCTTTAACAAGTTTTTACTGTACTCATAAAAGTTGTATTTTACTTATTTTTCCAAATTTAAATTTATCTATGAGATTCATCCATCACAAACAAAAAATCAATTGTTTTATCAAAAGTTTAAGTTCATCAATGAAAGGTTAAATATTTATTAGTAGAAAAAAAAACACGCAAAAAAAATATGTAGTTATCTACAATTAATGCTATTTCAATTAAATAACATTCATTGCTATTTTCAGATTGATTGTATTATTATCAGATAATTGTACTCAACCTTCCGAATATCAAAATTCATTATTTAAAATAGTAATTAAATTATTAAATGCTTATTAACATAAAGAATTCTATTAAAGTATATAAATATTATTGGTATTGGAAGGAATTTTACAATGATAAGATCAATTATCAAGTATACAAAGTAGCGTATGAAATATCATTTGATGTATATTTATTTTTATTAAAATTAGGTAGAAATTAATAGAACTAATAGAGAATTAATTTCCTTTTTATTAATTAAAGCTTAAAAATTGAAACAATTAAATAATACATTTCATATGCGTCAATACATTCATTTTATTATAGTAAATAATAAAATACTTTTTTTGAAATATATATTTAGATATTATTTCAAGAATTTTTCTCATAACAATGGAAATATTTCGTTTAATATAAGTGAAATTAAACAAAAAAATCATACAAGTTATTTTAACTTTATTTTCTCGCAAAAAATCGAGACATCATTATAAAATAAATATTGAAATTCATACTAATTCCAAGTTATAAACGATTATTCATATTGCTTGCTGTAACAGCAAATTTTAATTATTGTTTGCAAAAATTATTCCATTCCTTCATTATAAAACTTTTAAAAATCAAGCGACATAATTTATTATCTTAGGCGACGTTAACGAGTTCACAAAGTAAAACACGCACGATATGTCATAACAAGTATATTCGTCAAAATTAATTTGAAAAGCAAGGACTAGAATATTCAGTGAAATACAGAATGTAAATTTATAAAGCGCTACATATTTCGGAGCAGTATGGTTCTGAGCGACGCATGGCCTTTGTAGTGTTTATTTTTTATTATATACGGCACGCTTTGTGCACAACAGTCACCACGCTATCATGTCATTATTACACATTATCATTCGAGTAGACAAGATGTGATGTGATCCATACCTATCATCTCATTATTCCTCTAAACGCAATCACTGTCTATGAATAGTTAGCGTTTATTAGCTCACCTGCAAGCAATTTACTTCGCGATTAATGATTCGATAGCGACAGCTGATTACTGAAGTAGCTTTTCACGCAATTTATTCACGTAAAACGGAAATCAAAGAGAGTCGAAAACTGTAAATCGTTATTTCGATTTGCGATATTCACTGATCACAATTCACTCAACGATGCTTCGAGCTAAATACTTCATACTGCTCTTTAAATCTTTCATCGTTTTAAAGGTAATTTGTTCATTACCGCGGAATTAAACGAACGATATAGTGCACGAATTGTCAGAGCAAATGCTTCAGGTAACGAAATACTGTCATGTATTGATCGTTGAACAATTCTTGTGTATTTCGTGGAATTGTATGCGTATTATTTGGAATACTATACAAAGTGCTATGCGACTATCGTATTAGCACATCATAATTAAGCTTATTTTCGCAAGTGTTGTGTCATATACGTGTAACTAAGGGACTTAATTGGAAAAAAAAATGGCATCAATAAGATATGGCATGAACCATAGAGTGATTGATTTATTTCATATTTTCATATTTTATTCATGTATTATCATTTTTATTCCGTTTGTTGGCTCAAAAAAATGATGCGTTTTCAACGTGATATTAGAGGCGACGATCAAAATAAAATCACGGTCGAAATTTCACATCGATTTTCATTAAATGGACAGTTTGTTGAAGTTCCATATTTGAAGAGATTTTATGTACACGTTATAATAAATAAAATTGCGAAATTAATGAAGGCTTTTCGCGCGTCTCTCTTCTCTTTCTTCGTTCTCTGCAAAATTCTCTGTTAAAGAGAAAAACGTAATTTTCGCGAGTTTGCGCGATTCGTGGAGTTTGCGAAATCACCGGACAACGCGACGGCACGCGGTGTGCAAAGAGAATCAGAGGAAGCCAAAGTTAATGAAATACAAACGAGCATAGGAAGTGGCGGATTTGCGTAGAGCGCGGCTGGCCATTAACAAGTACAAAACAAATGCGTGAACAAATAAACGCGGAGATACCGCGAATAAAATAGTAGTTCGATGGCTCCCCTTTGCTGCATGTGTCCTCCTCAACATTACGTGTGATCCGTGTTGAGGAGGACGGAGGAGCATGAGTGACGAAACGAAGTAATCCGAGAGGATGGTGACCGATGCAGCGACCAAAAGAGAAAATTAATAGATGGATATTTATTAAATTGAACCGCGCGAGTTCGGAACGCCCGGAAGCGAATCAGTATTTGTTCATTGTCTCGCCCATTTAATTGCAAACATCAATATAATGTTTTATTTGCGTCTCACCCTCTCTTCGCGAGTGTACCATCCTCCACGCTGTTTTCCCTGGAAATGCAAAATATCCATAATTTTTTTTCTCTTATGCCGTTACGCTCTGCAGTCAAACGTGCTGTTCGGAAATTTAACGGGCTTATTTGACCCGATCAAACATTTGTCCATTCGTTTGGAGTTACCGTCGAAAAGAGACTGATTTTTTGGTTTTAAAGGCAAACGTTAAAATAATAAATCGGAATTGGCTGGATGATTACTTTTTTCTCTCTATTACGCTTTCTTGTTTTAAAAAATAATCTATAACATGTATATATTTCTCTGCAATAGGAGGAAATTAAATTTAAAAATATTTCATATTATATTAATTACTTTGTTCTTCCATCGAACGAGTATTATATTCACGATCGCGGATTTACACGAAAGCCTTTCTCTTGATATTTGAAGGCTCACGTCCTTCGATTGTACGCCAACGTAATGTTTTGTAGGCGGATATTTTTAGATAGAATACCGATTTGCCGGTCGATCTATCCAATTTTCTTATACAACCGTGTAATCTTCGCGGTAATTTCTTACAATTACGCATGGCACCTTTCACTCCCGTTCCTTTCCGATTTGCGTGTAATCGTCTTCTTAATTTATGAATGTGTGAGTAATATCGGATTGCAGGTATTATCGAAGCTATCTCATTATCACACGCAAAGAAAGGTTTTGCTGAAGTATCTAAAATTTAGATACAGATTTGAAAATTATTTTGTTTTTGGATTATCAAAATAATTATGTAGAACGTCAAAACTGATTTCTAGAATATCAAAACTTTTTGCAACATTGCTTATCATGCGTAAGTTTTTATCATAATTATTTCGATAGTGCGACATATTAAGTATGGGAAAAAGTTCGTGGCGTTTTTTTAATGTCATCTAACGGGAAAAACGCCACGAATTTTTTCCCATACCTAATAGATAATTTCTGTAACTAAACTAGTTCACTTCGTCGCCATGTTTGTTACTAAGCAGTACTCCCGGGATTGCCATTTCTATGTTCACCACTCACACATATATCCAAATCACGTAGTATATACTCACAGATAATATGCACATGTGCATGGGTAGACAGAGTAGAACTTCTCGGCACTTTTAGCTCTTTCTAAGTCGAAGCGAGCAATTATGTGAAGTAAATTTAATTATAATCGTTATAAAAGTCTGTGTGGTGCAATACAACATTATTTTCAAATCAAGGCACGTATCATGAAATTATTCGGAATTATTCTGTTTTTTTCTAGAAAACACAATAAAAATTTCAAGAATGATTGAATAAGTCCGCGACCGGACTCTATTTCGAATAATTCCATAATACGTATCCTGTATACCTAAATTTTTAAATATTTGAGCAAAATCATTCTTTCCATCGCAGAGATCTCAGGATGTAATAGCAAGCAGATAATTTTTAAAAATCGTTTTTTGCAGACATTCATTATTGAACTCAGATAAATTCGATAACAAGGAAATAAAATGAAAAGAAATAAAATTATTATTAATTAAAAGATTTAAATTTAATGAATTGTGAACAGTTATAATCAATCAATTCCATGTATTCTTTTTAAGCTACTTTTAGCGAAATAGTTATTTCATATAATCATTATACATGATTATTTGCATAATTTATTTTATACCATCAAGTTCTATAAATTTCGTATAATTTGCAATAAATCTTTTTTTAAATATTGATATATAAATCAAATAAAGTCCTAACCAAAAGGATGTTTCCATTATTTTCATCGAATACTACAAATTCCATCAAAATATCTGAAACTACATTGGGCTTTATTTAGGGATTAACATGAAATTGCATGTATGCTTGAAGCTTAAGATTACCTCTCTGTTAGATTTCATAAATCTATCGAATACCAGTAGCAATGCAGCGCAAGAGGTAATATAAAAAATACTGAGGGGATCGAAGAGATTGGGAGACGCGAGGGGCATCAAGATATTCGAAGTTACCGTGGAAGAACTTGCGCGATGACGTCGCCGACTCCTATTTCACGTCATTTTCATAAATTAAGCCTTATATCAGAGGGCCCAGACGCGAGACCACGCGGCCGTAACTTCGGGCATTACAATAATAAAGAGCCGGGTTAGGCCCGGCCGGGAGCGCGCGCCAGAGACGAGGAGGGGTCACCGTAAGTTCGGGACATTTCCATAATCCGGCCGCGATGGTACCACCCGGTGCCCAATGAAAAGCTCGACTTTACGCGACACACTGGATCCCGCATTCGTGCAACCCTAAGTGTTTGCGAAGCGCGTGCCTTCTCTCGACTTCTAACGATTTGTCCCAAACTCGAAATTTATGCTGTTCGAAAGCGGCGTTGAACTTTGTCGAAGTGGTATGTCGACTTGCACAAGCGAGTGTACCTTTGTGATAACAAGTTGGGAGTAGAATCGAAAAAAGACTTCGTTTGTAATTTACTATATAAACTATTACCGATAAATAACATTGTAAATAAGTTTCCGTTTACATAATTGAAATTAATAGCTTGTAAAAATAATCCTAATATAAAATTTCTGAGAAAAGATTTGCAGTATTTACCATATCAAGTATAGAATGTTTTTGTAAATTTTATTTCTAACTATAAAACTTTTATATCAAAATTATCAGTAGAGAAAATTATTCTTGGCAGATATTTTAGAATTTTCTTAAGAGAGATCCAAGTCCTAGAGGCTACGTTTTTAATATATTTTGATTACTGTCTCTCCTCCCCCTCCCCCCCTCAATCTTTAAATAGCATCTTCCTACGTTATTTAATCTTGACGGAACCACTCTGACCGATTGGATATGCTTAATCCTCCTCTTTACGTGCGATATATTATCGAGGTCCACGGAATTTTTTTATCATAAACCTTCGGTCGAGCTACGATCGAACGGGACGACCGGCGCGAGAAAGAGAAAGAGAAGGAGAAAGCCACTTCGAGATATTCGATTTGTAATCTTATAGCACAAGTAACTTACTACCGCGACAGTACAATAGGCGTTACCATGGCATTACATCTCTTAGCAAGCGAAATAGACGGCGCGCGACTGCAAGTACAGTTAAATCAATTAAGGACTCTCGACTCTGTGAAAGCAGCTATTACCGAACAGCTATGTATGCAACGTCATGTAGAAACATGTTGCTGCGAAACGGAATTACGCGTGAGTACTGAAATGAATGTTTAATTAAATATCTGGATCAAATGTGTCGCTTAGCAAATTTTAGTTTTATACAAGCTTATATCTTATAAATTGTGGACACAGATCTTGTAAAATATATTTGAAAAATGATAGCGATTAAAACTTTTTTTCAGAACTACTCAAAGCTTCTGCATGGAAAGAGTTTGCTGAAATATTTAGTTAGATATATAGAAATCCGAAAATAATTTTATTTGACCATCAAAATTATGTAGGACATTCAAACATAATGTTGCAAAAAAATTTG
>Ga0157363_1002447_pt1 | contig 16359 bp, 6 predicted proteins | sample AttsexASBM1_FD_111477 | JGI IMG/M metagenome (GOLD analysis project Ga0157363, IMG submission 111477) | Fungus gardens microbial communities from leaf cutter ant in Ribeirão Preto, State of São Paulo, Brazil - Atta sexdens ASBM1 | ecosystem: Host-associated > Fungi > Mycelium > Unclassified ... | reverse complement strand
CACACACACACGCACACACACACACGCACGCACGCACGCACGCACGCACGCACGCACGCACGCACGCACGCACGCACGCACGCACGCACACACAGTAATTAGAGATATATCGTGGTATTAGAAATATATTATACTTTCAAAATGCTAGTCTAGTTTTGAATTTTTATATCAGCTTAGGATTGAACAAATATATCAAGAAAGAAATATTTACATTCTCTATTACAATCATATTACAATTTGGAAATTTGTTTTAAATAAAATATTCATGGATTATTTTTTTTTGTTTATTCTGCATAGATTATTCGATATAACACGATAAAAGAAACGAATATTTAATGAAACAATATTGAAATTATACATTTTTTTATATTATATTATATGATAATTGTAATTTAATTAGAGACTTAGTCGCGATAAGAGAGTCCAATTTGAGTTTTTATGTCAGATTTGGATTCAATAAAATATATCAAATATTTATTCTCAATTACAACCAAATTACAATTTGTTGAAAGCAACAGTACGAATTGATTTTTCTATTTATGTTATTCTGCAGACTTTTTATTTGTACGATAAAGAAAATGAGAGCGTTTAATGGAACTATGTTTGTTGGAGACGGATGAGATTGAAATGTAAAGTTTAGCACTCTCTTCCGGCACGGGACAACTGTCTGATTGTTTGTAGCGTACCTTTTTCGTGCGTACAAATATTTTATCCTCCGGATACCGTTTGGGGGAGCAGCGTTCCTGAAGTTCTCGGGCGCCTCTTAATTTTATTAGGGCTACCGGCCTTTCTTCTCTCGTCTTGGTCTGGAAAGAGAACGACTACATCATCCTTGTAGCCGCCTTTTTAGCATCTCCCTTCGGAATTCCCGAAGCTTATTAAATGTTCGAGTAGGTAACGCAGTACCTAACCTCACGTTTCACCTCCACTTCCCCTTCTTGCGACTTTTAATTAATGAGGCGGTATCGATCGACGATGGTCGCAGGGCCCGATATCGGGAGTATTTCCAATTTGTAGAAGTACCTTCATAATGGCGACGATAACGTCGCCGGAAGTAGTTCTTCTTTTCGAAATATGATCGAGCATTTATTTTGTTAAAATCACAAGGCATGTTTTCTTCCCGAGCGCACAACTTTAATAGGTACTTTCTTTTCTTTTATCCGATGAAATTGTAGTACTTTAAAGAACTTGAACTTCGTTTGAATTATAATACTTAAATAATACGTGCTTTTTAGTGCTTCTGTAGTTAAATTTTTAACGTTGCTTCAGTAGTAAATCTTTAATAAAGATTAAATATTTAAATGGCATTTTTATACTATTAAAGTCAATTATTCGATCTATATTGCCATTAGTGATATTATTGAATTGTGAAATAGATCAGAATATTATGAGGTAAATGAGAAGAATGTTTCTCGTTTGAAACTTTGAGGCATTTAATTTTTAATTTTCACGATGAAGAGTTGCTACTCTAGTATCGTTCGAAAATTCTCACCGCATTGTTGATAATTTTCCAGTAAATACAAGGAGGATGAAAGTCTCGGGGTAAATACACGAAGTGGATAATCTCCTTTCAGCGGTATTACTCAAGAGTGCTGGCGGGTTCCTTTAGACAGGATGGCCAAGAGGTCCTTCCACAATGGCGGAGATTCTTTCAGCCACTGTTATTCGACTCGAGGTGAGCCGGGAGGATTTCCTACGGGAAATTACTTTTCCAGGAAATCGCGCCTAAGAAGGCGACTGCTTGCGCAATGTTCGGGAAATCGGTTTCCTTGGAGTTCGCAAAAACGACGATTCCTGCCATCACGTCGGGATGAGCCTCCCTTTATCGTCTTTTTCTCATCAAAGCTGAGCATTTGTTCCTCGGCTTAGTGTCCACTAACGGAGCGTTATCGTTTGTCGATCTAGATCATTCAAATATCAGGTTAATCTTTTATGTAGCTTTAGTATTAGTGCTGCTTCTTTTGAGACTATTAAAAGAGATTTGATTATTTAGTAGATTGATTATTTAGTAGATTAGAGAGAGACAGTTAAATGGACGAAATCATGTGAAATAATATAGGAGCTTCTCTCTTATTGTCTCTTATCTGAATTTCCATGCCATTTATCACAAGAAGTAATTACATTATGATTATTTGAACTGTCACACCATTTATCATAATACACTAGAAACAAATATAATTGCCATCAATTTGTAGTTTCGTTTAACTATTTTTATTTTTTATTCCTTCTGCGTGTACATAAAAATTTTTTAACGAAATATTATAGATTAACAAAAATTTTCAAATTGTATAAAAGATTGAAATTGCATTCAATCAAACATACAAAACACACATTATTGCGTCAATTAATTGAATACATTATGCGGTCTCAATATTTTATACAATTTGAAAATTTCTATTATCCTATCTAAATTATCCCGCTTTATTTTAAACTAAAATACTCGCGTATATATTTTAAACGAGTCTAATTCGTTCCTTTTTACATTAGTCGAATTTAACATAATCCAAGCAGTATCTCTCTTAAAAAAATAAGTAGTGACGTGTAATAATTTTCCACTTATATCAAACTGGATTATTTCGAGGGATTAAATTGGTCGCATTGGGACGAGTACGATCCACTTTTTACCGAGTACTCGGGGCTCGAGAAATATTTTTGGTCCAATTCCTGCTAGCTAGCTGAGCTGTCGGCGCCGTGGCATCTCGGACGCGGTCTCAAGTGGCCGGATCACTTGACCCAGCCCAGCCCTAGCTGGCAAATGGAGCCGAGAAACGAACAAGAGTGGAACGACCACGATTTGGCAGGTGCTCTTAGAAAAGCACACTAAACACGCATGTTTTGGCGCCGGGCGCAACGCGTATCGATCGTTTGCGTGCGAGTGACTCGCGTGGGAAAAGCTGTCCTGTGCCAGGAAGGCTTATTTTGTTCTGGGTTCAGAAAGATCTTCATCAGACTGTAATAATCACGTCCCGAAATACGCGGTATTAAAACAGATGTTTATCCAACACAGATCGCTATTCCTCCTTTTAAGAAATTCTTTGACGAATTTGCGGTTATTGCAATTTTTCTTGATGATGAGACAAGAGTCAATAAAATTTTTTGAATTATGATTGATTCAAGATTGTAAACTTTTCGTAATGATTATGCCTTGTATATTTTATTAATTTTTCTAGAAAATCTTAAAAACTGACCAATTATTGACATATTTTATATCTTAATGATATAAGGATTACGAACTTGTGAAGAAATTTAATACATCTTGCGCCAGCTAGTTCTCAGGCGAAACAACAGGTAATTGTTTTGGCATACTCGATACACTAATTCTCGAATAAGCTATAATATATTACACAAACTAACGTTGTTAGTCGACGTGCATAAACAATTCCGAATTTTAATAATGAATCCACGCAACATGGATGTGCAAAATTCCGGGATTAGATCATTGATTAAATATTATTATATAATTCACGTCGGTTACTAGAAATCTCCGGATGCTGTACATGCTGACTCCGCTATTCTTATTTGCAATGTCTGCGTGCACAGCGCATAATTAATTATCGAACTTTAGTAAGGACTATAGCCACTCTGAAAAACTCGGTTAAATTACTTGACGAGCTAATTAAGAATGACGCTTATCTCGTTAGACGATACCGTCCGACGACCCTATATTCAGTCGATTCGCGTATGTTACTAACAAACGACGTCCGAAATAGATTATACGAAAATCAGAGATTTTTGAAAAAAAAAAGAGGTCGACATTTTCGATCATTAGTTCGATCGCATTAGTTCTAATATTGAATAATTTAACAAACGTATGTAATTAATAAAAATATATAAATCAACTTGAAAAATATATATCATAGTTTAAACTAATGAAACAGTGAAACTTTTTTAATATTATATAAACAGAAAGAATTCTATATTTAAGATCAAAGTTTAGATGGAGCTTAGTGCTCGATAATATTCAGATGCAAATTTGCAAATACATTTTCTCAGTTCTGTAAACTGCGCGTCAATTCGGTTTATTGTACTTGAAACAGAATCATAAACTGAAAATAACATAACAAATTGCATTGATCATCAATTTAATAATAATTCTAATAAGCAACTTAAAACTTATTGTGAAAGAATTTATTGTGAAAAATATCACTTCAGTAATGATTTAAACTTGGAACTCCTGCTTTTCGAGACGAGCGTCTTAGGATTCTTTCTCCTATTTGATTTATTCTTATCGGTGCACTTATAATTTATTAATATTATTAATTTTCATTAAGCTCATATATTTTGAATCTGATGTTTATATTATAAATTCATAAGTATAGACGTTTTAAAGATATTTGCAATTCTAAAGGAACCTATTATAAAATATATATGCTAGAATATATTTATCTCGCAAGTGTGCGAATGTCCCTTTTAAATATTATTTGGAGGAGAGGGCTAATTATTACTGAAGTCAATATTACTGTGTCTTATCAGGGTAACCTGAGGATTAAGCGAAACGCGAGACTTTCTAGAGGGCTTGTACCATTAGATTCCGTAAATGGAAACTTGCCGGCAAATGGCCCCGGACATGGCGTGGAATAAAGCACCTTTCACATGTATGGTCATCATGCAGCGAGATAGACGCCGTAGGGAAGGATAGGCGTGGAAAGATGGAAGTCAACTTTGCTCTTCATTAACCTTTTCCCGTTTTGTTTTGCAAATGAATTCAATGGCGTCGCTTCTCTTTCTTCCGCGTAGCTGGTCGCATCGCCTAATGGACTGATCACCGGTTGCACATTATGTAAATATAGTCGCGATTGAGGAGGATTAATGCGATTTCTCTCTTGTATTTACAAGGTACACTTGAATAGTTTGGAAATTACTTACAATACTATGTTTATTGCAGAAAAGTTATTTCCTTTCGATAAGAAAATGCGTGTCTATTACTGCGATCAATAAATGTATAGGGTAAGGTGATACAATTTCGAACATGATGCAGTTCTGAACGAAATGAAATTTAAATCCAATTTTTGAGATTCAAGTTTGATAATCCTCTCATTGTGTGGACGATATTGAAGGATATCAAAAGAAAATATCAAGAAAAAATCAAACTTGAACTTCGAAAATTGGATTCAAATCTTATTTCATTCGAAATTGTATATCCTATATATTTGATAGATATTTTTCATATTGCGCACGCGCACAATTAGGAAGATTTATCAATCACGGACAATCTCAACAATAAGCGGTTGTTAGGCTCTCGTTAAAAATGGAGTCTTGCTCGCCTCGAGCTCGACTGGCCTTATCTGGCGATTATTCACACTTTCTTCTCTCTCCGAACAAGCATGGTTGGCAATACCGCCGAGAGAGCATTAACCGTGCTTAACATGGAATAATAATGCCATGTTTGGCTGGCCCAGAGTTTGAACACCGCAAAGAGGATGCTCGATGCTCTACGCACGAAAATCCTTACTCACCCGCGCCTCTGAAAAGCATCTCTGCGCCGTCTCGACGCGGTATTACATTTAAAAATTCATTGAGGAATGAAGTTCGGTGCCAAGAAAACGCTCTCACTCATCTCTCCCATAACATATACTAGAAATGGCTTACCAACTTCAATTCCAACATTTTCGACTTCTTTGCTTCGGTCGAATTAACGGGATATTGCGAAAATCCTCATTCGAGAATTTGAAGACATGGTTCAGCCAGTTAATGTAAAATGTTATTTCTCCGGAATTTCAAATATAACTTTTTGAAAATCTTGGTATGAGATTAAATGTGCAGTTGAAGAGGTAAAGGATAATGGACTATTTTGTTATAGAATGTAAAGGGTAGTGGAAGAGTGAAGAAAGGAGTCAAGATTCGAATTAAAGTTTTATGAATCACTGGTACTGAGCAAATCTTCTGAATCCCAGCTCGAAATAATTTATAGATGAATCGAAGAAACTTTTCTTCACTAGCATAGAACACATGTTACTACGTTTCTATTATTTAGCGTTCGTTTTTCAACACAAATTTATCCATTAATTATACCGGTGTTCAAAAATAATTCGTGAAAAATATTCAGAAACGTAAGATTTTATTTTTTTAGTATTCGACATTTATCTCCTTTATTTTCCACTTGATTTTTCGACGCCCAACATTCCTTCCATTTGTATATAAAATTATCCCGATATTTTTTATATAAATTTATATTCTAAGTTAAAACGAAAAGAATTATTTTGTTGAAGTGTCTAAAAATTATAAATAAATTAACTATAAATTTAGATCTGAAAATAATTTTGTTAGACTATCAAAACAATTATTGGATGCTCAAGCTGATTGCTAAAATTTTAACTTTTTCGACATTGCTTGAACTTCTTATATTATTTTGATTATTTCGACAAAATTATTTTCAGATTTGTATCTAAATTTTAGATAATCATCAAAATCGTTTTTTTCACAGTTTAATTAATCTAAGTAATCTTAAAAAAAGAACAATATTTTTATCATCAAATGGAATGTGTTTATTCATCTAAATTACGAAAATTTTAACTTTATGTTATATATTCTCTGCTTTTTTGCTTGTGTTTTAACTTTTTCTAATTTCGCTGAAATTGTACTTATTCGCAAATAGTTAAACGACAATGGACAAGCTTTCAAAAAAGAAAAACAGAGAGGAATCAGTTCGTCGGGCAACATCGTTTTAATAAAATTAGTTTGTCCTATGGATTGGCTTCGCTCTAGGAATATAGAAGCAACGGACTTGCCTCGCCGGAATAGGTTCTCCGGGAGGAGGAGGAGGGACCACAGCAAATATTTATCCCAACGATCGCGTACGTAATAGCAAATATGACTATTCCGACATGGCCTACCGGATATTCACGCTAGAACGATCCTGGCGATCAATTTTCGCTTATTATACCTAGCAACATTGTCGATCCCTTTGTTTCGTGGATTTCGTAGTGCGCGCGAGATCCAACATTGATTGTACATTAAAGAGAACATTGCGATTCGCAGTCCGTGCGAACATAATGGTCCGATAATGGCCGAATCTCGAGCATTAAAAGTAATGCTTACAATACAAGCAATAATTTATTGTTATGAACGCGCTCGCAATATCGACCATTAAGACTTATATAGAATTTTCCGATTTTCACACTCCGAACTTGTAATGCGATGCTCATTGATTACTAATTAATAATGCTTGTTCTTTCTCAATTCATGTGAGTAGCGCATGTAATGCCATCGAAATGTAATACAATTTTGAACATTTTGCACACTCCCGAGTTGTTAAAGGGCGACAAACTTAATTCGTATACTAGTTAGCTCATTGTTACTCGCATTTCATAAATTTCCCGTAATTGCGTTCGTTAATTAGCACCGCTTGTGAGTAACTTTTATACACGAATATCAACTCGAATTATAAAAATATATTCAAATACACCATATAATATTTAGATTAACTCCATTCCGCTTTCAGTTGAAGCCACATTAAAATCCACCTCGGAATATGCGAAATTCGATGTGAATACAAAATAATATGTCTCCTCATAATTATCGTACACAATTTGAATACAAGATCATTTTTTTATTGCGGCAATATTCCGGTGGCTTGTCGCATCTTTTAGCATGATTTAATAAAGCGACCGCTAAGAATAACGTGAAAATGCGAAATTCGTCGGATTGAAATTTCGTGGGAGTTTTTTTTTTTCCCTCCCCCCGTATGGAATTCGTATTTCGAATTAATGAAAATCTTCTGCGTCCGTGCGCGTAATATATATCTCTCAATGTCCAAACTTTTTATTCTATACGCGTCCGACTTGCACCGTATGCGAAAATATTCGGAATGGTCACGACGTATACGGTCATGCGAATATTTATGCTATGCGATCCTCGTTGCATGCACATTAGTGTCGTTTCCCCTGGCATTTAATCCCTAATCGGTGGACAGCCGTCACTTCTTTATCGCGGCGATGTGTCACGCTTTATTATACGTTTCGCGTTGCATATCGTGCACGTCATAACGACTACGGCTCGCGAACAATATCGGGATATATGAACTTTATACGCAGGGCACACGGCAACGCTTTAATTAACAAGCTCTGCGATCGGCGTCCAAAGAATGCTCGGGCATTCGAAAAACGTATGAAAATATTCGAGTTTGTTTGAGCATGCCTGTTCGGCGCAACGACATGTGAGGGTGACTGTTTGGTCGATGATAATCAACGCGTTTACGACCCCTCGGGCTCCAATTAACTTTACAGGACGATTCACAAGTGAATCGACGTGAGATTGAAATATTAATACGAAATATGTTTTTGTTTTATATACGTTTAAATCTGTCGCGACATAATAAAAACGCGATAAAGCAGCATACACGAATTTGTTAATTGTTAGTTGCGTTAAAGTAATTGTTATGACATAAAGCTTTTATGTTTCTAATTTTTGTGCGAAATATATATATATAAAACTGAGAGTTGTAAAGAAAAATAGAGACGTAAAGGAATAAGCTGGATGATAATAAAATATAAAATTCGTTTTGTAGCGAAATATAGTTCTCGTAGATATCCTTTAATAAAGTCTGGTCACGAACGATTTTGTTAAAATCCTACGAGAAAGAAAGATAAAAAGAAATTTTATTCACTTCAAGCTTTATATCAGCCAAAAAAGGAATTTGGTTTACAAAAATATAACTACTCTTATTCATTTATTCACATATCCACCTATTCTATATTTTCTTATTTTTAAATCTAAACAAAATTATATCTTATTTATTCTATTTATTATTATACTATATTTTTTATTATTATACTATATTTATTATTATACTATATTACAAGTTATTGGGAAGGGGAGGAATATTTTTATTTTTACAATTTTTTTAACGCATCTAATATTTTTCCGCTATCTTATATCTACTTAAAATCTGTATTTACTATACTATATTTTTTTTTATTGGATCATCAAAAATTAATTACGTAGGGAATTCAAACATAATTAGCAATGCTGCAAAAAGTTTTGATTTTCTAATAATTTAATTTTCTAATAATATAAATAATCTCGATTATCCTAAATAATTATTTGGCTAGTCTAATTATTTTTTGATATCTGTGCATCTAGTTTATTAAATTTTTTAATACTTCAACAAAATCGTTCTTTTTGTGTACATACTCTCTGTGTCTCATTTTATAATCTTAATTAAAGTTACAGAGTAAAACGGTCTAAATTAGAATGAAATAATATATATATATATATACAAACAGACAGTATACATATCTTTCTCAGTCGTAGGATTTTGACAAAATTGCTCGTGGTTAGACACTGTATTACAATCTCTAATAGTTTCTCGTATCCTGCAATTTGTTTAATGTGAACGTCAATGCCGACACCGCACTGTCAAACCGCGGTCGAATTCGCGGCGTGCCGAGATAAAGTCCGGAAACAGTAATCGGCGATCCTGCCAGTAACAGATAACTGGTGGTATATCGTATCCATTTCAGCCGTACCCTTGACATACTCCTTAAGACCGATATCGTATTACGGAATGCACGAGAGGGATCGCGTTAACACCGCATCGATTCGTTAAATTGCGCCATTAATACTATGCCCGAAAACGAAACCTATACCGACGAAATCCTGCCTCTATATAGTGATTTTGAGATGGTCAAGCGAAACCAGATACTGTTCCTCGACGAAAAGGAATCTTTCAGCATTTGATTGATACTGTTTGATAATTTTGATACTAATGGATATTTTTCTGTGGCGCTTCAATTTGTTTCAATTACTCGAACGTATTCCGTGTAGATATAAATACAACGAATGCTAAACGAGTGAAATAATTAATTATTTCTTCTACTAAAAATATTGAAATATAAACAGCTTTTGAGTTATAATTGATGGAGATAAAAAGAATTTCAGGATATGGAAATAAATTAAGAGTAACAAGATTAAAAGTTATTGGAATAAAAATACACAATAAAATTTGATTTTATTTTATTGTAAAACAACGACAGAAGGAAAATTATTTGCTGCATTAATTGCATCTGTTATTAAATACACAATTATCGAAAAAATTGAACTAACTGTTTATATTTGTAGAAGAGATTTTTCATTTATCCTAGGAATATTTCTCTTGATACTCGAAAATCTTCAATTAAAGAACATATGTGCTGTTAAAGAAGATCATTACAGTAATATTAAGTAATCTTTATCTGGCTGGCTAATTGTAAAGAATCTTCTCCCTTCATAATTCGCTTATTCTGATCCAGCAACGAGCGACTTACACAGGGTATTAAAATTGTTCTCCGCGCGCATTTTGTTACAAGCAATGTCGCAATTAAACAATTCTTTCCAGCCGGCTGCACGACAACAAGCCTCTTGACGAGGCAAATACGCAATAAAAAACCGTTGCGGCTTGGAATTTTTTAATTACTATTGGAAGGGGGGAGATGAGAAGAAATTTCTTGATTCCCCCTATGTCAGAATCGTTTTGGTGTGCCCTCGAAACTCCTTTGAAGAGTTCTAAATAAAATATTTAAACGGTGGACCGACCGCGTACAAACGATCCGATGACGTGTCTCTATTTTTACGTCAGAGCTATCTAAAGTAATCGTATTCGAGAAATTAAAGTCACGAATGTAAACGATCTTTCTCGAATATAAAGGAGCTTATTTTGAAAGAGAGGAGATAGAACTTTGTTTGACTAAGAGAAACTCAGAGAATATTTTTATTTAATTGAAACCTAATAGTAAATTTAAATAGCAAGTAAAGGAACTTGCTGCGTGTAAAATTGGCACTTTAATCTCAAATTTAAATATATGTATTTAAAAATATTGTTTTCTCTTCTTTTATTTTTTTCTTCTCAAAATTTCTTTATTAGTTTATAATATAGAACATATTTGTATGATGTCTTTATTATTTAATTGAGAGAGATGCCTTATATAAGAAATCTTGAAAATAGACAAGTATTTGTGTGTATGATTCAACAACAATGGGAAAGAAGCAAAAGAAAATATGATTGGTCCCACGGAGCTTAAGAGTAAAGCATTGATTTGATCTTGATTCTCTCTTGAGACAAGAAGCGTTATTATAGATCCTATATCTATAACATACAGATCCTATGTTTTATCATGCTACTTCATCTTTACTTTCTCCTGACTTGCAATCCTCGCTGTCTTATCTACCTTTAATAAAGGTAGAATTTATTTCTAACGAGATTTCTCTTATATATATTAGAAATACAGAATTTTATATTCTATATTTCTATAAGAAATCGATCGTTTGTGGTGTGCCTTTTATTTTTAATTGCCTGAGAAATATGTCCCCATTTTCGTACTCGTTTCCGACGTCGCCTAATGCAGGAGGGTGAATTCGGAAATGTTTATCGACCTACCGTGTGTCAAGGGCCGTAAAGGGAAAGGGGCTTTAATCGGTAGCGAGTAATCGAGGCTGATTCGACGCGAGGTAAATTCGTCAGATGAAAGTAAATCGTGGAAAGGGAAAGCGAGGGGCGGCACTGCTGTGTTGTTGCATAGGGTAACAGTGGCGTAACGGCTGATTCTGCGAATTCCATTCCCGTTTATAATTACGGCAAGGGGATGAGCCGGATGCTTGGCTCACTCAGATTCTTTGTTAATTGTGCCCTTTTTGTTAATGATGGCTGATATCGCTTTAATGAATTCTTGCCCTCCAAAACGCGACATATGGACTTAAATGAGTAGTGAAAATAGTACAATAGTAATAATTATTCAACTCGAAAAATATCAAACGTGAATTTTATCAAATTTTAATTATAAATACGTTTATACCAATGAAATTATAATATAGTAATTTGCTTCAAAACGAAATTTGACTTTCCTACAATTCAAAAATATCTTGTAATTTTTTTTTGGATTCGAAAAAAGAGGAAAATACTTATGATATCTTTAGTTAAAGAATAATATATTGTATAATTTTGATTTTAAATTGTGTATAATGTAATGTGCAGGAAAATTTTAATTAGGACAAGATCTATTCTGACAATTTTACAAGCTTACTAACATAATATCTAATTATATGAAACATATAATAAATTTATATTGCACAAACTTTGTTCATTCAAACTATATTATATCTGCTATGATAATAAATTATAATCATAACATCAAAACTGATTCGCATATTTGATATAAAGAGAATATTTTCAATCTTTCTTGATCATTTTTCATCTTTAAATTCTTTTGAGGAAGAAACGATTGTAAACTAGTTAAAGAATCCGTCATTACCAGACGCAGTAGAATTCAAATCGATTTCGCTTAGATACGTCAACCATTAAAAATTGATGAATGTCCTTACTGCGCCCTACCAATAATACTCGATTCTTCTGATCTATTCGCGTTTTTACGTTAGAATCTTCTTTCTTCAAAGATCTGAATTCTTGTTGAAACTTCACAGCTTCGCCAATCGCGGAGAGATTCATCTTGTTGAGTTCCTCTCGTCATTACGCCACTGATCGCGACATAGGGATGGCGGTTCGTCGGTAGTAGACGAAGATGCGAACGGTGGACACGGAATGATAAACTACGGTTGTCGAGGGTCGTCAGAGTCGACGAGGGCGATAGAAAAAGAAAGAAAGGAAAGGATGAATTCGTCGTTGGAGCGACGACGAGTAGGATCGTCGGACGGGGTGCTTGCAAATTGCGCCTTAAAGTGGTGGAAAATCGGCGAGCGAGCGCGAGGGTGCATGACGAAATAAGTGAACCGTCTGACATTTATGGTTCGTCTCAGTAGAACGGTTTCTGCGTAGCGTGGAGTATTTTAGTCGCTTTAACATGCGACAAAAGTTGACGAGAAAGATCATCACAGAAAAACTGTGGGAATTTTATTTTACACGTTTATATTTTTGTGGCGTACAGAGATAACAAAAATTTTTGAAAATAGAATATTTTTTTACACCGCGATATGATAGTGCATGTCCGTGTAAACTATAAGTATCTAAATTTGCACGATATATAAAATCATATAAAATTGAATTAATTGTCTAAAGCTACCGTTTGCGGGTTTCAATATTCCTGTTTAGTCTGTTTCGTTTATTTTGTTTCGAACATAACAATTTTAGAAGATAAATTTACAATAAAATAGGAATTATAGGTTCACCGCGCTCTCTGTATTTGTAAACCGCAAAACCATTACCGACGCAACATTATCCGATGACTGAAGTTTACAATGAAATAACCAATTTGCAATATTTAAGCTCTGCTAATTTATACGGCCGGTATCGCATATCTCGTGGCATTCACGTTATTTGGAATTTCAAACGCGGAGCACTTCTCTATTACAATACCGCGGTCGAGATCGATTATATACGTTGGAAGAGAGTGCCTGGATTCCCGATTCTACGAGCCAGGAGAATATTTCCATGTCATCGTAGAGACAAGAGGGGAAATGAATGCAATGTTCTCTTTACGAGATCATGCGAGTGATTCATGTTTCCTGGTCCTACATAGAGACTTTTGTAAGGGTTCTCTTTTCCTCTCGAATGCGATTCTTGTGATACACGCCAAGTGTTCAAGCAGGGACAGGTACAGGGATACGATAAAAGCGAAAAAGGGGCGGCGATAAGTCGACGAACAGAAAAAAGGAAGTCTAAAGGATGCCGATAAATTCGTCCGGACAGAGGCAAATCGGCATATGAAATGGTAATTTCGATCGCACGCGTCGTGGAGAGGCCCGGGATAGTTGATAAATCGCGACTGCACCCTCAAAGTAAGACGTATAGGGACGAAGAGGTGAGATAATCGCTAGTGGTCTCGAGACCGTCCGAAATATTGCTGCCCGATTCCTGGTCAGATTGTCAAGGACAAAGAACTGCCCTCTTTGTCATTTTTATACGTTTATAGGATTTATCTAGGCTTTCCGAATTTATGACGCGTTTGAGATATATGGACGATTATGTCCATGTAAGGTAGGTATTCTGTCCCGCGATAAAATTTGAATGGTAATAACAATTGTTTTATATTTGAATTATATTTCCATATAAATCCGGATAATATTTAGTAATTTTCTAAAGGTATAAAAAAAAATCAATTGTTTGACGATTCACTTAGATATTATCCGCAATAAACTTAGTGTCTTAACTCTTTATAGACGAGCATGCTTGTTTGGATTTTATAAACTGTTTGTTCAATTTTCGTGAAATTTGGTCTGTGGCGTAATTTGCTGATTTTTTCAATTCTAAGATCATAAGATCAGAAATAAAAAATTGAAACTGGTGAATTTAATATGGCGAATAAAATTTTTTAAAAATAATCTAATTATCATAAAACTTTTAGAAACTTTTAAATGCAAAGAAACATCAAGTTTCTAATTTTGAAGTTTATTAGTATTATGCAAACAGTTAATATTGATTTTCAAATTATTTTTGATACTATAAATTCTCCTTTTTTTGAAGATTACTTATCTTTTTACAATTCGAGATTTTCAGACTGTATTCAGCAATATTTCCTAAAATCGTGTTCCGTAATAATCAAATTCTCTTTTTGAAATTAGAATTTTACAAATCTGAGGCTAGAATTTCAAATTCAATACCCTGAAAATGCTTTAAAAATTATGTCTTCTTTAGATTCTTTATCTTCAAAGAATTAATATTATAGCAAAAAAAAATTATTGATTTGTGTTAGTTTAATTTACTTTCAAAGCGAAATGTGGCAAACCTGTATACATTAAAGGTTTTTTTAAATTTGTAATTGTTCTTGATCAATATTATCCCTTAATTATCAAGATAAAATTTTCGATTATTTCAACAACTTTGCTGGTCCCGAAACTATACGTGACAAAGTTAAGATACATTAGATAAGAAGCTTTTATGAATTAACCATTCTCTACAGTCACCAGATTTTTCTTCTCGTGCAGACGATAATTTACACCAGCGGGTTGCCTTTTGCGCGGGAAATACATTATGAGATACGTGGCGTATCTTCGCATCTTATCTTCATACGAAAACGCGACTGTGGTAAAAGGGAACACCGGGATGGTGAGCAGCACGGACTCGAGGGACACTCTGAAAACGAAAATAGTTCTTGAAACATCACCAACCTTTTATACCACAGGCGCGCGCGTGTACTTATGTTCCTAAATAAACGTCGTGCGTGCGAAAAGTACACGCGTTCTCATCCATCGCTGGATAAATGCCTAGAGAACGTGTCGAATAGTGCCGAATAAATTATTAATACGGTAGCGAGAGAGTGCCTCGTTTCTTCCGCAAGTTTCTGCTGGTATCGTACTCTGAGAGCTTTCGGATGTCACGATGTTTACGTATTCAAACGGTTACGAGATTGTATGAAAACTCGAGAGAGATTCTTTACCAAACCGGCGAGTAAAAGTCAAATTTGATGAAGTAGGTTTTGCATTTACATTTCATGCTTTATCCAATTTTAAATGCAGCTTGTATCCCTCTTATTTTACAGAAGTAAAATTAGTTCCTATTTAATAGGAACGTAATTGAAAATAATCTTTTTAAATAACGACATTTAAAGCAAATAATATTTTATTAATATAAAAACGAACGGTTTTTTATTTCATTAATGTTATCGTTATATTAGCTATTACAGATTTTTTTTTTAGATAGATTGCTGTTAATTAATGCTGTGTGTTGATTTATTATGTTCTTCTGTGTATATACTGTTGAATGTATTATTGGAATTATATATCTGAATTGCAAATTCTACGAACGTTCAGTTTATTAGAACGTTCAGTTTGTTAAGAACAAATGGGATTCACACTGTTATCGTTTCGTGAAACAGTTTGATTATTTAAAGTATAGGTGGATTGATTAATCTGCTACAGAGGCACAGGATCCGAGACCCAGCTACAGCTACAAAGGGTTCTATGCCGAAGTATCGTAATACCGTTACCATGTCGCTAACTTTCGATCGGTAAATATTTGCTTGGTCAACACCATTCTAACGCTATAACAAAAGTTAGTTCTAAAAAGCACGCGAGGCAATTGAGCGATTCGAGGGACATATGTTTAATCAGAGTTAATTCCAAGTACTATACTTTGAATATACCTACTACACTGATTGCGAAAGAAAAGTGTTTGATATTATATTTATGATTATAATTATATGATAGAATAATTATAGTTAAGAGTTTTATTTATACAGTTACTATATAATAGTAATATATTAGTATAGTTATATTTATAGATCTTATATAAAATAAAGAATAATCAAAATAAATAGTACTATAAATTATAAATTATAATTATTTTTGGTGCTAACTGTATATTTTTTTAGGCATATATTAGGTGTACAAAAAAGTTCTGAGCTTTTTTTGTAAAATTCAATCTTTATTCGTATGTAATCGTACGGAAATGGCTTGCTGCGTAACGCCAAGCTGTTCTGCAAGCTCCTTTTCAGT
>Ga0157363_1002446_pt1 | contig 16360 bp, 8 predicted proteins | sample AttsexASBM1_FD_111477 | JGI IMG/M metagenome (GOLD analysis project Ga0157363, IMG submission 111477) | Fungus gardens microbial communities from leaf cutter ant in Ribeirão Preto, State of São Paulo, Brazil - Atta sexdens ASBM1 | ecosystem: Host-associated > Fungi > Mycelium > Unclassified ... | reverse complement strand
AGTGACATATAATAGTGGCATAGTACCAGTAGCCTCCTACTATTGCAGGGGGCTGGCAGTAGATGGTAGCAGTGGTAGTGAGATTACAAGTTTAGTCCAGGCATGGCTGTAGGTTGTGAGGAACATTAGGTTTGATAGTTGTTTATGGGAGTATGCAATTTTTGGTTATACTTGAGGGTCTCAAAAAAAAAAGTATAAGTTTTTGAACTTTACTTGACTCAGAAACTAGTGATTGAGAGCTCAGACTGTGATATTTAATATAAGACTAAGAGAATATCATAGGTAATTATATGTTTATATTCTTTTAGGCCAGGTGATAGAATACTATGATTAAAGGGAAATCTTATCTTATCTATTTAGTAATCCCTAGGATTACAATATGTAGTAGATCCTTAGAAAGTAAATAAGTGGTATACTTTATCTAGAATATATAAAATATAGATATCAAATAACCTTTGGCTTTAGTTTATATACTATGTCTCTACTTGTTACACTGGTCATATATTTTGGAGATTATACTTAGGAGGCTGAAAAAGGTTAGTATACCAGAATATGAAGAGATATACCATTGCTAACACTGGAAGAGTGTGTCAGTTTTAATCAAATTTCAGAATAAAGATTTATAGTATAACTACAAGCTTATATACTAAATACTCTATCTAAGATAATATAGAGAATGAAGACTATAAGTGAATTACCCTAGGTCTTAATAATTCTTAGATAGAGAGCTAGAAGTTTATAGAGTTGTTAGGAAATCTAGTAAAGATATTTAAGAAGTGATTGATAAGAAATGGACAGAGTTTATCTGCACCAGAAGAGGTTTTTGAGTAAAAATATGAAGATAGGTGTTATCCATAAATTGGTATAAATGTAATCAGGTCAGGATGTGATATTAAGACAAATTCTGTAGTTGCCAACTATTCTCACAAGTTTTCTTGTTTGTAATTTATATACATTCTCAAATATTATTCTAGCTCTTGATTTATTTTCTTTGTTTGTTTATCTATCTGTAGATAGAAAGCTGTTAATAAATTTGTCTCTATATCTAATATCTCAATCAACTTCTTCATCAACTCTATAGAAAACTGTGATCACCTATCCAAAATCATACTCTCTGGCAACCTATGGAACTTTTATATATTATTTCTAAACAACTTTACTAATCCTTCTGCTAATATTCTTTTAGTTATTGTTATAAAATGTGAAATTTTGGAAAACCTATCACATACTACCAAAATCAAATCATAGCCTCTTAATATTGGTAACTTTGTAATAAAGCTCACTAATATATATTGTTATAGTTTTTCTAGTACTATATTTAGTCTCAATTTTCTTACTAGTATCTTTGTTCTATTCATTTTTTGATCTTCCACATTTTTCTTGATTTCTTTCATTACTCCTAGTTACTAATAATTGAAATTAGTACCATCTTTCACTATATACCATATTTTGTTATTAGTATATTATGATATAGCCAAATGATCTTTAACTCTCATCTTTCAGAACATATACTTTTTTCTCTTTCATTCTCTATCTACCATTAATTGTTTCTCAATACTTTTATTCCCACCTTTTTCATCTCTTCTACTATCCTAATTATCTTATTATCCTTTATCTCTGATTTTTTGATTTTTTATAATTTCTTCCTCAGCTTTCTTGTTCTATGCCTCCTGCATAATCAGCTCTCCTACTCAAGATATCTACTTGTTCCATACTTTTACCAGATACATACTTTAAAACAAAATCAAATCTTGACAAATATAAGGTCTATCTAGCCTGTCTTTGATTTAACTTCTAAGCCTTCATAAAGTACTCATGATCTGTCCATATTTTTGAACTAACTCTTGGTTTCTTCTAAGAAATACCTCCAAGCTTCTAAGCATCTAATAATCATCAACATCCCTTTGTTATGAATTTCATAATTTCTTTCTGCTTTATTCAATGATTATAACATAGGCTACTGACTTCTACTTCTCATTCCCACACTTCATTAATAACCCTCTCCTTGTAGTAAAGTCTGATATATCTGCCTCTTTTCTCATCTCTTTATCCAGGTCTAGTGTTACTAAAATAAATTCTATTGTAAATGTTTTCTTTAATTTTTCAAATTTCTTTTGTTGCCTTTCTCTCCAATTCTACTTCACATCCTTTGTTTTTTTTTTTTAAATCAACAATTTATTACATAGCGCACAGTGGTAGACCGTGGTAGTGACTATGTTGCTACTTACATACAAAGCAAACTAACATGGAATTACAAGAAAGGAAAGAAAAGGAAATGAAAAGAGAAAAAGAAAGAAAACAAATAATACATAGAGAGAAGTCTTAAAAAGCGAAAGCTTTAGGATTGTGAATCAGGAACATGATAAAATGGCTTATTGAATCTCTTCTAGGGTTCCAGTACCTGTTAAACCTTCGGCATTCATGGAGTATATGCCTTTTAGTCTCAATAGGATATTCGTTGCATGAGCATTTGAAATCTTCATTAGGGAAAAACCTAAGACAGAATTCCCCAATTAGTGCATGGTTGGTAATGGCTCGAGTAGCTCTAGCACAAAGAGAATTTGAATGTCTGAAGGCTTGAAGCCACGGTCCTCTCTTGATGTATGATGGTTCGATTATATTGAAGTCATTGTCTAATAAGTCCATGAATTTATTTCCTTTTCCATCGGAGGCTTGAAAACACATTTTCCATTGCTTTATAATGTTGTCGCTATCGGTTTTCTTGCAAAAATCCCATGAAGTTTTGCAAGGAAAGAAGAGAGTTGGTTTGAACGACTTAAAGTCTTTGTCGACATCTTTGTGGAACCTCCATTTAAGGCGACTAGAACATTCCCAAAATTCAATGGAATTGTCCTGGCTTTTATTGAAGAATAGTCATAGTTCATTGAGGATGGCAGCCGAGTGAGACTGAAGTGGATGCGATAAGCTGTCGAAGATGAGTTTCGCTGAGTGAATGGAATCAGTGATGACAATTATTTTGGAAATGTTGTCCTTATTACAGGCTTGGTTGATTCCACATCTCACAGCAAAAAGTTCTGCCTTAGAGCTTGTAATGGATACAACATGGTGGACTGTTTTGATGAGGGGGAAGTTGGCTTGATGTACATGTGCAACCAATATGGCAATGTTGTTTTTGATACTGGCATTGGTTACAACGAGAGCGGATGAAGAAAGAGAGTTCTGGAGAACCAAATCATCAAGTTCTTGAGTATGAATGTTGTCTTTTCCTTTTTTATTGACTAAATTAAAAGAAAAGTGGTCAGAAAATTTGTCCGAGACACAATAACCAGGAGTGAACTCCTGGTGGAGGGGATCAAAGGAAGGGAAAATGCCATATGATTTAATCTTAGAGTCGATGATATGACTCTTCACGATGTTTCTTTGGCAATTTGTGAGAGAGCCAATGGCGTGAGGATTGGAAATGTTGGTACAATGAGGAGAATCATCCATTAAATTCTTTATGATGTAGTTCTCCAGGAGTTTGAACGGTTGGATGAGGGAATTATTAGCAAGTTTCTGAAGATGAAATTTAATGGGGATAATGCCCACTAATGCTTCAATTCCTTCAGAGGGGGATGTTTTGAAGGCCCCTAGGATCCAGATAGTGGCTCTTCTTTGCATTTTGCTCAACAACTTCATATGGTATGACAGAGGCGCCTTGTTGTAGAACCAGAGTTGAAATCCATATAGCACTATGGGAAGGATACAGCATCTATATAGTTGTTGTTTTTAGAGGGGGGATATTCCACGAGATGAATTTCCTAGAAGTTTCATGCATTTGACCGTGGACAATGCCTTGTTTGAGTAGAAGTTGAGGTGCTGGCGAAATGTTAACTTTCGGTCAAAGAAGAATCCTAGGTATTTCCAGGAGTCCTTAGGACAAAGTATGGGGCCTCCTAGAGGAGTTAGATCAAGGGAAGGAGGATTGAATGCTCCATGCAATCTATTAAAATGAAAAATTTCAGTTTTTCCATGTTCTATGACTAAACCGAAATCTGTGAGAAGATTAGAAAGAACATTATAGCTACAAAAGAGCTGGGAGTTCAAAGACAGAATAGTTTGAGACATTTTTCAAGAATATATAAAAACAGGGTTAAATAAAGGGCTGATAGAATGGGAGACAGAGCTGATCCTTGTCCTATACCGATGTTGACTTCGAAATCTGGGGATTGCATGTTGTTCCAGATGTAGTTCGTTTTTCTTTGGACAAGATAGTTTGCAAAGAAATTTAACACTTTGGATTCTAGACCTGCCTTACTGAGGATGGACATGAGTAGGTTGTGATTTAAAGACGGGAAGAACTGAGATATGTCAAAGGCAAGAGTACTTGTAGATTTGCCTTTAGCCTAGCCGGATCTCACAATGTGCGTTAACACGACTCCTGCATCTGTGGTAGATTTGAATTTCAAACTGCCTAGTTGGCTTGGGTGGATGAAGTTATTATTCGCAACCATGAATTGGATTCTTTTGGCAATGACTTTTTCTATTAGCTTGCCTAGTGTGTTTAATAGGACAATGGGGCGGAACATTTTCGCATGGTCATAAGACAATTTGTTGGGCTTTGGGATGATTATTGTAGACGAACACTTGAAGTAGTTCGGCTAATGTCCTAAATTGATACACGCATTAGCAACGTTGATAATGTTGGTTAAGCACTCATCTTGTTTGATGATGATCTTTAAGTGTTGCTAAGAGAGTTTGTCTGGTCCTGGAGCTGAAGAATCGTTGCACTTGACGATTGCTTGTTTGAGTTTCTCTTTTGAAAAGGGAGCCTATTGAGCCACAGGTTTGTGGTTGATTTCATTGAGGATTTCGATGTTGATTTAGCAGTTTTGAGCTGTATTGAAAGTACTGTGAAGCGCGTCCCATAAGCTTTCTGGGGACAAACATAGTTGACCATTGTGCTTGATTGCCTCGGTAGCAGGGAGTTTCCGCCTGTTGATCCAATTAGTTAATTCCCAAGGACCTTTCCTTTTGTTGGCAATTTCTTGGATTTTATCATCAAAATACGATCTCTTGACATTTTTGATGACTCTCTTGAAATTCTTCCAGTTTTCTAGAGATCTTGAGTTTCTATAATTATTGAGGGCTCGACTACACTCATCCGACCACCATTGTTTAAAGTGCTTGGAAATTCTAGATTTCTTGGCGTTATTTTTCCATGCTTGGTTGATGATGCACCCTAGTTGATTAATGACAAAATCCACTTTGACGTCGTCGTCAATGTTGCTGGTGTTTAGAGATTTGAAGTTCGAAATCACTTCATCAATAAATGCCTTTTCTTGGTTGCTTTTAGGAAGAATTGTGAATTTCGAAGATTGAACGACTTCTTCAATGATGGGAATTTCGATGGAGAGGAGAGCGTGGTCCAAAGAAAATCGATTTTCAGGAAGGATGCAGTGACTGTCAAGTTCGGAGGAGCCACTATGGAGAAACATTAGATCTAGGACAGAATTCATGTCCCCAGCTGTGTCTGAATATCTGGTGGGGTAAGGGTTAGTTGGGTTGGACAAGGATAGGTTAGATGAATCAGCTATGATAAATAAATCATCGCTAATGGTAGAATGGTGAGGAAATGAAGGGTCCCATAAACAATCTCTGATATTAAAATCGCCAATCATAATGAGAACGTTACCAATATTTACCTCAGTATCCTTAAGATACTTTAAGGCTGTATGAGAAGAGTCAGAGTATACATTTAAAATGAAAAAGCACATATTGTCGTTGAAGAAAGAAATAAGGTTGATGTTCCTATGATTAATAATGTCTTTGTAAAGTAAGAAGCAAAGAGGTGAAAGGCGAATGTTTACATAAGATATGACTCTAGATGAGTCATTACTGTCCAGAGGGACTCTGCCAAACATGATCCAGTTAGGGTGATGATTAGTGCTGATGAGAGGATCTCCTTCGCTGTTAGACGAACTCAGAACTTTTCAAATTTCTGACCATGGGGGTTCTTGGATTAAAATAATGTCATAGTGATTCTGTGTCTCGAGGAGAGAGTGGACGATGAGTGCATTTTTATGAACATTTTGCAATAGAATTCTGAGGGATTTCAAAATCATTGTTGCATCGTGACGTTTACTTCTGAATGGATAGGCTTGAATCTGTTTTCATGGATCTCCAAATACTTCTTCATCTGCCACTCTCTGTTGAATCTGTGATGCCAGAATGGACATATGTTGGAGTCAGCTTGATGATCCCCGCAACAATTCAAACATTTAAACAAATGGGAACAGGGTTCGCCTTTCTTCATTTCTAATCTTGGAGGGTTGATCTTATCATTTGGCTTGCAACACCATCCAAATTCTCTGTAGTTCTCTGACTTGTGGGGGCCATTATACTTGATGCATTTTGAACCCTGAATTCTGCATGAAAAAGTTGTGTGTCCCCATTTCCAGCAGTTTTTGCACTGAGAGACCCCAGGGTTCATGTTTGCTCCCCTGATAGTTGCTATATATTTACCAATGTTGAAGCATTAATTGATAAGCATCTTAGCATTGCTCCCACTTTGAACGTCCCATATGTCGATCCACATGATGGACATGTCAGATTTGGGTGACACCTTGATGATTCTAGGTTTGGATGCTAATGAAATGTTGTCGAAGATTTGGTTTTGTTTAAGAACCATTTTGATGTCGTTTGAAGTGAGGCATTCTTGAGAGTTGTTGTGAGGGTAGTACAGGATACCTGTTATTTTGAGGTATGATTTGGATTTTGGTAGCCACAGTTCGTCTACCTGGAGTGCGTTAACATTGTTGGAGTTTTTGATGTATTAGTCAATTAACATCAAGTCAAATGGTTGGGAGACTTTGTTGGTGACAATGGTGATACCCAATGGTTCAGCTCAGATATAATCAACAAGGATTTCAGACTTGGCGTTGCGGAATTGCCTGTTGATATTTGATACATGAAGCGGCGAGTTTATGATGAATGAATTGACATTCTCCTTGCTCATGGAGATGATGATTTGCTTTCTGGAAGGCCCTTTAGTGGTCATTTGAATCTTGGGCTTCAACTTAACAGTTTCTTTGACAATGTTGTTAACTTGGTTGATTTTTTCCGTGTTAAGAGCAGGAAACGCTTTCTTAATTTTGAGTATTTCAGCCATATTGACAGGGGCTTTAGAGGCCTGGGCATATGATTTGGTTGTCTTCAGATCTTCCTTGGATTTATTGTCGTTCAAAGATTTCTTATTTTGGAAATATTTCAAGATGATGTTAACTTCCTTGGCCATTTTAGCTGGAAGGGGCGGGGGTGGTGGAACCTTGTTGATTGAAGCTGGTGTTGGTTTGGAGACTGACTTGTTGGATTTCTGAGTCAGAGAGGGAACAATTCTGGGAGTAAATTTTGATGAAATCTTTTCCCTAAGTGTTTTCAATTTGTTATCAGTATACAAGGAGTTCCAACCAGATTGGTAAACCAATGATATGAAGTTCCAGACTGCGCTGCCTATGCCATCAAAATTCTTTAGGTCATTAGCTGTTTTCAGATTGACCTTCTTATTTGTAATGTATCTTACTATGAAACTAAGCAAGTTTTTGATGCTTTTCATATCCGAAGCGATTTGTTCTATAGAGCCGTATAGGAAAATGGAATAAAAGTTTCCACTCCATAATTCGGGTTCTGTGGGGGTGTTTGGATCATATGGGATTTAAATGTTGATGACATTATCATCGTCATCACAAAGAGCTTCACCGCATGTTTTGTCAAGAGAAAAATGGCCACCATGATTTGCCTGAATGGAGGAAGCCTCAATGTTTCCACCTTGAAGCCTCATGTTACTGGTAGTCTCAGTCGCCTTGCTGAGATGAAGTGCTTTCTTCTGCTCCGTCTCATTGGACAAAGCAGGAGATTCTGTAGGCAGGTCAGAGTCGACATCCATACCATTATTCATTGCTACTCTCTCATGATAAATGATTGAGGAACAAGTGGAGGACATAGATGTGTCCCTTGATAAATTCTTTTCGATGTGAGGGGATCTATCTCTTGTTTCGTGGTTGATAACAGGATTGGTTCCTGTGAATTTGTCCATCCCCATGTTGTTGAGAAAGTGCATGGTTGGTAAAGAGGTTTGCTGGTTGTGAGATGTAATTGTAATGCTGAAGGTTGAAGGGGTGGCTGAAAAAAAAGTTCACATCCTTTGTTGTTATATCATAAAGAGGTTTTGCTATTCTTACAAAATCTTTGATAAAATATCAATAATAATTTGCTAACCCTAAAAACTTCTGTACATCCTTTACTCTTCTTGGTACTTACTACTGGCTAATCCACTACTCCCTGTACTTTTTCCTTCTCTATCTTTACTCTATCTGGTCCTATTACTCTTAACACAACTTCTCTAATCTTCCACTCACATTTTCTGGTTCAACAAATAAATCATTTTTCACCATTCTTTTTAATATTTTCTCTACTATTTCATTATATCTTTCCTCAGTCTTTATTCTTACCATCACATTATCAATAAATGTTGTCACATCACTTGGAAAATAGCCAGTGAATTTGTAAGTCTGAAAAACATTACTGTTGGCTCATAGACACCCTTTGGTATTGAGAGAGCTGCAGGCAGCCTTCTACTTATCCCTATCCTTGATTCTTATATTGTTGTACCCCTACCTTACATTTATTTTTGTAAATACCTTCTTTTTCCCAATATCATCTATCAAATCCAAAACCAGTGGCATTAGATAATTGTTCTTAATCATCCAACTGTTCAAATATCAATAGTCTGCACCATCCTCTTGTTTCCATCTTTATTTGATATAAAAAATACTGGTGACATCTGTGGGGATTTTAATGATCAAATATATCCCTTTCTTGACTGATTTCTTCAAAAGCTCTTGTACTTCTCTTTCTACTCTGGACAAAGGTTAAAATTTCCCCTTCTTCAGCACAAATTTTTTAACCAGATCTATAGCATGATCTGATGGTTTTCCTTGTCAGCATTCTCTCTGAATACTTCTTCTCAAACACCTTCAAATATTTATGGAACCTTCTAGAAAACATTTCCTCTGTCATCATAATCTCTGTCAAATATTTCTCTTATTCTTTTTTCTCTTCCACTATCTTTGCTATTTCCATCTCTTCCTCTATCTTTGGTTTTCTAAACTCTCTTTTTATTTCTCTCTATATCTTCTTCTTCTTTTTGCTTTTGCCATCCTGGATTTTTCTTCTATATCTTCCACTATCTTCTACATTCCCTAGGATATCTCATTATTTTTACCTCTCTAATCTTCCAGTCAATCTCAGAATTATGGCATGCTAGCTTTAGCATCCCTAAGATTATACTCCACTTCTAACCTCCTATCACATCAATCTCTGTCCTCTACTTATACCCTTTATAAAACTCTATCTCCATTACATGTTTGATTAGTTCTTCATAGTACTATTCACATTCCTCATGTAAATTAGCCTCTCTAACTTCATCTTCTTAACCTTATGCTTTATCACAAGCTCTATGCTTATTACTAATTCTGTTGCTCCACTATCTGATAATACTTCCACTATAATTTCATCTTTCTTGTCTTTTGCCTCAATTTTATTTTTATTGTCACTTCTCTCAACAGCTTCTCTTTCTTTCTTTCTTTATTTTTCTTGTCTGGTACTCTTTTCTACATCACCTTGATTGTTAACAATTCAAATACATTTTTTTCTTTCCCTACTTTTTCTCATTTACTTGATTCTCTTCCACTTTTCTTCTACTATTTTGTTTTATTTTGCTTCCTCCCTTGCTTGTTTTATTCTGTCTTCATCCTCTCTATACTCCCTTCATTGTCTTATCCCTTTCTTTCTCTTCTCCATTTTTTCTCTTCTTTTTTCTTCTTTGTCAACATCACAATCTGCTCTTACATCATTTTAACCATTTTTCTATTTCTACTAGGTATGGTTCATACCTCAGTAATCAAGATCCATAACAGACTTCTTGAAAGTTTGATGAGTGATATTTATCTATGATATGTAATAAGCAGATACAGAATAATCTTTAGCTTTAACTTGTGTGTCATGCCTATATCCATCACACTGGTTATATATTTTGGAATGGAAGCTTAAAGCATCAGAGAAGTTATTCTACTAGAAGGATAGAGAGGTATGTTGCCACTAACATAGAAAGATAGTTTTAGTTTTAGTCAAATTTTAGAATAAGAAATTATAGTGCAACTATCAAGCTTATATATACACTAAGTACTCTAACTATGATAGCATCTATAGAATAGAGACTATAAGTAAGTTATCCTGAATCTAGATAGTCCTCAAATAGAAATTTGGAAATCAATGGAGTTATTGGGAAGTTCAGCAAGAATGTCCAAGAAGTAATTAATATAGGAGTGACAAAGTTGATCTATACTAAAGGAGATTTGGGAGTGTAAATAGGGTGATAAAATTTATATGTGAGTTTGAGACAGATATGATTGGATTGAAATGTAATAGTTTCTTCTAACTACTTTCAACAATTGTACTATCTCTTCTATTATATTAGAGCCTAAATCTAGTCCATTATATATTATTTAGTAAGAAAGTATCTAGCATAAAGATTTTCTTAGAGATAATAGCTAGTATTTGACTAGAATAGTGAACAGATAGTTAGTAAATAGTATAAGATCAGAAAAGAAGAATACCAACTAGTACTTATAGAGAAAATCACTTGAAAAACTTTGGTTCTTAACAATATGGAGACATAAATATTACTTTATATAGACAAGTTATAATCCTACAATATAAGCCTTCTACTTGCAAAATATATATACTTTACTAAATATTATAAGAGAACTTGTCCTTGTACAAAGTTCAAGTACTCAAACTTTGCCTCTAATCTATCACACCTTGTTTCAATCATCCATCCCAGACCACATATAATGCTTACTTCCTCATCCACACTTCCTAATCTCTTCTTGTATAAATTATATTTTTGTATTTTCTCTTAGATGTTTTTGCTGGTTCTTTACCAAACTCCATGGACTTCTATCTCCAATATCTAAGGATCACTAGTAAACTATAGTAACTTGCTTAGCAGTCTTCATTCCAGATAGCTATTTTAGGTAATATACCTAGTATATAAACCAGTAGTTTATACTATAGAAGTTTTATTCTAAAAATCAACCAAAACTGACATTCTCTTCCAGTATTGGTGACAACATACCTTGCCACTCTTCAGTAGTTCCAATTCACTAAAGTTCACTAAGTCCTCTTCTAAGATATATAAGGTAGATAATTCTGTACTGAGCTCTCTATTGAGTTCTCTTGTGTAAACCCTATATAAGGTTCCTTTTCTTGATCTACTCTAAGGTCTTGAGATTGTAACACTAACATTCTAAACTTGTGTTAATATATTATTTTTTCACACCACAATTTATGGATAGTAGGACATGTAGACTATTGGAAAATAATAGAGCTCATATCACAGAACTATTAGTGGCTACATATGTTGAGATATGTAGGTCAATATATTAGCACTTATGACTTGTATATGAGAACTAAGCCTATTTAGCACTTACTGCCTATTTCTGATGCTAGGTAGAAAACCAGTAGCATGGATTCTGTCATGGAACTGCTAGAGTTAGCATGATTCAATACTGTAATAACCATAGTAAACTCCATCTTTAAGAGAATGTATTTTATTCTGACCTATACCACTATAAAACAAGTAGCCAGACTTTTCTTATATCATATCTGGAAGTTACACAGCTTACCAGCTCATATTGTTTTAAATGAGAAACCATAGTTCATGGTACTCTTTATTAGCAAGCCGTCAGAGTTGAAGATAGTAGACTCTGTTTATTTTATTTTTTCTTTCTTATTTTTATTTTTATTTTTATTTATTTTCTTTATAGGGATTGGGTTTAGTGTGATAGTTACACATGTTACAAGGCATGAAAGTTGTTACTGTCACATGTCACATGATCACATGGTACAGAGAAGGTTGTAGAATGTTTTGGAGTAGATAACATCATACGCATGATAATAGCATGTTAGTTTTATAGAAAGTATATAGACTTTAGAATAGGTCAGTTATAGTGTGTGTACAAACCATGGTCTGTAGTATATAAATAGTATATAAAACAGACTAGCTTGTAATGAGAACTTCATTGAGTTCTCTTGTATAAACCTTATATAAAGTTTCTCTTTTGACTAGTCACTGAGTCTTAATTTATAACACAAACTGTATTATTTACTCAGAATTGAGCTCATGTCTTCTACATTCTGGCACTTGCAAACTAATAAACAGACTGAACAAATAAATCAGGAGTTTAACAAATATCTCTGGCTTTTTGTGAATAAGCAACAAAGTAACTAGCATAACATTTTTCTCTTAGAAGAGTTTTAGCACAACAAATATGTACACTTATCTACACAGCAGACTCTATTTAATCTGAACACTAGACATCTCTTATAAATGGGTTTTGAACCTTACCAGAGAGTGTTAAAGCTAAATTTGTGTTCAAATTCATGAAACAGATGAAGTCTGTACTTAAAGAGACTAAGTTCACAATTTGCAAATTACAAGACAATATAGTAAGATCTTATATCTAATAACATATGCTTTTCCTAGTGTTTTAGCTAGGTAACAAGATCTTTCTTGACATTTTGGACATTTATGCTACATACCTTTCTATCAAACTTGCATATTAGCATCTTAGATCTTATATAGTAGATATTACAACTTAAAACTCAGTGATAAGTCAAAGAAAGATCCTTATATAGGATTTACACAAGAGAACTCAATAAATTTTATAGTACAAAGTATCTATCTTGTTATAATAACCACTAGTCAAGACAACCAATAATGTCACTAAGTAAACTTAATAGCAGAGTATTTTATAGAGATCACAAGAAAACTCAACAAGGAGTTCCCAATGAATTTCTACCCTATTTATTCTATACATGCATGGTTTGTGCTAACAATAAATAATTCTGCCCTAATATATACATATTGTCTATAAGTCTATTATACCATTATTATAAGACCAACATACTCCCTAATGTCATTATTTTAGTACCTTCTACTCTATTCTAGACCTATGATATCACATCATGTGACCATGGTCACATACCTCTTCATCATCCAAGAAAAGAAAAAGAAAATCAAAAAAAAGAATATTAAATTAAGAAAAATAGATGAAAATAAAAGATAAATGTTAGTGTTTAAGTGCACCATGACATACCTTATATATACTAGACTCATAGTCTATGCTATATGAGTTTTAGCCTATCCTAAAGGCTATATATATTACATGCTATTAATATATGATATGATATCATTCTTCTAAAACTTTCTATATTCTTCTATGTGTCATGTGATTATGTAACTTGATTTGTGACAGCTGTAACAGTCACATATGATGTCACACTAATTCTTAACCCTAAGTCTAAAAATAAGAAAATAAATGGAAAAGAAAATTGAAATGAGAAAAGAAAAGAAAAGAAATAAAGTCCATTATCTTGAACTTTGATAGTAAAAAAACAAGTGAACCTCATATCTTATTGTTTGAAGCTTTTCCCTTCCTTACAATGACTACATCCAGTTTTAAATATTGTGAAGTTAACCATAACTTCTAATAATCTCATAGCTAGTAGATTTATAACCTTTATCTTGGACTCCATGACTGTTGATAGAGAAGAAGAATAAGAAATGGGGCAAGTCATGGATAGCTGCTGACATAAGAAGAGGTATCAGTACCTGATCAAGTGGAAAAACTTTGGACTAGAAACCAATTCTTGGAAAAGCATTTCTAATGTTTTTGTACTAGAGAAAGTAATAGAGTTTTATTGTTTAAATCTCTAGGCTTTGAAATTTGTTTGAGTGGCAGACTTATAGCACAAAAAGTCTCATGAAATTACAAGAGAACTCAATAAAAAGTCTCTAATGTATTTTTACACTATATATATTATAATTGAAGACTTATAGATATTTTATATACACTGGGCTCATGGTCTATGCTACACTAAGATTACTCTACTCTAAAGAGCATGTGTTTGTTTTAAGATCAACATATATAATACATATTGTATGATGTTATTGTTCAATGACTTTCTATAATGCTCTGTGTGACATGTAATTATGTGACCATGACTTGTGACATGTGACAGACATATGACATCATGCTAACTCCTAACTCTAAATCCAAAATAAAATAAAGAGAAAAGAGAAAGAAAATGAAAATAAATAGAGTTCACCATCTTCAATCCTAAATATATATATATATATATAAACCAACCCTAATGTACATGCAATGTCCATGAGTCCAACATGCTTATACTATAAGAATAACATACTGTAGCTATATATTCTAACATTATTTTTCTAGTATCTTCTATAATTCTCTACTGTACATAATTATATACAAAGTTATATAACTGGTGACATCATATTATATAACTATAGTCATGTACCTCTTTATCATTCAAAAGAAAAAAATTAAATTAATTCAAGAAAAATAGATAAGAAAAAAATAAAATAAAAAGATCTAAACTTAAGCTAGAGCTCCTTAGGCAAAGGCTTGAGAAGGAGTTAAGGAAAATGAATAAGTGGTAAAGCATAAGGATAGTATCTATGCTATATATATGTGGTGTATATAAGGAAACCATATGTGTTACAGACTCAAGTTTTTAGTGTTAGACAAGTGAATAAATCTTGTATTGGGTTAATACAAGAGAACTCGATAGAGAGCTTCTGTACAGGATGGTCTACCTTATATACTAAAACCTCATGGTCTGTGCTAACTACTTCTAGCCTACCCTAAACTGCCATGTGTTGCACATGTTGTATGACATTATCCTTTTAAAACCTTCTATATTCTTCTATACATCTCGTAATCTGTGACCATGTCATCTGATGTGACTAATGTGTAACCATGTGATCTAATCACCCTAATCCTTGTTCTAAGAATAGAAAGGAAGATGATTTGGAAAGAGAAAGAAAATAGAAAGGAAATGAAAATAATTTAGAGTCCACTGCTTGTAGTTTTGACAATATGTAGTCTATGGAGTTTAATAAGTCAGAAGATATGAGAAGACAATAAGAAAACAGTGAGGCTAGAGCACCTACTACATGAGGCACTAACTGAGACTACTTTGGCATAGCTGATCATATCATCATATTGTCAGCCCATCTCCATGTTGCATCTTCAAGGTATTGATTGTAACAATACTCCATTCTCAATGTTCATGTCCTCATGAATTAGACCAGTACCTCCAGTTTTCCTACTATGTAAGTTACCACTGTTTTCTTGTTAAGACCTATGATGACGTGTCCTTGATTGTTAGTAGCAATGAAAAACAGTTCATGTGATGGACCTCCTTGAAATATGGATATCAGGTATCTGTTCCTTGAAGTTTCCATATTGTGTTTATTGTCCACCAGTGCTATTGCTACTTCATTCTAGAAATCAGAATCCTGTTCTCCTCTAGATCAAAGTGCTTGATAATGTGGTGGTGATTGGAAAATTCTTGTTTGAGTAGGAGACTTGATGAATTTCATATATTTGAGAAGATTGTTGACTTCTTCATCTATAAAACTTGAGCTTTTTGTTGATGTTGACTCCAAAACTTCATATGGTTTGATAAGTATAACCTCTTCATCTTCCACCCTTTCTTTGTCCTTTTTTGCTTGTTCCTCATTAATATACAGTTCTTGAATTTCTCATATGTTTTCATTATCAGGCGTAGTTCATACTGGGGTGGAAATCTGCAGAATGGACTCAGAGATGAGCAGACTTGTGGAATGACCTTGGCTTCAGCTTATGTGCTGTGCCATTTATTTGCCACATGGTCACAACTTCAGATGATAGAAAGAAGTCTGAGATAGGAGTGAGTGTGTCAAGATCACAGAAAGTGAACTTAGTTTTTTTTATTTTATTTTTTTATTTTTATTTTATTTTCAATTTATTTTCCTTTATTTTATTTTTAGAACTAGGGTTAGAATTAGAGTGACAAGATCATGCTGTCACACAGAAGGTCACATCAGATGACACAGTCACAAGTCACACAACACATAGAAGGACGTAGAACATTCTGGAAAAAATGATGTTATACAACATGTGAAACACATGTTGATCTTAAGGCATACACATGGTTATTTAGAGTAGGCTAGAAATAGCTTACAAAGACCATTAGATATTAGTATATATAAGGTAGACAGTCTTGTACAGAGTTCTCTATCGAGTTCTCTTATGTTAACCCAATACAAGGTTCTTTTACTTGACCAACTCTAAGATCTTGTGATTGTAACAGAGTGCTGATTGGTGTGTCGCTGTTAAACACCAGAGATTGAGTTCAATAAGAGTTATCTTTGTTGATTATCAGACTAGCAAATTACAGTGTAACTACTAGTCTTATATACAAACAGATAGTATAGGAGATGCTT
>Ga0157363_1002445_pt1 | contig 16361 bp, 6 predicted proteins | sample AttsexASBM1_FD_111477 | JGI IMG/M metagenome (GOLD analysis project Ga0157363, IMG submission 111477) | Fungus gardens microbial communities from leaf cutter ant in Ribeirão Preto, State of São Paulo, Brazil - Atta sexdens ASBM1 | ecosystem: Host-associated > Fungi > Mycelium > Unclassified ... | reverse complement strand
GACGATCCTAAAATGTTAGGTGATTCTCGAGACATCGCGTACAAATGGTTGATGCAATTGGAGCGACGTTTCAAGAGAGACAGACGCTATACGAAAGATACATAGAATTTATGCGCGATTACCTCGACGCATGGCACATATCGTTGGTGAATGAATCTGAGCAAGAATGAACGTCCAATGATTTATTTGCCATACCATGGTAATTAAGGAGACGAGCTTAACTATTAAGCTCCGCGCAGTATTCGATGCATCAAGCAAGACCTGCTCTGAGAAATCTCTCAACGACATGCTTTGCGTCGGGACTACAAACCAGAGTAGCTTATTTGAGATTGTAATTCGTTTTAGATTTTATAGCGTTGCATTGACGGGAGATCTTAGGCAAATATATAGATAGGTGCATCCAGCTCGTGCATCCAGCAACAGAGACTATCACCAGATACTCTCGAGATTCTCACTAGACAAGCCAAGGAATTTCGCCTACAAACACAGGTTACATATGGTCAGAAGAGTTCAGCTTATTTGGGGATTAAATGCATAATGAAATTGGCTGAGGAGGTTCATCCGGATTTTCCTATAGCATAGCAAGTATTGCTTGAACAAACATATGTTGATGATATTCTTACAGACAACACTACGAGAGCACTATATATTGAAAGAATAGCTCGAGATGATGTTACAACGCGGAGAGTTCATGGCGCATAAATGCTCCAATTACGAAAACGTAATGAAGAATAAGTCAATGCACTGAGAGAAACCACATCTAATCTTCATATCGATATCAAGAGTACCGTCAAAACGTTGAGCCTCGAATGGAACTTCAAGGACCAATTCCAACTTTCAGTATTACAAGTGGAAGAAGATCCTTTCAGATTTCCCTGCAGAAAGCTTAACTCACCCCCAAGTCTGGGATTGGAATAAAAAATCCAATCAGCGTCACGGCTATACCGAGACTCCCAATGAGCTTGTGGGATGTAGGTCTCAATAAACAACTCACTGATCGGAGCGAGCGACTATCGACGCTCTACCAGCTATGCAGGTTCCCAGCTTATAACGCAACTCACTCGTCGGGGCCAAAGCTCTTAGCTAGCATGTAGCTATCAACCACTATCTCCGCGATGGTCTTACTCATGATTGGGCGTGGGCAGCTGTCCAGTCTCCGCGCTGTTTGATTCGACATCGATTTCGTTGTCATTTCTCATTGGATATAACTCATTGGGTATAACGAAGTACTTAATGAAAAGTAACTTTATTACAACGTTTTGAAAAGCTATTGACACCAGTTATTAGATTCAAAAATAGAATGTTCCATTAAAAAAATTGATGTGACCTTAATCTGATCCTCCTTATGTCATTCTCCGAACAATACAACTTTTATTTGAAACATTTTTCCGTATCTACCATAATTTTCGAGAAATCTTAATACATTACTTAAAATGGGACAGCCAATATATTTGAATTTAATCGTAGAGTATTAGAAAGATAGAATTCTTGAGTATTACCCTTAACTTTTATATCTTATTTTATTTTTTTCAGTTATATAAATGTCAAGATGCGCGCGCAGAGAAGGATAGATTGCCCTGATATTTTGTCTCTCGCACCGTTCTGCCAAACTAGTCTGCATATACTATAGAAAAGTATATGAATGCTGGGCCTATCTTATATCTGTGTCTATAGACACAAGTATTCATAGCCCGTTCTTATTTTAAGACCGTCTTAAGATACTAATACAGTTCTCTGATTGATTCATGACATTTTAAGACTGTACTTAAGACGGTTTTAAATATAAGATCCGATACTGTGAATACCGGCCACAGTCATATGGGATCTACAGTTTAATGTCGATTCTAAACGATGAAATTTTGATAGAGAAGTATTCTTGGCAAAGATAAGGCCTCGGCACATATATAAAAAAACTTAAGACATAAGTAGTAAGAAAGGGTCTGCACAAGAATTGTCGTAACACTTATTAGGCTTAAGTTGTAGATGTAACCCTATTGTAAATTCCCACAGAAATGTGGACAGATGCCCTATGAGAATCAAAAAGTCTATATAGGATACCAGTTTGACGTATAGTAACATGTAGGCGTACATAAGATAAAGAAGAAATGCTCCATGGGAACTGAAAATGCCTCTAGGCTACCATAAGATGACGTATGCACATTTCCTCTGTCCTATGAGCATCTACATATTCCTATACGTCAAAGTGTAGTATCCTACAGGTCTTCAGTTCTCATGAGATATCTTTTCCGCATTCCTATGGATTCCGCATATCTATATCAATTTGAGAGAACAATTCGTAACTCCCAAAAATTCACGAAGTCACGATAATAATTAATAAATGAGGTACATTTCATGTCGAGTGAAAAAAATCCTGACTGCCATAAGGAAAATATACTCATGACTTTTTTGAGTCACAAAATATACCTTGTTTTTCACGTTGCCCAGATTTTGGAGTTATTTTACATTTTCATGTAAAATACATCATGTGAAATTCATGTAAAATACATTATGTGAAATTACATCAATTTACAGTCGGCTGTTATAGCATTTTGTGTATACACTCTAATATATATATATTATAAAGACTATACAGGATGTCTTAGAGTATTTGTGACTATTTTGAGACTATATAGGATATCTCAAAATATTTGGCATATTGTATGTCATACGCTTGAACGTTACGTCTACAACTTAAATCTCTAAAGCCTGTTTTAGAGTCGATAAGCCATAAGAAATTAGCCAATCATAGTCAATTATTCTTCTCACATTGAACTAGGATTGGCCAATTTCTTACAGCTTACGACTTGCGAGACTATTGTAGAACAGGCATAAGGCCTGTTTAATGTTTGTCATATTATGTTTAAATCTTCTATTATCATTCTTTTCTATTATCTTTAAAGTTTTTATTTTGTTATTTTTGCTAATTTTCATTATTTTCATTTTTGTATTTGATTTTTAAATTTGATTTTTAATATTATATTTTTGTTAATTATATATTGTTTTTAGCGCTTGAAAAATTCAATTTTACAACACTTAATAAATAACATCTGTCTACCTAATTTTTTGTTTGATTTTATCATTCGTTTCATGTTTATATCTTTTCAGGCGAGCAGAGATGAAATAGTATAACAGGACGTGTCGCGGTTCAGATTTTTGACACCGACGATGTCATTTTTCAGTTGATTCGACAACCGCAGAGTCCAATTTGAATGAATACTAGGACTGTTTTTATTTCTGTACTGTCTGAACTAGTACATGGTGCGATGCAATGTCTAAGTTGAAGTGAAACAAGTATACATTTGTTTCACTTCAACTTATTGCATTGTGTGCATCAGTTCAGAGAGTACAGGAATAAAAAACAGATCTGTAGGGTCTAAAGACAAGTAAAGGGTGTAAGGGTTTAAAAAAGACGGTTATTTCTTTCTCTTTCTTTTTCTTCATGATTTTTTTTGCCTACGATCGCTCGCAGCTAGAGTTTCGTTTCATCGCGACTAGGCTATATATCATCTGGCATCGATAGTTGAGAGTGTCGTCAGGTTTAATAATAATATTCAGCTTTAGGAGATATTTCATGGCGTCGAGAGTCGTTGGAGAGTGTAGCCGACAGCGTTATTCTGCTGAACATGGAATGAGAGACGTTCAACGTAATTAAGATTTAACGGTGGCATAATAGGTCTTATCTCGCGAAGCTAATCTGGATAATTGATTTCTCATACAGTTGCTTGCTTTGATAAACTCCCGAGGGAGTCTGGCGTTACTGAATGAAATTACTCGAGGGGACGGACGGAAGATCTCCTTCTTGCCGAGTGAGATAACTGAACAAATTCTCCATGTAGTCGCAATCACTCTGTCGAAATAAAAATGAGAAAGAGAATATAAACGCATTGAATCATTTAAAGACGTATTTTGTAACAAAATGACAATATGAAAAAAAATACAGATTTTTTTTTTATATTGTATGTGAAAGTAATACAAAAAATTTAGCGATGATTTGGAATAAAAATTTCAATAAAAAGTGACATGTTCTTGAAAAATAATTAAGATAAAATGAGAAAATCTTCATTTACAAATTGTAAAATTGTATTATTAAATACACAAGGTAAAGTATTTAAAACAAGTCATATGAATAACTCGCTTGTTTTTAATAGTAGAAGGAAAAATGCCAAACAAAAGTTGAATGCGATGTCAAAGGATATTCTGATCATGTTGTCTTTCTTCGAGATGGAGATGTTAGAAAGATATAAAGGTCACTATTTTAAACAGAATTTTTTTATACCATGGTTCCTCCTAATTATTCTACATATAAAAGTATTAAAGTAGTGATATTAAAAAACTAATAATTAACGAGATATTTTATACTTTATTCTGTCAAATAAAAAATTAAATATTTCGTAAATTATTATTAATTTTTTGATAATCGTATTTTAATACTTTTATGACAACAGAATAATGAGATGAATCAATTGGTGGAAAGAAAAAATATAGTTGCATACATATTTTTTTATTGTAAAACAACTATTTCTAAAAAAAGAATGAAAATCTATCATATCACTCTTATTTAAAAATTAAATTTTTTACTCTTTTTCAATAATAATATTTTATTTACTCTTTTGGAGTAAAATTTCACTTCAAGAAATTTAGAAAGTACATATAAACAAAAAAATTATCGTTCGATTTAATTAGCAGCTGTAAAAAAATACTTATTATTGCGTATATATAATGTATGTTCATAACTTAACTTTTATAATAATATTCAAAATAATTAAGCTTTTGATTATATATGTTCATACGAAAATTATAACAAATATTATTTCTTTTATACGTATAATATATATGAATATATTATATATATATATATATATATATATATTGTCCCTATATACAGGGTGTTGAGTTTGGAAAATATAATGATAAATATTTCGTACAGGGGCAGAATGGACTAAACTGAGAAGAAACGTCCTCTACATTTTGCAATTTTCGCAATAATTAACAAGATATTAATTGCTAAACATTGCCGAAAATTGGTCTTCAATAATTTTTTACTCAAATACTATCAACTTTATAGAAAAACTGCAAAAGACGAAAATTGTTTATTTTTTTCTCTAAGAATTTTTTTAGTTATAATACATGGCAGGTCCACATCGTTATGCGCGATACTTACACGCATATATTTATAAGAATCTTTTCTTTCTCTCCTATCCTAATGACCCGCATCTACAAATGCATACAGCACCGGGCAGCTTTTATTTATGCAGTTTTCTTAAACCGGTTCTACATTAGTTGTAAGCTGATCGCAAATTCGTTGCGACAGCCAATTTGAAGCTTGCATTTTAAAATTAATGCTTCATATTGGCTGTCGCAACAAACTTGCGATTAGCTTGCAACTAACGTAAAATTGATTTTATACACTTTATTGAAAGTGAGAACGCGATTGTTGTTAATCGAGCGAGAACATTTCATTCACGCGCAAGAGTTCACTTTATCTGGATTTCACAACACAGTTTCTAAACCGGATCTTAATAGTATTTGCGTGATGAGATTTGTGGGAACACTGGCTGCATTTTGTACATCTCCATCTTGGAAATTCGCGGGACTTATCCTGACAAACGTACGAATCACCTCGATCGGAGGAGATACAGCGAAAGTAGTTCGCATTCGTATCGAAGTTGGTTACATTGCCGGCATTGTTAGCTTGCTTATACATTATCTCCAATGTATGTCAGCACTTATACATCCACATAATTATAATTCTCAATTTCTTTAATCTAAAAGCTCGATAGCTTTCAATCTCTATTTATTTATAGGATATTTTAGGAAAATATTTTAGGAAACAGATACGGACGAGCGCTTATTTAAAAAATTATCCATTTTGCATACATATTTTTTTAAAGCAACTATTTCTAAAAAAAAATGAAAATCTATCATCACTCTTATTTAAAAATGCAAATTTTTCACTCCTTTTCAATAGCAGTATTTCAGTAGCAGTATTTTAACTCTTTTGGAGTAAAATTTCACTTCAAGAAATTTAGAAAGTATATAAACAAAAAAATTATGATGCTGTTTAATTAGCAGTATTAATTCTTTATATATAAATCGATGATTCCATTTGTGGATGATTCTTATTTTGTAAACTACTCATTAAATTTTCTTTAGGATAATTTGATAATATTTTATTAGTATTTTATCTGAGGTAAAAAATGAGAATGTTCAAATAATTGATCCAACATATATAATAGAATTAAATTATATAACAGAATTAAAAAAAATAACATAAAATTCAATTCTAAAGAATTTTTATATTGCGAGATAAAATCAAATTTCTAATTTTGTTTGAAGTTCATTAGTTTTACACAAATAATTGGTACTGATTTTCAAACCGACTTTTAACTGATTATATACTCTGTAATGCTAAATCCTGCTTCTCCTCACTTACTAACTCCTCATTATTATCCTTTTAAAATTCGATATTTTCAAGTCATACATTCAAACTCAATTATTAAATCTTTTAAAGATAAAAAGATAAATCTTTTGAGTTTCGGTAATCAGATTAGTCTTTTGACAAATTATAATTTTAAATTTCTGAGGAAACGAATTCATCAGAATCGAATTTATCGATCTCAAAAATCCTTAACAAATTCTTTTTTTATTTTTTTTTTGTTAGAAAGCTACAGTTCTCAAAAGATTAATAAATTTCTCAGTGTAATTAGCTTATGTCATAAAATAAATAATAATCCATTCCAAGTAACAGATATCCTATGATTTGCAATCTATAACATCTCATTCGTTAGACAGTTGCACTGTTTACTGAGTAATACAACTAGATATCTTTTAAAGTAACGTGTTATGCCGCTTGAAATAGGTTGTCATTACAAATAGAGGCGATAAACAAATGAAATCCAATGACTAGCGGCAGCGATGCCCAGCAATGCGGATCCAAGCAATTGGCGTTAACTTTATTCTACTTCCTTGTTTCTCCGTACTATAATTGAGCGAAACTAACGAGTGCTTAGACCAAGTAATTAAAACCGAGGTTCCACTACTTTGTTGGCAACGAACATAAATCTATTACTAATTATTGGCTTCGGCATTCACATGTGTAATCGTAAAATGAGTATGCTATCGACATTGAATAAATCTGACTTAGTTACGTATAAATAATTATGTAGGTACATACACGGTTGTTTAATTTCAATGAAATGTATTTGTTGAAATATATATCTCATAATATTTTGTATAATATATACCTATTGTTAAAAAACATATTTTTTGTAATTATTTAAACGATATACATCTAAAGTCTCTCGCTTATTGTTTCTAGCGAGAAAGCGTAACCAGCTTTCTTAAACATTATCATTAGAAAAGTAATATAATAATTAAAATAATTCCAAATTACCGCAATGCCTTCCAATAGCCCTTATTTTACTTTTTCTTGTAATAATAATATTTAAGAAAGCTTATTTTTTTCACTTTTTCTTATTATTCTTGAATATTACTGGGAGTACTTTATAATTTTTATTATTTTATTTTTAGTAGACATTATTATCTCAATTGTAGAATTTCTTTGTTTTCTTGAAGATACACATAATTTAATATTACAATTTATATTTACAAAATTCATTTATACTTTAAATATAGATAACAGAATAAAAATTAGCAGATTTGCAATTACGAAGATTCCTAATTAAAATTATTTTTTTCTCGAGTATACTGTTTACGCAACAATACGTAATATTAAAAACAAAAAAAATCAATAACTTTCATGCCTATCCGTTATATGTTTCTCGACCGTAAAACATGAATTCTTGCGTATAAATGTGGTTCGTGCGTTTCAGTGTTACGATAGACGAAGTAGACTTTTTCTGATTCAGCGGCGATGATCAAACGACGCCTATGTTTCATTTTCATTAGATAATAAATTTTACGATAACATTTTCCCCAGATTTTTGCATTGTATATCGCAATAATACCCGCTCGCTTTCACAGATGTAGATAATATGAGGATGATTTATTTACATATTATCATTATGTAACGTTACATGTCCGGCACTTTGCATCGAACCAAGAAAAATGCATCATCCACGTTCGGAATACAAGGAATGTAAAATCAGAAGCGAACAAGTATGTATAAAAATTTCAGAAATTATAAGCTATTTTACAGTAGAAAAGAGAATTTTAAAATTAATTTTTTTCAAGTTTATATCTAATAAAGTTAATTAATAATTAAAAAAGTATGGTATATTATTGTATTATAAGATTTTTATATACAAAGAAAGTTTTTAAACATTTAGATAGATACAGATCTGAAAATAATTTTATTGGATTATCGTTCGGACTGAATTCATGTACCTTATTATTATACTTATTATATTCAGATTTATTTAGTTATTATAAAGTAAAATCATTAAATCAGGCACTAATTCCGGATCATATTTAAATAATTATAATATTTTTCACTAAATGATACATGTCATAAAATTCTTTATTTCTCATTTGTTTTATTTCTTTTAAATGTCAATTGAATTTAATTTATTAGGAACAGCGCTATACATTTTATTGATATCGTTAACTAATTAAATGTATGAAATTAACGAACTTATGTATCTTTAAGAATTCATTCAAAATATATCATAAGAATTACCTTATGACTTTTATAGTAGGTAGTAAATAGCATTAGATTTCATGGAAAAAATTAACATTATGCTTACGTTGACATTAAATGTCCGCAGGTGCTGTTTAATCATTATGTTATAACTTATAACGATACTTTTATTGCGTAAATTTATTATAAAAATGTTTCAAATCTTACAAATGATGTCATCCCGAAAAGATTTATTAATTTTAAGTATCAAAATAAAATATAAAATAGTATACATGTCTATACAAAAAGTATTAATTATTCATAATTTGTACTCATAACTGTTTTTTTTTTTGCTAAACACTTAATTTTCATCGATTTTTTTTTACATTGATTTTTACATTGATTTTTAATTATCACTAATTTTAAATAAAAACTTGAATGTGTTAAAACTGCATCATGAATAAAACTGCATCCACAATTAGATCCTAAAACTAAATATGGACTATCTGCAATTATAATTCCGTTATATATATATTATGATATACATGAGCAAATCATTTTTATTACTTTTACGAGATGTAGTAACGCCACCAAAAAGAATAAAGCATTTGGTGAATTTATCACAATTAATACATGTGATCTAATTGCAGATAATTGTTATTACTTTATTTAATTCAAATTAAAACCTATAAAACGGTAATGAAATGGAATAAAATCATCCATAATGTAATCTTTACGATCAATCATGACTATTAAATATTTTATTAATTGTTTGATATTGTTCTGGATAAAAAAATATAAATTTTTTTTAAGAGATCTACAACTAATGATTTATCCTAATTAGATTCCGTGCTCATTATCAATTCCAATTAAACTTAGAATATATTATGTTAATTCTTGCTTATTCGGTACTAAATTCTTAGGAATTCGCGACAGTTTTTCAGTTAATCAACTGTTAATTTCAAGATTCATACATTTGCGATATCTACATTTGCGATTTTGCTTATCCTTGTCCGCTATGCGAAAGTTAATTACTTCTCGATATGATGTATGTTATTTAACTTTAGTCAGTATTCTCTAAATAAAGTTCAAAAGCATTTTTTTATAAACTTTCTATTTTCTGTAATACCTGTTCCGACTTCTTTTACATGTTCAATTTACAGTTTCGATGTCATCAATGGACCTATAGATTATTTACAATCGATATAAATCATTAAAATAATTATGTAAAAAGTTCAAACATAAATGCTGCAAAAAGTTTTAACATTTTAGCAATCAGTTCGAGCGTCTGTAATAATTATTTTGATAGTCCAACAAAAATTTTAGATTTAAGTATATCTCTAAATATCTCTAAATTAAATTTTTAGATACTTGAACAAAATTATATTTTTCCAGTATATTATAATGTGGTAAATAAGAAAGGAATTGAAAATAAGCTGAATTCACAGCAGAAAAGAGAACATTTTAAGACGTATCTCAAGTTAATAATTCAAAAATTGCATGGAATTATTAAGATTAATATCTAATATTTTCACTTTACACATTAAGCAAAATAAGGAAGAAAGTATATGCGTTTCCTTAAAATTATGTTTGTTTGATTGAGGAAAATTATGCACATTGCTATCTTAGAAAATTCATTTTCAAATAATTTATTGTACCTCACGATGCTTCCGCGAATGAATAAGTCTTGAAAAATGCTTGAGTTTTGCACGTAACATAGCATTTACTAGTGGTAAAGTTAATCAGGAGCAAATAAATTAGTTGAATAAGCTCACGGCCGGTCGTTTCCGGGCGCAGCGATGGCCTCGGCTTCTTATATATTATAGCGTATTGCAGGAGCGCGTAATTACCGTTTCTTTCACCTGTCTAGTGAGTGCTTCACTATGATAATAAGAATCGTTTATTACAACAATTACGCAACGTATCTGGCAAATCGTTTCTGGCAGCATAACTGGCGATATGCTAACGATTGTCTCTTAAATACCAGACGGAACAACAACGCGAGAAGGTGTATATCAGTTCTCGAAGTATCGCCCTTGCAATACCAGGAAGCGAGTCCTTACCAAGTCCCGCATTGTTACACACGCCCGCCGCGATCATTTCCGTTATTTGTCCGATTGTCTATGCGGCAGACGTGTAGTCGAGATGATTCGTAAGATCGTTCAATCGAGGACTTCAAAGGATACGAACCTTTGGATCTCGATCGATCGAATGTTCGTAAAGGCGGGGACATTTCTCACGAGAATATTGCACCATAGGGCGATTAAACTGACGATCTTGCACATTAAACTGAGATCTTCCGCGTGATTCGTGATTTCGTAACATTAGCAACTGTCCCGTTTTATGATGCATCGAAATGCGATAACGTGCGAATGTTGCGAAGCCGTATCCTGATAAACGCTTTAAAATTCGAATTCGTGAGTACCTGTTAACGTATCCAAAAGACATACATCACACTTATTTATTTTTATTTTTCTTCAGTTGTTTCTCATTTAATCTCTTTCGTTTTTCAGTCAAATAAAAATGCTAATTGAAACTATTGTACTTATCCGACAAGATAAAACTTAAAAAGTCACGCTGCATTGAAAAAAATGATAATAGCTATCAAATATAATATTTTGCATTGATGCAACATTTAATGAATACTACTAAATATAATAATAATTTTATTTATAAACTGTTTGGTAATAATTAGAAACAAAAACATAATATTTAGAAAAATAAAATTAGTTTTTAGTTGATATTAGTCATATTAACAAATAATATTTGATTGAAATTTTTTCATCAAAGCTCTATTAACTAATACACAGAAAAATTTTGCTGAAAGATTAAAAATTTTGCTGGATACAAACCTAAAAACAATTTTATTATATAAACCATCAAAATAATTTTAAAAACTTAAGAATGATGAGCGTAATATTGCAAAAATTTTGAGTTCCCAAAATGATTTTGATGGTCCAAAATTATTTTCAGATTTATATCTAGTAAAATTATAGATCTTTCAGCAAAATTCTTGTTTCCGTATCATATATGGTAAATTTAATTATTGTATCATTATCTGATTTTTTTAGTTTATAGAATAAACTAAATTTTTGCTAAGCAAGAAGCGACTCTACATTCTTCGTAGTCTATGATTAAAAGTAGATAGCGGAAAGCGCCTCACGTGCGCGATACCGTATCTTATGTGCTTTACCGTATTCTCTTACACGCGGCTAATGTCGGCGGATTAAGAAAAATTATCGAACGACAGGCATCATCCGCCGTTTTTAACGGTTTGTAAACAATTCCGTAACGACGCGTTTGACATGGATACGCGTAATTTAATGCACAGCGCGCATGTTGGTAATGCATGTCCGTCGCGCGTGGCACACACAGTACATAAAACCGGCATCGTATACAACAATCCGGTCGAGAATATATTCCGTCTATCAGAAACGATTGCACGGTACTCTGGTCACTAGACACGCTGAGCACGCGGAACAGGGTCAGTTTATCGCGAAGGCGTCAATGGCCAATGTGATTGCCGATCAGCTCTATGACAAATACTCCGCCTATCCGTGCATCGAACTCGTGCGATAGATCCTTATCGATTACGACATTAACTTCCTACAGTGATAAAGGCGAACTTTCATAGCTCTATCCGACTCTATCGCGATTTCACTTTCCGTTTGATTAATTTGGTGACTTTAGAAAATTGCAGCATATGTATACAATAAAAATCATTTTGTACTCGTATTGAAATCAGTTAATTTTGTTAAAATTGTGTTGGATTTTAAATATATTTGAATATTAATTTATTCACATAATATAATTATATTATTTAAATATTTTGTATTAAATTGATGTTCAAAATATTTTTTAATATTAAAATAACATAACTTATGAATAAATAAAAATAATATATTTTTAATGTAAAATTCTAAGATAAATAAAATGTGTCAATTTAACATATTATAAATGTTAATTTTATTTAAAAAAAAGTTTCCATACGCACAATTTCTTTTTAAATCATCGAAGTGTTACATTGTTTGTATTATTTTCTACATAATATTTGTGTTACATTCTGACATATTTATTTTGTTTTAAACTAATACAAAAATTTAACCGTTTCGAATACATAAAATGTATTAAATTCAATTAAATTCTACAAATTTTCTAATAAAAATTCTTAATTAAAATATCTAAATTGTATAATGTCTTCCTCTCAAAGCTGAAGAAAACTATATATAATAATATATATATATATATATATATATATATATATATATATATATATATATATATACTCGTAATTTCGTTATTATAAAAATAAAACTGTATTATAATATTGTATTACATAACTTGAAATGTTACTTGCGTTATACTATAAAACAGCATTATTATATAATTTACGATTCGGTTGTTTCACGCATTAAACATAAAAAGAATTGAGCTTTTTACGAGATTGGGATACTTCGGTGCGAGTTCCGATTTCTGAAAATATCGGAGAAATATCTCTGCACATTTATTAACGGTGGCTTGCATCACAAATGATTTAACCGTCTTGTAAATCCTGCGAAATAATAACGAATAGAACGTGCGCCTAGCCATTGGTGGGGGTCGTAACCGGTATTTAGAGGCATTCCTTACTTGTCTCGCGATACACTCATAAAGTCGGCATGTTTCAAATTATCTCTGTGAGAAAAAACGTTGTGAACAATACCCAGGTAAAATTATTCGATCTACCGATAGTGGCACACGTGTGCGCAATTTTTATCGTTCGAGAAATAACTGCGAGAATTCTCTGAGCGAATTATACAATATTAATATGGCATTGTTTTTAATGTAATCAAAATAATAATTTAAGTTCTGAGGAAGACCTTCCATTATAAAACGTTTGAAGTGAAGGGAACTAGACAAGAGAGCTTGGCGATTACGTCGAAAAAACACAACCGAATAACTGTACCACGCACTGTTACGCTCTGTTTTCGCATGCAATGACGTGCTTTAAGTGTGAATACATGAGTCAGTGAAGCTTGAATTTCTGTAGAAATATTAACTGTCTGACGGTACGTAAATTTCTAATTACTTGCACTTAACATGCGCACAATTAAGTTAAATAATAAAACAATGAAAAATTTATGAAGTTTTTCTGTATGGGTTCTTTATGACGAAATGTGTTTTAAAGTTAAGAAATTTTAAGCGACAAATGACCAAAGACAATTTTCGGTGAAACTTACGTCGGACAGGCATGTTCTTACGCGATGCATCATCGTGCAGTTGCACAATTTAACGTGAATATGAAACCCAAAGATGGTGCGTGCATGGCCGAGAGTGAAATTGAGGCATTTAATATGTATGAATGCTTAAAAGGAGCAAGGTGACTCGCGTGATCATCTGTCTCCTCGCGATTACGCAAGCGTCACGTCTACGTAAAAGCATTGATCTTTGTCAGCCGTATAATCGACCGCGTTGCTTGCACAATCCCGCCGCAAGTACACCATAAATTTAATCGCTACTATTTACCGTATCGATATTTTACATTAGCTCCATTTACAGTCTGGCCTTGCAAAAAGTCCCCGAGTATCGCAAAAATGATCCAAGTGAGCGTTACATTTTCTTGCCCGTCATTTGATTTACCTTCTCATTTCCGCAAACTTGTTGCAATCATTGGACGAATCTGTTCAGTTGACTTTCTGTCTTGGATATCTCTGAACTCTCACATGAATTTTATGAAAACGAAATGATCGTTCGCAATTAAAAGTCTCCAGTTCTACAATAGATGTAGTAAGGCTTTTGCTTTTTACTCTAAGTTCTGAACTGTGACGTAATTTATTCTAAGCTCTTTTATACAAGGTTCAAATCTGGCCAACTAATTTAAAAATTAGAGATTAAGTTTGTGCCGGAAACACTTTTTACCAGAAAAAATATCTAGAACTTAAAGCAAAAGGTTAAAGGCTTACATCTATAGGATGACAAAATTTTGTGTTTATCAAATTATTATTCAGGTAACAAGTGACATTATTTGTCATCACTTTGATGTCAAAATGACATTAACCATCGACAATTTAGGCTTTTTTGACAAAAGCAAAATTTTACTTTCAAATTTCACTCTCATTTTTGCTCAATTATTAAATAAATGTTTTAATATTTGAATTAAAAGATTTGCTTATATAAAAGAAATATTGAAAAATAATCCTAAATTTTTTTGTAAGTTTACAATAATAAAAAAACTTGAACTGGATAAAAAATCTAGTTTGCAAATGGTTAAAAACATATAATTACAAACTGAGGATATATTAAAAAATGTCATTTTAAAAATTACTATAAATAACATCAGCTTACTACATAAATAGTAAAATATATTTAAAGAAAAACAAATTCTGAAATGGTACATCTTATTAGATATTAAAAATCTTATTAAATACCAAAATGCTTCGAATGAAAAGATTTTTATCAATTAATGACAATTTTATTGACTATTTAGAATATTTGGAGAATTTTCCGTGAAAAGAATGATGTGCGGCCAGTGTTGATGCATTTCCGAAGCGTTTTGAAGTTTGTTCACTGAGAAAAAAATTTAGTAAATTTCAATAAATATTTTTTTGAGATTCTAGCAAAATATTTACTTTTAAATACATCTTTATTAGAACCAGTTAGTTTGATTCAACTATCATTTTTTTCATTTATTTAAATGCTTTTTTATCATAAGTAAATATTCCGTTATGACTATTCAAAGAAATATTTATTAAAATTTAATTTTTTTTCAGTGTATCGAAGCTAAAAGTGGTCATTTTGAAAATATTAATTATTAATTTTTATATTTAATAAGATATAACTGACACTTTAAAGTTTATTTTATAAATTTACGTTAAAACAATATTAATTTGATAAAAAAACTAAATTTTGTGACCACTTTTTTGCCACCCTGTATTGTATATTGGATCTTAAAGAAATTCACGCGCCGTAAATCAATTTTTGTTTGCCGAATTATTATCACGTAAGAGGATAAACCATATGTAAGCCGTGACGTATAGCACGTTCCGACACGCATGCTCACGTGTACGTGCAGTTACGCATGCCCACGCCTGCACGCTGCGGCGTAAAATGTACGAATGAAAGGGAAATCGTTGTCGCTACAGCGCCTTTTACGAAATCCAAGTGGAGATTTTATATGTTGAAAAATGGCTTCGCCTTGTACCAATTAATTCGTGCGATCTTATCATTAACTTATTATTATCAGATGAATGTTATTTTCAATTTATAAAACATAAAGCCATTTTTTCTGTAAAAAAATAAATAACAAAAAAAGAAATATATCATCATTAAAATTTGCATTTAAGTACAAATCACGATTAAATACATAACATTAATTGATGAAATAAACTTACATAATAACATAACGTTGAAGAAAATTTAAATTAAAGAAAAGTTAGAGGAAAGTCGCCGACACTGATATATAGGTTTTTTAAAAAAATATGTCTTAAAAAAAAATTTAAGAAAAACTAACTTGCATTTTATTAATACTGATAAAGTATAATCTGTTTAAATAATTAAAGAAGTAAAATATTTATAATTCATCCATTTGTAACTTGTTTCTGTATAAAATCAGTTCCAAAATGAATTCCATAAATACGAAAATAAAATTTCTATAATTTTTTTTTGCAAATTGAGTTAAAATAATAGTGGCTATGTTGTTGATAATATTTTATTATGAATAATATTGATAATATTTTATTATTAGATTGCACCGAATATGATTAGTACAATATTGGAATCCTCTGCTCGCGCGCGCGCGCGCGCG
>Ga0157363_1002444_pt1 | contig 16363 bp, 26 predicted proteins | sample AttsexASBM1_FD_111477 | JGI IMG/M metagenome (GOLD analysis project Ga0157363, IMG submission 111477) | Fungus gardens microbial communities from leaf cutter ant in Ribeirão Preto, State of São Paulo, Brazil - Atta sexdens ASBM1 | ecosystem: Host-associated > Fungi > Mycelium > Unclassified ... | reverse complement strand
GTGTGCTTTGTGACTCTTTCCTCCTCATAAGAAAGGTAGTATTCTTGAGCATCTGATTAACATCTTTTAGGCATGTTTAGTAGGGCTGTAATGATGTGTCTGAGGATCTGTGATTACATAAGGAATGCTTATTAGGCGACATTGCAACAGATACCGCCTCCTTAATCACTATGACTGAGCAGAACTTGCAGACAGGTCTGTACAGTGTAAAACAGCATGTCTCTCTACTGAAAAGAGTACTAGATGAAAGGATCGTAGTCTGGTTTGACATCGACAACACGCTTTACTCGGCCAGCTCCATGATCTCACAAGCCATGGGAAATAGGATCCACAGTGAGCTACTCGAACCCAACACAGAACTTTCTTACTATATTCTTGCTTAGCAGCAATCCAGATTACTTTGTCGACATCGGTCTAAGCCACGAGGAGGCTGCCGTGCTGCATCATCGATACTACTCACAGTATGGACTGGCCCTACGCGGACTCAAGCGCCATCATGCCGTCGGTAACGCAATATAGTGTACAGTCGAAACCTGGGCTAAGTGAAATATGACTTCTAGATGCATTGGATTTCGATCGCAAGTGCGATGGTTCGTTGCCACTCGAAGACATGATTTCATATAATCCGGCTGTACGCAAAGTCTTTGAGGACATTGACTGCTCCAAGGCTCGGATTTGGGCATTAACAAATGCATATAAGCCGGTATGTGAACTTGGTCCTTGGCTGTCATGCTTCTCTCATCTTTACTAGCACGCAGAGAGGGTCCTGCGGATCTTGCAATTGATGGATCTTATTGAGGGAATTGTGTACTGCGATTACACCATCGATGATTTTTCATGCAAGCCAGAGGCAGAATTTTATCAGCTAGTAGGCTATGTGTCCCAGGTTCTGCATGAATCTGTTCCTAATCGAGAGCTCAGGCAATGAAACAAGCCGGTATCACCGATCCTTCCAAGTGCTATTTCATTGATGACAATCGGGGAAACGTCAATGGTGCTATTGCTCAGGGCTGGCGCAAATGTGTCCATTTTCGAGAGAAAGGACTCGAGGTGATGGAAGGAGGTGTTACAAAGCAGATTGGAAGTGAGCCACTTGACTCTGCGAAGGACAATGACAGCATATTCGAGGTCAGCACACTAGAACAGCTCCGCGACGTCTGGCCAGAGATCTTTAAGCAATGAACTTGGCCCGACATGTAGCAAATTAAATTTAGATTAGATTACGCACGTAGCCTTGACAATGGACTATCAACCTCATTATGCTCAACCGTTCACCCTCATAGAGGCCATCGGTCTTGACGTGTCTGTAATTACTGAGGGTAAAGTCAAGTGACGGTCGTATCATCTACCTGAGAGCTTATAGTCTTATTCAGAAATTGCGCGTCTTCTCAACTCCCTGAAGCATCTGCGGGAGACCCAGGAAATATTGCGAGACTATCAATCCACAGAAATGCCAGAAACAGCTGATCTGGAAATTCAGAAGGCGCTAGATGAAAACGAAGTTGTGATGTAAATGCCATTTCCCCTCTCCACGCACCTTGGTTAACATGTATAGTGGATCACAGACTGAACGAATATCCATCCTCAGGCTGGCGTTGCTGGAGAAAGGTGTCGTCGATAGCGATCATCATGCACCAAATGTACCCTCGAGTACAAATACAGTCCAGACCATTCATCTTGACGAGACCCCGACGGTAACTACGAGCCAGGACAACGGACGCATCGTGGACTATGAAGGAGAGGGTATACACCTTTAGAAGAATAGGTGTCGAATTGAACGCGAGCTTTCGATGCATGGCATCTTGTTCATAATGTTAGTGCTACCCGTATTCTTAGCATGGTTCCAAGCCATCCCTTCAGAAGCAAGGTTTTCCCTGTGCTTGAGTGCCAACGTCCAGTTTTGCTATGGATTCAACCAATAAAGCAAGAAGACCCTCACCACACTGTTCTCTTTATCAGCTCGAAGAAATCTTCCGCCGTAGAGGTGGTCAAGGACAGCGCGCATTATGGCCTTCATAGGCAGGGGTTCTGTTTCTTGGTTGATGTCTCTGTATCACTAGTTCCAGGTTTCTCCATACATCCAGGGTAGCTCGCCGAATCCACGAAAAAGAAGCTGAGGGACAAGGAGGTACTATCAAACGAACAAGGAGGCTTTCGACCTGTGGAGAATCATACTTCGCATGCCGATGGACACCAATGTCCGAGATCTAACAAGTAGGTAATATGAAGCCGTATCCTGATTGTCTTTTCCAAACTGAACTATTCGGACGTCACATACCTGCTCCAATACTCTTCGACCCTATCGGTATATCAACAAACTCTACACTCCGTTGAGAAAGCTTGTCCCAGGGAAGGTGGCAGGAGAACTTGGATTGCCGATGCATCAACTCATATGTCAACCCCTGTATTCTGTTGAATAGATTATGCGGATCATCCTCATCCTAATATTACCTTTCAACGACTGCGTCACAGTCTATCGAAGATGTGGTGAAGGCTAACGACAGGGTTGCCTCAAATAGAACGGGTAGTGACTATTCGTGCGTACAATGACTCGAATCATGGCTTTGAGTAAGTCTGTGCACCTGCTTATGACCTGATCAACTTAAAATTGCCGTCGTAGAAAGTTAGCTAGTTGGAAGAATGGTTCCGATGTCTGCATGTTGACTGTGGTCTCCTAGTATCAACATCCTCAACTGTGCATCTCAACCTGCCCCACAGCAAAACGTCATCCCAAAGCCTCAGTTAGATTCTATTACGACGGCACGGTAGTTGGATCGCTTCCTTTTATCCCATTCTGTTGACATAATTCGTAGGTTGGTAATGAGATGGGGATCTCTGACCCTGTGTTCACAAGGGAGCACGACAAAGAGTTCAAAAAATCCGATTCCGGGATATGGATTGACAGCTGTGTATGACAAGGCATATATATTTGGGAGAAAATACCGCGGCTTATCAAAAGGGTGAGCGAGGTAGAGGCATCGTAAAAGGACTTTCATTCACGCCAGTTAGTGGGAAAGAATCTCTCCATTTGTTTCGAAGGGTTGTACAGAATGTTGAGGATGCCAAAAGAGCTGGTTGTGATGGTATAGCCGTAAGTGAATGCTGGCCGACAGGTTGATGGTGCATTTGGGAGCTTGGAGATCTTATCGGGGATCGTTGGTGCTGTCGGTGATAGTGAGTGTTGGTACCAACAGTTCCAGTTTGATTTGTCCACTTTAGAAATGTCCACCGTCTTTGGTTTCGGAAATTCGGATAGGTGCCGACGTTTTTAAGGTGGCTACGCAGCTGTCCATTCTGGGGTACGTCTCATGAAGTGATGAAGTGCGATGAAGTGCTTGTCCACATTAAGTTTAAATATCCGAGTTGCTCGCGCGAGGGCCGTTGATATTTTGCACAGGACTCAGATATTCTCAAACTAGATACCTCAATTCGAGATATTGGTGGGAGTGCGCTCAAGCATCAACCGTCTGGTTTACTTTTCCTCTCAGGGCATGCCAGACTATGATGGGTGCCTCAAGGTTATAGCCTCGACCAGGTTATATTTACTACATCGTATTGTAAACCTGGGTCACTGCTTCTATCTAGGTTGTAGATCAATCTTTGGTGGGGTTGCTTGCTCTCTTTATCTTTCCGAATACCTGCGCTTAACTTAAAAAGGCTCTGTACCGCTAGCGACGAGCGTTATTACTCGATAGCCGACCCAAGTGATAACTTCTCCTAGAGGATGTAATCTAATCAATTCCACACTACTTCAAGACCATCTTCGATGCCGTAATTAGACTATGGAATGATTCATGGATCTAGGTCGTCTTGGTTTCATGTCGTTCAGGTCTTGAAACTGGACGGGTTTCAAGGAAGCAAGGGGGAGGAAGCAGGGAGAGGTTGTACCCAAAATTATTGTAGACAGAGCTCGCGTCTGTAAACTTACACAATTCTGCGGGTTAGATTTTTTTCTCTGTCTTTGCAGCTCAAGCGAGGGAAGCAAGACCGTTGGACTAACGAGATTTGAGTCTCACCGACGAACCAGTAGCTCAACTTTCTACCTCGAAAGGAGCTGACTGCCTCGTGTATAGTCCAGGGAGACAAGAGACTTGGAATGCCGGAATACTCCTGCAACACACTTAAAAACAAGTAGGAAAGATCATGAAAGCATAATTTAGTCTATTGAGGAAACCATGTTTCGAGAAACAGGATAGGCATTGGTTAAGGCGATTTGCTACGGTTTAAGGAAGTAATATGTCTGCCTGAAACCACAATCTCAATTCGCTAGACAGCATAATTTTTTCGGCGCAATGGTATGTAACAGGTCGATAGGAGGTAAATGAATGTAGGCTAACGTCTCTTGGTCGGTTTCCTTCTTCTTCCTCCGAATTTCTCTACTGGCAGACTCCGCGTAGCTAGAGAATTACCTTTACCATCATTCTCATGGGGAGTATTCCCTCCACTTCCCGTGCCTCCAGAGGTCGCAATGGACGAGGTATCATCTGATTCGGACTCGTCGACAACATATGGTTTAGTATCTTCCTTGGCCTTTTCTTGCTTAGAAGCCAGTTTAGTAAAAAGGCATCTCACAAGCACGATAAACCACGTGTTGTCGATGGAAGGTTGTGCAGCAGTAGAGCTATCTACAGGATGTAGTATTCCGTCATCGGCAAGCTGAAGAATATTCCTGAGGACGAACAAAATGACAGGATAAAAGACTCACAAGGTACACATCTTGACCCTCAACAACCATCTCTATCCACTTATTGTTTTCAACAAAGCCAACCTCATCGAATTGTTCTCCAAGATTAACACGGACTTTACGTTGACCTGTGATAGGAATCATTTTTGGTCCCCAGGCAGCACGTCGTGCTCGTCCTGTAATGAGTTCAATTCTTGCGAGATCTTTCTTATAGTTGATCCTCTGGACCAGCAGCTGCAGCGCCGAGGTAAACAATGTCAGAAATACGAGGACGGTCTAGATATCTCTGTTAGAGTAGCTAGAATTGGGGTACATGGCCGATACTCACCCCAAGTCCGGGTCTGAAACGCGAGTAGTAATATCCCGTGCCCCGCCATCTTGGGACGCCATTTTTATAGAAGAAATCATACCTGACAGAATGTGAAGAGGAATAAGGGAGATAAGCAAGTGGAGTACAAACCTTCTTCGGCTTTCCTTGTTTCTCAGAATATTGGAGATGACACCTAGACGCGCGAAACGTTCATGAGCACCCTTGACGCCAGGGTTTTTATCAGGGCTACAAAGAGGAAGCCTAAGCTGTATTTACAGATGTATCTTAGTCTTGACGCTTACTGTAACTTGATACTGAGCTTCCGGTAGGCCTTCGCGACTTCAGGGGTAGTCGCCGTAGGTGTTACGCCTAGCCAGGAATAGAACGTTGTTCCTTTGCCTTCTGCATTTTCTAGAGCGCTGACAAGATCAAAAATCTCATGGTCCTCCTGCAGATGAAGGTAAATCTCGTTAAGATGGATTACAAGGGTGTTTTCGAATGGACCTTTTCCCACCTGTAAAGTATTAAAGCACAGATGTATGATGTCAGGCTTTTGGTGACTCACGCGAGGGCAACTGTTGCTAGAACAGTCAAGAGTGAAAATAGGAAATAGAGTCTCATTTTAATGCCGTCCTCCTTCCGAGAGCAAGGCTGAAGTTTACAGATTCTTAAGGAGTGAAGTTACTAGCGCTGGCATCAATAATTTTGATTCAAGTTGTCCGTGGGAATATAAAGAAAGTGGACCGCATTTGGGGTTTGGTTTCGCCTTCTAACCCATCGCTGTTGATTTGTCTTGAGGCTTGACTTGCCGACTAGTTTATTTTTTTACTGGGATCTTATATTATCTTGGTGCTTGGTGCATATCTGAAACATGGCCCCGAGGCGACGATGTCCCACTTGTAGTTCGAGACAATGGCATAAATCCTCAAGTGGGCTGGTTGTGTGTAGTGAAGGGCATGTCTTACAGGTGAAAAGACATTTCGTTTACGAGATGAGATTTCGCTCCCATCACCAACGCTGTTATTAATTTGTAGATTTAGGATTACAGAAGTGAGACGAATGAAGTCGACTACAATGTCGGACATGTCATGCATAAACGCAAGATGAAGAGTGCGCTCAAAAAAAAAGAGCAAAGGAGTAATGCAAACCCGCAATGTACGTTTCAGCCCTTTTGATTCGCACAGACCAGCGTTATTTATCGAAAACAAGTGTATCATGGCGCCCGGGGTCGCTATCACTATTTTCTATGTCAACAACACCTACTCCGCATGCAGGTGGAAGCCATTACAAAGCTCTGGAATCTACCTCCTGAGTTTGAGGTACAAAATTCAACATATCATCACACTCCTTTTTCTCTAATGGAAAAAGCAGATCGTTTGCCGTGACATTTGGAGCTTACACCTTTCTTTAATGAGGGACACCCCCCCTTCAGAACCTTGGTTGCATCTGCAAGAACAGGAGAACCGTGATCGAAATCAATCTCAAGGCAATCTGATGCACCAGGCGGCCAACGCCAACACTCCCGATAATACTACCGAACCACTTGAATCCTCAGTCGACAACGGTGGGGATCAAGAAGATGCAACAGAAGAGGGGAAATCCGAGACTGATGACAATCCCGAGATGGAAGAGCTCCTTCGCCAGAACTCTGAGATTTCGAGTTCATCTGACGAAGATGATCCAGATGATCCAGCTCTGACTTCAGAAAGAATACATATGGATGAACGGAGATGGACAAGGATGGCTGCAGGACCAGCAAGTGCTCTCGCTGTGATTATGGTTGGACTCTGGCAGTTACGCATCCCAGTCATGTATAAAGACTTTGCTAGGTTTGTTCCCAAACCAACAGCCTGTTATGATCTGTTTATCTGGTTGTAGAATCATTGAATCATATGAGCTCCCTTATCTGGACCCTGTTCGCTTGCTTCCCTCAAATATGGTGATCCATCTCACGAAGCACAATATCCAGGCACTATCTCCCCACGTATGTCTTTCAAGCTTCGCGCCACTAGCCTTTGGCACTGATATTTGTCAAACAGCATGCTCCTGGTACATTGCTAGTTCACAAATTGGCGAGCCGACTAGTTAAGCGATTATATGCTACTTACGGTATTTTCACCCCCGAATGTAATGCAGCCCCTCTTCTCTGGCGTCTGACGCAAGACATGAATGGAACGCGTGCGTTTCCTACCATTTGCTTTTTTAAAAAAAGGATTTACAAAAAAAGATCCAGCTACTTTATATATCCTTGTGAAACGGATTGCACACATTCTCAAGCTACCGCTCACTCTACACCCCTCTCTTGCACCAGGATTGAGGCGTGTCAGGTCAAGAGACCCTGAACATCATAAATATGACAACGTTCCTCCAGAAGTAGCGCTGATGGCTTCTATAATTATAGTACTTAAGATGACCTATGGATTAGATGGGAAACCGAGGTTCTGGCGAGTTTAATACTCTATACATTAGCTCGAGTATAACCTTTGCCGTGCAGATACCCCAGGAATGCAGGAGACCCGGCGCTGGCACTTCCGCAGGCTGACCAATGGATTACAAGGCTGAAGGAGCAAGACGGGCTTGATGCGGCCACGAAAGATGTTCTATTTAGCTCAGAGAATGATTTGTAAGTGATTCTAACCGTAATAGGATGCTGGGGTTCAGAAGAGGAGTAGGGCAGTCGGCGATCTGGGTGGAAGTCTCGTGGATGATTATCTGGACTTCTGTGAGCATGGCCTTTTAGGCACAGAGAAGAGTAAGTTTATTCTTAAAGCACAAATGGGTTGTGGCTGATGGGTTCTATCCGTTAAGGATCGGATGACATCATTGCGACGAGCCACTTCCCCGTTGATGGTAATACCTCGTGTCACCGAGCATTAGAGGCAAGACCATCGCGGGGGGCGATGTCAGCTGGAGCATGGGCCGATGAGTGCGAGCCGAAATGTCTCCGTCCTTCCGAGGAATATGCCATATGGAGATCGCGAGATGTACTTGGAACACTGGCGGAGGAGTTAAGAACTGTAATCAAACGGGCGGCTAAGTGTATTCGGACAGGAGAAGGCTATCTAGGTGTGGTTGTGGAATACTACGAGAGGCGGATTGTGCGGTGGTGGGAGGAAGAGAAGCGGCAAGAGAAGGAATAAATAATAGTCAGTGCAATAGAGTGATACAACTTGCCGAGCACGTGATCCACCGTGATTTTGTCTAGTTTGCCCCTTTTTTCTCAGATCCCGTTTGGCGTCCAACGCGCAGGCCATATCTGCCTGCAAGTGCCCCAGCCGACTGCATGTCCCTCTGATTTTCTTTCCGCCAATCCAATGCGTCGCCTCGCTGCCGTCTTCTCCTCAAAGCGTGATAGATCCAACCCGTCACAGTCTTCCAACAAGCACCTGCAACTTCCTCTCACTCTCCACACACCATCTTCTACCCTCTCCACTCCTCAGCTCAGTTCCGCCAGCGACCATGCACAGTCTTCAAGCTCGTCCAGCGGCTCCGCAAGTCTTAGTCTGCCCACTCCCGAGGAAGACTCTCGGCCCACTTCCTTGGCTGGGAAACACACCAGGCGATCATGGAAGAACTGGCTTAGTGGAAAGCGCTCAGAGTCAGATTTTCTTCCGCTTCCCGACTTTTCAAAGCCTCCAGACCGGAATCGACAAATGCCGACACAGGACGAGCGCCCGCCCACGTTGCAGTTACAGGGTCCCAGAACTACACGTAGAGCGCGCAAGGAATCAGATGACACGGAAGACGAGCCTTTAGAGGACTCAGAGGATGACCAGTCTGCTCGTTCTTCGATTAGCAGGCTCAGGTTTGTGGCCTCTCCAGAAAGGGCTCGTCACAACCTCGAGATCTTGATCAACAACGGCGTCAATCCCCTCCTACCTGCAACTCCCTTCCTTCAACACTCCCCCTCCTACCTCTTTCCTCGTTCATGCAATCGGCCACGACCGACTCCAGTGTTCGACATGCGGCACCACATGTTCAAACGGCGGTTACTCAAGCGATTGCAAGACTTATCTCCTGAAGATGAAAAGGAAATATTGCCGTTCTCCTTGAGAGATGCGCCAGTACCGCTTCCTGCTCTCAAACTCCCGAGTCACGAAGTCATACGTCCTCCAAAGTCAGCAAAGATTTCTTCCGCCAGCCCTGGAGTACGACAGTGGATATCTCGACCATGTTTCGAGGATCGGTTCTCTGTCTTCCTCCCTTCCCGGGACGGTGTCAGGCAAAATCCCGTGGCTGGCACATTAGCGGTCGCCGCCCTCGAATATTCCGAGTTCTTGGACACAATGGTCGATCCCGACTTTGACCCCTCGTTGCCACTGTCTGAATCGTCACAGGATGTTCAGTGGATGTCGCTGTTGCAAGATCTATTGCCAAATCAATCACCGCCCCTTGAGACTAGTACCGATCTCGCTTTCCATCCTCGTTAGTACTACCGTCTCTTTTTTGACGTCCTTTGACCACTTTCATTAGCCTCCGCGCACCCTCGATCCTCTTACTTGCCATCACCGTCACCACTGCGTAATCAACACAAGTCAGATGTATCATTGTCTGATTCAACGTCGCAGTCTACTATCCTCCCTCCTGTTTTCAGTGTGGTTCCTTCGATGTCTTTGCAGAACAACAATAAGAATCTGCTTCCAGGTGCGCTTGCAACCACTCGAACTCCCGTTACTGCTCCAGTCAAACGCGTGGTACGTTTTGTAGAGGAAGACACAGAGGACAAAGCACCATTGTATCTTGTTCGGCAGAAGAAGAAACGGGAAGAAAAGGCAAAGTTCCTCAGAACAGAACAGCGAAAGAGGTTGATGGAGCAAGAACAAGAGAGGTGTAGACTAGAAACAGAGGCTTTGGCACAGGAGCAGAGAAGATTGGCAAAGGAGAAAGAAAAGAAAACAATGGAGCAGCGACAATATGCCGAGCTCGTTGCCTCAACTCGGTTCAGGAGAGAGAATCAGTGAGCAGGGATCATACCGGGATTGAAGCTGGACAGTAATGGCAACCATTTAGCACCCTCGCATCCAACCGCGTCTCTGCGGGAATCGGAACGTGATTGGCCTCGCGAGCCACAAAGAAACCCTATGATGCCTCACCACACTAGTTCATCGACCTCAATTCCGCGGAGAGATGCGTCGGATTCCGCTCTTTCTCCCTCTCATCTTTATTCTCCTGAAACCTCCAGTTACCGTAGCGGTGGCTATTCTCCTGGTGGTAGTACCAGTGGTCATGATCATCAATCCCGCCCTGGCTCCATGTACTCTAGTTCGTCTGAGGACGGCTGGCTTAACAACAAACGCCACTCAGTCTTATCCAACAACTTTACTCGACCATTCCCTGATCGAACCAACCTGTATCCAATACGATCCAGTAGTAACCAGAGCTTTCACAGCAATTCTCCTGCACTAATCCCTCAGGCTCCTAATTTTCCGATGCAGGAGATGATGAACAGTTTTGTTCTGCTCCCACCTTCTGCCCCGTTTATGAAGTATCAACACGGCCGATATTCCCGAAACTCTTCTCCAGGTCGCTCCACCTCCCTTGGTTCTCTACGTGGCATTTCACCCAATTCGAGCAGCGATCGTATCATTCACTCCCGACAACCGTCAGGACGACTCAAAGATTCTGCTTCTCTTTCACCCAGCACCTCACTCAACTCTATTAACTCGGGATCAACACATATGAGGTCATATAGCCCGGATATGCGACGTGCCAGCATGCCGGCACCTGGTACAAATCGTGGTTCTACAAATCGTGGTTCTGCTCCCCACTCACAGCCTGGTTCTTTACCTCGCGGCCGCGCTTTAACGCCACACTCACAGAGTGTACAAGATATTCAGCAAACTCAATCGCCAAATCCTTGGACTGCATTGCCAACCCAACGGGGCCATTTGCCCACGGCAATGCCTATGTCGCCATACACGCACTCAACAGACTTAAGTTCATCCATCAAGAGTTCGGTTTCGAGGAGATCTCATAGGGAAAGATTGAGGCAAAGAGATTGACCAGCTCATGATTTAGACTCTGCGTTTACCGGACTTTTGGGACTCACGGATCGGCTGCTGCCATGTATCCCTCCTTTCTTCACACATGAACTGTTCACCACCATAAGCACATAGGTTGCAGTACCCTTTCATTTGGACTTCACGACATGTTATGCTTTACTCCTCTCATTCTATATGCCGAATCTAATCTGTTAATTGTACGTATGGTACAACCAGAACATCAACTCTGCCACTCTCTGCAACCTCGCTCTACTTTTCCTTCCCTGAACTTTCTATCCTTTAAAACCAATTTCCATCATTTCATCGTCCAATTCCACTACGTTTTCGGGCTGTACTTGGGACGTTTATGCCAGCTGTAGACTTTTTTTCAGTCACACAGACTGCTTTATTTAGTCTATTGCCGCTGAACATTAACATCTTCGGAGATCAACGAATGATATGTTTGTCGATCATCAATCGATCGTTAAAAGTAGGTTCTAATGCATTATTGTACTCACGTGTTCCAAATGAGGTTCCAAATGAGAATCCAGCCCTTTGAATCACGACTTCCTCACTCTCTCAACATGTTCAATTAGACTGCCACTATTTCTACTTGTTTTTCTGACAGTGCAACACTGTTATCCATCCCCATCATCACTATCACCAGCAAAATTTGACCTCGAACGATGGCAAATGGAGCAAACCTGAAAATCGATATACCTGCAGGCATCGGGGAGGATGCATCAGGTAACGGATTTCCTCGTGTTTTCCTCCCAACCACGTCTGAAAGTGTCCTTTTTGCCAGGAAACCAGGCCCCCTTGACTCCTCTATCTAAGGTACTTTATCCCCTGTCACTCTTGTAACAGCGCCATTAACAAAACAGTGTTTTGATACTGCACCTGGTTTCTGGATTGAGGCTGCAAGTGAGTGTTCCCAGCAGGTTTGTCAAAACACATTTTTTGCCATTAACAATACCTAGATATCGGCACGAATCAAGACGACACTCAACCCGACACCCCCCCTACATCATTTTCTAGCGCATCTGATTTTGGCTCGCAATCTGACGAAGGTTTGAAGCGCAAAGCTGAACAGGCATCTGTTGGAAATTACGAAGATCCTCAATTCACCAAGAAATCCCGTATCGTTTTAGAAGGAACTGTTCCTTATATAAATCTGGTAAGACCTCCCCCTGGTTCCTTTGGATATTTATGTTTGACAGACTTCAAGTCGCCTCCTCACTTCATCCAACGACTGATGGAGAATAAAAGGTTGCCGTACAGCGTCCAATGGGAGCTTGCTCGTCTGGTCTCCAAAGGCATTCTACACTGGGATACTAGCATTGGTGGAAGGGCAATCAAGTTTGAAGAGATTGACTCACTCCGACCTTCAGATGATTCCAAAAATCCGCACTCAGAGTGCTTGAAAAAAGTACATGATATATTTCTCAGCGGAGACAATGGAAGTAAGGTCATCGCCTTCGGAAGTAATTCCTTCAAATTATCTTATCTCTATTTCTTAAGATACTTCTTTCGCTAGCAGGGGTAGTGACGAAAGGATTGCAACAGTAAGATGCCATTCCCCCCTTCACATAAATGCATTTTAACGTCGCTCAGGACCCATGGGGAGAATTCATGAGGGAAGAAGAATTTAATGCTGAAGACCCCAATCATGAACGAATCAACGAGACAGGAGGGAAGATCCATTTCTCTGCAGCACTCAAGCAAATTTCCGCCGATCGGAAAAAATCGTCTCTTGCCGATTACAAGATAGAACTTAACCCAGTTGAACTCGGCACGAGCTGCAGCTTCGCTCGTCGTTATGGCTCCAGGAGCTTTCTTCGTCTTAAGCTCAACAGGGGACTAATCCAAGCAGACGCTTATATCCTACTTGACTTCCTTCGCAAACCGATCATCCTATGCAATTCGGTCTATCGAGCATTCTATGGCAAGGAACAGACAGTGTTCTTTTTCAAAACCAATGAACGCTGGGATGCCGCAAAAGCTGTTATACGGCAGGACGAGACCTCTCTTGGATTAGGACTCAAGGAGTTCCTGGACTGGCACAATCCAATGATTGGCAAGAACATCAGACAGGTAATTGAATTCATAGATATACTGGACTCAGTTTGTCACTTTTTCCAGACAATGGCAAAGTGGGCAGCTCGCTTTGCTCTGGGACTGTCGAGTTCTGTGCATGGAATCACGCTGGACGAACGCGACATCAACATCATTGAAGACATTAGTCAGTCAGCTCTCTGAGCTCATGGATAAGCGTCTGATCTAACGAGCCATCATCCAGAGAGTGAAGTCGGCTCAGATATGACCGACGGTGCAGGCTTCATCACGCGCGATCTGTTGCAAAAGCTGACACATAAGTACAATTGGTCTACTCGGCCGTCCGCCATCCAGGTTCGAGTACGAGGATCTAAGGTGCGTGATATTTCAGATGGCTTGGTTCCTCCACTGATCAAAAAGCTTAGGGACTTCTCGTCGAACACCCTGAACTGGAGGGTGAAAAGATCGTACTCCGCCCTTCTCTTATCAAAATTCACTATCCTAGAAAGTTAGACCCAACCCAGCGCACAATTGATATTCTCCGAACTTCGCACTCAAGAAGTCCAACACGGATTTCTGCCGATGTCATCATCAACCTTAACGAGAACGGCGTCGGCGTCGAAATACTGCAAGAATTTATGAAGAAGACAGTAGAGGAGATCGTAAAGCCTCTTCTAGGGTGGGACTTCGATGAGCGCATCGGCTTACAGCAATTATGGGTTAATTTTGAGCGCAGCGGTTCTGTCGTGACATCACGACGTGCTAGGGAAGAGTTAGCATTTGCGCGTGTTAGTGGTTATACCGAACGTGATATCACAGAAGAAGTGCAGGATGATGATGAAGATGCCCAAGTATTTGAAGATGCGACTGAGCATTCTGTGGAGTGGTGGCCGGACGATGTCAGTGGTTGCACATCTTCGCTTGAGGAGACTATTATGGCTTTCCTTGACTCAGGGTTCCATCCGTCAAACTGTGCAATACTCCGGGAGAAAATTTCCAGAGTGGTGGCAGCAACCATAACCCGCGTCATTGAAAATTGTCACATTGATATACCGCTCTCTGCAAGTGCTTGGATCATTCCTGGTGAGTCCTGTATGTCCGAGTCAACCTCCCCAGCTTAATAAACGTACCACTGCAGATCCTGTGGGTATTTTAGAGCCAAATCAGCTCTTCTTCAGGAGTTCACATTCCAATCTAATCACTCTGGATGGCGTAGAATCGGATATTATTACGGGTGATGTTCTCATTACCAGGGATCCATGCCGTCTGCCAACCGATGTTCAAAAGGTGAGGTCACCTCCCACTGTTCTCCCACTGCTCTCGTCAGTCACTAAACGAAGGCTCAGTGGCAGGCTACGGACGTCTTCCAGCTGCATTACCTCCGAGATGTTATCATTTTATCTGTCAAAGGTCCTCGACGAGCCGCAGATTGGCTGGCAGGCGGTGAGTCCCTTTTGGTTTTCTATGACATCCAGACTAAGATATTTGGATAGGCGACTACGATGGCGATAAGGCTAAGTTAATCTGGCAACCAGAGCTCGTCAGAGATTTCAAAAATGCTGACCCTGGATATGCTGACCCTCCTCCCGACCTCGATACCTATTTTGAAACACGTAATGAACGGGTAACGGAGTTTCTTGAACGCGTTGACCATCTATCTCAAGAAAATCAAGTTTTTGAGACACAAAAGTATCTTTTGGGTACGATGGCGGGTCAAGGAGTCGTTGGGCTTTACTCCAATTTCCATGAATACTCATCTTGCATTAGAGACTACAAAGATCCGAGTACAAAACTCCTCGCCTATATGTGAGTCTGAGGACTTTTTTGATTCTTGTATCTAAGGATCATGGATAGTTTCACCACTGTTCTTGATGGTCGCAAAACTGGGAAGACCATTCGAGAAGATGTTTTCAGAAAGCACCAACAGGAATTCGGGGCGAAAAAGCTTCATTGGAAGGAATCCCTCAAGAGGAAATTTGGAGGAGACAAGTTTGCCGATCAAAGCAATGTCAAGCCAATGGGCAGGGCACAGGGAAGAACACCGTTTATAATGGAGAATCTGGTAGAGTACGGGAAGATCTTAGAAAAAGAAAAGAAGGCCGAAATAGAGAGGTGGAGGAGCAGTTATGTTCATAAACCCGATCCACGGTTGCTTGAGCCTCTTCAAGAGGTTGAGAGTACCATTAGACAGCTGAAGAACAACGGAAAGGAGGAAGCTGCGGCGGTATTGGAGGAAGATTATCAGCGGATCAAGACCCATGTGGAGAAGGTCTATCACCAGCACAAGGAGCATCTCCGACAAGCATCGCAGTCGAATGGAGTTCACTTCACAAGCCTCCCCATCCAAAAGCGTCAAGATATCCTTCGCAGACTATCCCAAAAATTTCATTCAGAGCCGTCGGAATTCAATATTATGACAAAGGTCACATCTGACAGAATCAAGGCATCCTACGCCTACGCCTACGACTCGAATAATGGTAAAGCTTCGCGGTTTCCGTGGAATGTCGCGTTCCGTGTTCTTTGTTGTATCAAGTCTGGGGATGAGGTTAAGCCGGTCCTTAAAAGGTTCTACGACTACATGGTCATCAAACTTCCAAAACAACGTCGTCAAGACTGCATTTGAATGCATTTTAATTCATCATCATCTTAGTGAAAGTCGCTTTCTTGGTTCGTCACGTCTACTTTTCCATCCAGACTCCATCTCCTTGAATCTTGCTCATACCCATGGATTTTGAAGCTATGTACTTGTATTATTGTTTTTGTCTTGTTTCGCATGGTGCTTCCCCGATATGCTATCAAATATACCACAAGATGAATCGTGTGACGTTATCGGACCAATGTGAATGCCAACAGTTTTTTCATCAATCCGACTGCATTTATATTGCTACACTATGACTCTCTCTAGTCCTGATCAGTTATGTAACTATCTTACACATGTGCCCACAGAGGCTCAGAATTGAAGCAATCAGAAATAATCACCAAATAATTACCAGACAGACAGATCAAGTTGGTCTGGGGTTTGGTGTCAAGCATAGTTCTTGCTTCAAGTGGAAGTCTGTGATTAGTCACACAAAACAAAATGGATCCTGGGTTGTTAAGTACAGTTCTCACTTCAAGCAGAAGTCTGTAGTTAGTCATATAGAACAGAGCAGATCAAGCACTCAGTATTTATCCAAGATATTAAGCACAGTTCTTGCTTTGAGCAGAAATCTGTAATTAGTTACATGAAAGTGATCAGATAAAGTGGGGATACTTGTCTAGGAGTGGATGTGGATATGTATATCTGGGATGCAGATCAAGCTTAGTGTTTATTCATGGAGTTATAACTGAAAT
>Ga0157363_1002443_pt1 | contig 16368 bp, 16 predicted proteins | sample AttsexASBM1_FD_111477 | JGI IMG/M metagenome (GOLD analysis project Ga0157363, IMG submission 111477) | Fungus gardens microbial communities from leaf cutter ant in Ribeirão Preto, State of São Paulo, Brazil - Atta sexdens ASBM1 | ecosystem: Host-associated > Fungi > Mycelium > Unclassified ... | reverse complement strand
CCGCCGTATTCTCCAGACATTGCTCCCTCTGACTATCACTTGTTTCGATCAATGGCACACGGCCTGACTGACCAGCACTTCCGGTCTTATGAAGAAGTAAAAAATTGGATCGATTCGTGGATATCCTCAAAAGATAACCAGTTTTTTCGACGCGGGATTCGTACGCTACCCGAAAGATGGAAGAAGGTAGGCCAACGACAATACTTTGAATCATAAATGTATAACCAGTTTTTTACAATAAAGCCTCGAATTTCGGAAAAAAACGGCGGAAGCAAAGTTGTACACCTTAATACATCAAGAAAAACTAGAGAGAAATCGTGCCAAAAAATGTCATCACGCACAAGATTTAGAAAATAACCGAGCTAAAAAACGTTATCGATATATATGCAGAATTTAGAAAACAATCGTGCTATAAAAGTTATCGATATGAAGACGAATTAGAAAATAATCGTGTTAAAAAACGAATGCGTTATTTGACAAATTTTCAACACAAACGAGATAGAATGAAAGGAGTGAGTTGTAATCGTGGTTGTACAATAAACGATATTATGAGAAAAAAAAGTCGATATCTAGTCTTATAAAACAAAATCGTGATGCCAAAAATATTATTAAAAAATATGAAAAATTTTGGTCACGAAATTACATAAAATATTATTGTATAATCCTGAGGCAATTGAAAATATTTTTAATAAATTAGATATTAAAAATAACGTTGAAAAACAATTGGAAGCCGAAAAAATTATCGTTGTATGCAAATTCGAGATAAATACGTTTGCGATGTATAAAATATTAGCTTTGCTAATAAAAAGAAATCAGAAGTGTGCTTGACTCTTGTTATTGAATGCAAAACAATTAGTTGCACTTTATGATAAATCGAAATATACAGCTTCGTCTGAAAATTATTTTATCGATGGTACTACTACATATCGTACATACAGTACATATCGTAATATTTCTTCATCACAAGTATTAGCAATGAACATGAAAGGTCAAATTACGAACGTATTACTTTTGAAGCGCAAGCAAAAAATCATGATTATGCGACGATAGTTTATGTAAAATTGTTGCATTTTTGATTGATTGTTATGAAAGAATCCTTCAAGTGATAAATATATGTACCTTAAAAAAAATACCAAAATTATTACAAAAAATTCATAAATGTACAATAAAAGTAAATTCAAATACGAAGTTGGGTCATACGCATATTTATTACATTGATACAATTGCAAAGTGATGTCTCTTCTCATTTACTTATTACCACCTCATTTTCCAAAAGTTAGATATATTAATCATTAAATTATTAAAAGTTTAATTTATCAAACGACGAATTGACGAATTTCTATAGAAAGATGTTAGATTTAGAGAAGCCTTTAACGTCTGCTTTAGAAATATTAAACTATAATTATTAAACTATAATATTAAATTATAATTGTGGCAGAAAAAGAAGCAAATCGAATGTATAAACATGAGCAAACTCGTACTAGTTTAAATGAGAAGGAAATTTTTTCTAAATTTAAGATTTATATCAAACATTCTATGGACTCCTCGATAAACATCTTGTGTATCATGTGAGAGACTTTGTTATAAAAAAATGTATTGGGAGTACAAATTAGTTCGGTCCATTTCCCTAAAGATGGCTCCAGCTGTTATGAATGGTTCATAGCTGATTTTGGCGGTTTCAGAGAGATTAAACATCTACTAATAATATTCAGTTTATATCGCTTTGAGTTATACAAAAACCTTGATTTTTACTGTGTTTGAAATGTCGAATTTTGTATTAACCAAGCAGCATTTGCGGGAGGTTTTGATTTTCTGCTTTAATTGGAAGAAAAGTGTGGCTGAAGCCCATTGAATGCTTGTCGAAGTTTATGGTGATACTGCTCCAACTGAAAATCATGTAGGGAATGGTTTCGACGTTTCAAGGATGGAAATTTCAGTGTTGAAGATAAGCCTCGCTCTGGACAGCCAAAAAAATTCAAAGACAAAGAATTAGAGGCATTATTCGAAGAAGATCAGAATCAAGAGAAGCTTGCAGAATCATTGAGGGTAACTCAACAAGCCGTTTCTGTACGATTGAGGCCCATGGAGCCCATGGAATGATTCAAAAACAAGGAAATTGGATGTCTTATGAACTGAAACTGAGAGATGTTGAAAGGCGATTTTTCATTTGCGAACAGCTGATTCAAAGACAACAAAAGGTTTTTCGCTTCGGATTGTGACTGGAAATGAGAAGTGAATATTCTACGACTCCAAGAAGAAAAAATACTACGCTAAGCCTGGTCATCGACCTCAACATCAACACCACGACCGAACATTCATGGTTCGAAGATTATACTCTGTATCTGATGGGACCAAAAGGATCTTGTTTACTATGAGCTGCTGAAACCTGATTCCATTACGGACGATCGGTATCGGCTACATGATTGATTCGTTTGAATCGTGCTTTGCGAGAAAAACGGCCAGAATACGAGCAAAGACATGATAAAGTTATTCTTCTTCATGATAATGCTCGGCCTCATGTCGCTAAAGTCGTAAAAAAATATTTGGAAAATGGAATGTTTTACCGCATCCGCCGTTTCTCCGGATATTGCTCCTTCTGATTACTGGTTGTTCCGAAGTATGCAGCACGATTTGGCAAGTCACCGGTTCACTTCTTTTGCAGAAATCGAAAATTGGCTCCAAAATTGGATCGCCTCTAAAGGGTCATTTTTTCGAGATAGAATTCGAAAATTGCCTGAGAGAGGGGGAAAAGTAGTAGGCAGCGCTGGATAATACTTTAATTGATCTGTTCATTCATTTTGTTTTGAAATAAATACATTTTTGAACACAAAAAAAACGGACCGAACTAATTTATACTCCCAATATTTCAATTTAATAAATTAAAGTACAAATGAATGGATCTCCATTTTTAAAAAACTTAGTGGCATATATAGAAAAATAATATTAAGCCAGAATATATCTGTGATTATCAACGAAATTTTCGTGCTAGAGATTTGCCTGCGTATAGTGTTTTAAATAACCTGTTTGTTAAATAATTTACATAATGTACCCGATGAAATAACATCTCTTAAACAATACGAAAAAAATGCTTATATAAAGAGCTAAAGCATTTCAAATTATTGTTAAAATGGAAACTGTTATTAATAAAAAATTGTCCTAAAGGCAAATGGCACAAAAAATAAAAGGTAGAACATTTCATTTACCATTTTTTTTTACAAGAAACATTAAACAAATTGTGTAAAAATATCGATTCAATAAATAAAAAATGAAATTATTTTAGAGATATTCCGACAAATTCCAAAATTATTTGGAAGACATGGTAGATAAAAAAAAATATATAATGCTTTAATATGCTTAAAATGTACAATCCTTTTTATAAATATATTATATTGCCGAATACTACTGATGAATTACATTTAGAGGAATTAAATAATCCAGAATTTGTAATACAAGACACAGAAAATGATATAGAATCTGTTTTGCATGACAATCACGAATTGCGTCCCAAAATTGAAATGCAAAAAATAACAAAATAACAAAACAGTCTTAAACGATAAATGTCAGGCTATGTTAACTCAGATTGATGAGAGGGATGATAGTTATTATGATATACTATTTATCCTCTATATGAAAAAAAGACACATGAAAGTTATACTGTCTTATATTAAATGTTAAAAATTCAAGCATTGCCTTTGGATAACCTTTGTGAAAAAAATTTAAATCTCTTGTGTTTTCTAGATTTGTATCCTTTTGGTATTAATGGACAACGTGAAACTAGGCGGGAATATTTGTCAATTATGTCGTGATATCTACCATAAATTGAATAACTAAATTGCAAGATCGTTATATGGCTAAGGAATATTAGGTGTGGGAAAAAGTTCGTGGCGTTTTTTTAATGCCATCTAATGGGAAAAACGCCACGAACTTTTTCCCACACCTAATATTTAGAATTGCCTAAAAAGTTATTAGAAACAGATTTGAATATACTTTTTCCACTCTAAGAAATATGGAACAATATTGGCATAGACCAAGAAATAATTTGAAATGTATGATATAACATTACAGACCTGCAATATTTTTTATAACATTAAGTCCTAATGAATGGTTGTGGAATAACTTAGGTGAATACTGGGTGTGGGAAAAAGTTCATGACGTTTTTCCCGCTAGATGGCATTAAATGCTCAGCAGTCGGCAACATTAGACATGCGTTTAAAAAGTGACATTTTAATCTTTGTTTTGAGCCGAAAAAGATTGAAATCTGTGAAGTGGATCAAAAATTATTTTATTTTGAAAATGGAAATAAATAACGAAAAAATTCGCTACATTTTGCAATATCACTATAAAGGCTGCACAGGCTTGTGAAAAAATTTGCGCTATTTACGGTGAAAATACTCTATCAAAATCAGCAGCAAATAGTTCGCTCGCTTTCGTGCTGGAAATTTCGATGTGAAAGATGAACCTCGCTCCGGTCGACCAATCATTGAAAAGTCCGATGAAATCATGGTAAAAGTCGAGCGTGATAAGCATGTGAGCACTGTAGAGATTGCCAGGCATCGATCACAAAACAGTTTTAAATCATTTACACAAAGGATACAAAAAGAAGAATGTTTGGGTTCCTCACGAGTTGAGTGTTAGGAACATGATGGACCGAATTAACATTAGTGATACGCTACTGAAACGGAATGAAATTGATTTCTGAAGAGAATGATAATTGGTGATGAAAAATGGATCACTTATGACAATCCAACTAGAAAAAGATCGTGGATAAAGAAAGGAGAGAAGGCGCAAGCAATCGCAAAATCTGAATTGACGAGGAAGAAGGTGATGTTGTGTGTGTGTGTGTGTGTGGGGTGAGACTGGAAGGGAATCGTTCACTATGAGCTATTATCGTCCAATCAAACAATTAATTCCGAACTCTACTGTGAACAACTGCAGAGATTACAACAATTGAGAAGAAGCGGCCAGAATTAATCAATAGGAGAGGTGTCGTCTTCCATCACGACAGCGCTCGACCACACACATCTTTGATGACTCGACAAAAATTGCGAAAGCTTGGCTGGGAAGTTTTAATGCATCCACCGTATAGTCCTAACATAGCACCCTCAGACTATCATTTTATTTAGGCCTCTGCAGAACTCTCTTAATGGTGTAAAGCTAGCTTCAAAAGAGGTCTGTGAAAATCACTTAAAGCAGTTTTTCGATCAGAAACCACAGAAGTTCTATCGCGATGGAATTATGGCTCTGCCCCAAAAGTAGCAAAATATTAAATAATAATAAATAATAAATAATATTAATAGAAAATAATGGAGCATATTTGGTTTAAATAAATTGATTTCAAGTTCACTCTAAGAAAAACACTTTAATTTTACTAAAAAATCGCCACGAACTTTTTCCCATATCCAATATATTCGTTAAGTAAATGAATGGTATAATTCCTCTTTATTACTAGTGTTCTTATTGCTAGAAATCCTGTATCGACATCGAAATTTCTCGATAATAAGTTTCAGGCGATCCTTTATTTTATTTGTTCCAAAGATCTCAGATTGGAGTAACATTTCTTCTGGCGACGAGAATATCAAGATAGAGGCGTACAATATCTTCATCTATTAGTTTGAATTAAAAATGCCCCAATTCTTACTAAAACTGCTGCGGAAGAAGTTTCTAAATTTATTTTATATTTATATAACGTATGAATTAAACCGAATGAAAAATCTTCATCATTATATAGACGAATCAATATGCATCAACGACTTATACATAACGACTATTGTCTTCGTTTTAAAAAAAAAAGGGCATAAAACTTATCATATATATCATTTTGATTTTCCTCGTCCTTCTACTGATACGTTGATTTTGAGAAATATTGTAAATTCGATAACAGGTAGAAAACAATTGAAACATAAAAGCAAACTTTATGATTTTCCGTGAACAGAATATAAATGATTATAATCGCATCATTCTTACTACTTGGGAAGGAAATATTGGACAATTTATTGGTGACAACACAAGAGTACTTATGTATTATATTACTAAGTATTTGAATAAAGCAGCAAAATGTAAATTATCTGATTCTGTCCTTAATAGTACAAATAATAAGAACAAATCATTGGCAAGCTATCTTTGGAATATTGCTTTGCGATTCACTAATAATAGAGAAGAGCTTTTGAAGCAGCTAATACAGTGTTAGGCATTCCTCTACATGGAATTGATAGAAACACAACTATTAAATAGTTAGATGTTAATCAGATACGGTATAGAAAAGTCCAAAGCTGTAAAGAAATTAAAACTCTCGATGAAAATTCTACCGACATATTTTGTCCATCTATAATAGATAGTTATTATCCAAATAGACCGAAAAAATTTAAAACCATGTCTTTATATGAATTTGTGTAATGGCACGATGTAACAAAAATCAAACCAATAAATAAAAAAATTATATATTATAAAATAATGGTTATTATTTGAAACGACGACAACATGAATGTCTTATCAATCATTATAGATATGATGTCAATACGCAATCGGAAAGGTATTTCTTTTCATTACTTCTTATGTTTAAACTATGGCGAAAAATGCAAGATCTTAAAAATTGATATGATATTTATGCAGAATCATTTCATAATGACAAATTACATCTTGAAAAAGCATTGGAGTATCATGAAAAATTAATTGAAAAATACATTTGAAACTGCGAAGCGTTAATTCAACTTCGATGTTTTAGAAAAACAAAATATGTCTCAAGATAATCCAGTAGGTGTACAAAATATTCAAGCTAGTGATGCAATGCAAGATTTTAAACATCTTGAAAAGATAAACAAGAAATCGATATATCTGAAATGATTTCAAAATTGAATGTGGATCAAAAAAGAGTATTTGATAGAGTCACTAATACTATAATATCAGATAAATCACTACTACGATTACATGTTAGCGAAGGAGGTACTAGCCAAAGTTTCTTGATTAAAATAATTAAATGTTGGTTGAAACAAAATCTCAAGAAAGATACTGCTGTAACAGCATTCTGGTATTGCAATATTTAATATAGATGATTTGACAGTTCACAGATTATTGCAATTACCAGTTGAACATACTCCTAAATATTAACAACTCCTAAACATAACCACATTTTGAAAATTTTATGAGCAGATCTTAAAGATGTTAGTCTTATTATTTTTTAATTGATAAAGTGTCAATGATATCTAATTTATGATATTTAATTCTTATATATATATATATATATATATATATATATATATATATACACACACATTTACTATCTGAAATATTCGATACTACTGCGATTGTGATTGGTTCGGTCAAAAGCACATTCTTTTATTTGGAGATCTTCAGTTACATGTCTCCTGTACATGAAGATCCTGCCTTTATATAATTAACAGCAGAAAACATTTGTAATATTTGGTTCTTTGAGTGCTACTAATTTATGAACTACTTTATTTGATTATGGTGAACTGATAATCAATATGCGCCAGCAAGGAGATCTTATGAGTTACTTTTCAGAATTCGCGTTAGTTTATTAACAGCGTCTGAGTGTGATATTCTTGAAAAAAGAAAAATATCTTTCAAAGGTGAGTCTTTTGAAACAAGATTAAACGAATTATGTGATTTTATTAATAATTTATCATCTGATACTGTTTGTTTATTACTTACTTATCATGTGTAATGAATTAAACGCTACAATGTTAAGTCGTATTATTTCCAAAAAAATACTTTTAATTGTTGAAGATACGATTGATTGTATTTTATATATGAAAAAAAAAGTAATAACAACGGTATTAGCAAATAATTATAATGATACTAGAACAGCTGTCAAAGTAAATTATAATTAAAATTGGAGCAAAAGTTATGATAAGACGCAATATAGATGTCAGTGTGAATCTCGTGAACGGTACAATTGCTACAATTATATCAATTGTAAAGGATAAAACTACTGATTATATAGAAAAGATAAAAATTCTTTTACCGACTGATTTGGAATATTTCATTGAAAGAATAAGTGTTAAGTTTCAATTGATGGATAGAGTATACATTATTAGAAATCAATTTCCATTATCATTACCATTCATAAAAGTCAAGGTTTAAGCTTGCAAAATGCTGTTATTTAGGTAACAATATATTTAATTGCGATCAGGTTTATGTTGCAATATCTCGAGTAATATCTCTTGATGGTTTGCATTTAATTATTGGGAATATAAATAAGTTCCGCCGTTTTTTATCAAAAATTAAGCATTTATTGTGAAAGAACGGTATAATTAATATAATGTTTTATACATAACATAATGTTTTATTCAAAGCAATGGCTATCACTAGCCATTACTTTTCCCATGTTTCTGGTTGCATGTGGATACCGCGTCGGAAGAACGTTTCATCTTTTGAGGCTATCCAATCATCGATATAATTTTTGGTATCTTCATATGATGTGAAGTGCTGCTCAGATAGGCCATGCATCGATCGGAATAAGTGATAGTCGGAAAGAGCAATGTCTGGAGAATACGGCGGGTGGGGTAGAACTTCCCATTTGAGTGTTTCTAAGTAGGTTTCGACCGGCGCCGCAACATGTGGTCGAGCATTATCATGCAGGAGAATAATTTTGACATGCCTGGAGTAGTAGTGGGCGCGTTTTTCCTTGAATGTTCGGCTCAATCTCATCAATTGTGTTCGGTAGAGAACCCCAGTAATGGTCTCGTTCGATTTGAGCAACTCATACACGACACCAAGCTGATCCCACCAAATACACAACATGAATATTCGGCTGTCGATGTTGAAGCATGGCTAGGTGTCCCCATGATTTTCTCTTCTTTAAGTTATCATAGTGGATCCATTTTTCATCACCAGTGACTATACGATGCAAAAACCCTTTTGTTTATGTCTGGCAAGCAGCATTTCACATGTGAAAAATCGGCGTTCAACGTTTCTCGGCTTCAGTTCATATAGAATCCAATTCCCTTTTTTTGAATCATTCCCAATAATTTCAAACGCTATGAAATTGTTTGTTGAATCACTCCTAATGTAAGTTCTTTTTTGCGTTTGGCACGAATCTTTATCTAATAAGGCTTCCAATTCCGCGTCTTCACTACACTTTCGGCCTTCCGCTACGTTCTTTGTCTTCGATGTCAAATTCACCGTTCTTAAACTTTTGAAACCACTCACGACAACTTCTCTCATTTAAGACAGCATCACCATATGCTTCTACGAGCAATCTATGGTATGAGCCTCAGCTGCAGATTTCTTCAAATTAAAGAAGTAAATCAAAAGTTCCCGCAAATGACACTTATTCGGCTCGAAACTCGACATTTTCGTACAAAAAAAAATATATAATGCTGATACAAAATCACTAATATTTCAAGGTTATGGTGTTGCCGGATGTCCAATCTTACGATATGTTGTTTTACATCAAATAATTTTAACTATATGTTTAACTATAGTTTATTAGTGGCGCCGCCTTCAAAATTATTGGGAGCACAAATAATTTCCGCTGTTTACAAAAGTTATTACTAATATTTTTCTTTCAATTTCTATTAAAGAAAAAAAGTTGTAATCTTGATAATTTAATAAATTCTACTTTTCATCACATTGATGTCAGACATTTGATAAATTATGCGAATATTGTGGAAAAAATGATATATTATATAAAAGTGAATTAGTTTTGACAAAAGAAATACTTATTATCAACTTAATATCATTTTTTTCAGAAATTAAGATGATAAATTAAGATAGCATATAAATAAAGATAGCATATGAATTTAGTTTATGTGGTGTCCCGACAACAAAAATAATAATAGCTGGACAGACATATAAAATTAAATATGAATGATATATTTCATTACAGTTCATATATCGACGAGGATCATTACATAAATATGTGTAGAGAAAGAACATCTTGGATTGAAATTGATGATGCGCAAGTTATAAAAAAACAATGATCTAGAAGTGTTAAAGATTCTTATTCATATTATTTTTACAGAAAAATGTTACCAAAAATATAATAAGCAACATATATTTATAACCACTCTAGATTGAGACTATTTGTATTTCGAAAGTCTTTTTATTCCAATCTCGCAAAGAAAAGTAATAGTAATTTGAACTTTTCTTTAAAAATAATTTCATTGAAGGTCTTTCTATTCTGATTCAAGTAATAATTGTTTTCGGCCTAGTTGCATCAACGTTACTTTAAGTGTGACTCTAACTGTGACTTTAAGACTTAAAACTCTATCTGCCTCGTTTTAAAGCCGAAAAAAAGATACAGATAGACAGAGTTTAAGTCTCGTTTAAAATCAAAGCATTGATTATTATATAAAAATAAAAGATAATGTACCAGTCAAGTATAAATGCCAATCAAGTTATTACAAAAAATCAAGTAGTCACAGCATTAACTCTACTTAAAAAATTGTTACATATTATATAAATAATGTCAGAAAATTCTTAATACTAGATGACTGTTGTTTTTATACACATTGATTTTTATAATTATAAAACGGTGAGAGAGGCGTTACATACTATCTTTTTTAAAAAAAGGCGTTAAGAAATGCTTATCCAATAAAACTATTTTACGGTAAAACTTAAATAATGACACGTATCATTTGTATCTTTATCAAAATAATTAATTAAATTCCACTAAATTAAGAAATGAAACCCAAGACTATCTTTTTATTATTTTTTTATTTACTTAACTTTAATGATTGAATGAAATTATAAAATTTTTATGAAGTTAAATGCTATGTACAATATATATATATATATATAGTAAATGATAAAATGGTAAAATAGTTTTGGATTTTACTTTTTTATTTGGTAGAATTTAATTAATTAATTTTATAAAGATACAAATGATCCGTATCATTATTTTAATTAACATTAAAATTACAATCACAATTACAGGTATAATCAATTTTTAATCTTAAATCTTAAATCTACGCACCGCTCTATAATGCATGTCTTACAAATCTAAAATTATCTTATTCTTAATTATATATGCTATTCAATGTATAATGCATGCCGTATAAATACTTAATACTTATTCTAAACCGCATACCTGTCTGAATTATTTTCTTGCATATATATATACAGTAATTCGCATTAATATTCGGACATCATGATTGAATTTTAGAAATTTTTACCTTCTAAATATAATTTTTGTTGGAATTTACGGCTTTTGTTTTAAATTGAAAAATTCATTATAGTTATTAGAAATATAAATTTTATTTCTGTAATTACTTTATATGATATAATTTCGAATATGTTAAACTATAGACAGAAGTAGACATAATCCAAATATTACAGATCTAAATTTCAAAAATTTTCTATAGGATTTAAATCTGGTGACTGTGGTGGAATACTTTTGGACAGTTGTATAATAAATATTCTTGCACTATTCACGACTTATATTTTAGATCATTGATCTTATCTTGTCTGTTTTAGATCTTGAAAAATTTGAAACTACCTCATATTCATATTATTAGTACGTTTAATTAAATTATCTTTTAGAATATTTAAATATTTATTTTTATCCAAAATTCCATCAATGAAAACTAATTCATCTACTCCTTTACTTAAAATACAACTCCAAACCATTAAACTTCCACCGTGTGTCATAGTTAGCTTAAAACTTTTAATTTGAATTCTTCATTTGCTTTTTGCCATATCATTTTCCGTCCGTCAGATCCAAAAATGTTAAATTTGCTCTCATCAGCGAATATTACATCATTCCATCATATTTGTTCTTTAGAAATAAATTCCTTGGCGGAAATTAATCTTTTCTTCCGATTCGTTTCGATTCGTCTTCATTTATGAACGGCTTTTTATGAAGCAACTCTACCATTGTAATCACTTTCTTTTAATGCTCGACGAATTGTCAGGATGTATCTTCTTGTTAGTCTCTTCGTCATAATTCTGAGGTCAATTTTGTAGCACTTAATCCAAGATTTACTTTTATTTTCCTAATAATTTTACGTTTATCCTATGAATTAAATTTTAGACGTCCTTTCTGAGTTATTGATTCAATATGATCTTCACAAACATATCGTTTTACAATATCTGCTACTGTACTCTTACTCAAATTTATTAATTTACCGATTTCTCGACATAATTTACCTTTTTCATAATGAAAAATAACAAGTTGCCGTTTATCAAATGAACTATTTTTGTCTTTACGTCCCATTTTCATTGTTAACTTGTGTGATCTTGGGGAAATTAGGTTAACTCAATTCAACATGAAATAAGTCACATATTTTGTATGATTCACTTCATGGTAAACAAGTAAGGAATAAACTAACTTGATTTCCAAGGGTCAGTAAATATAAAATATATTGAGTGTCCGAATATTTTTGCAATTCTAAAATTAAGGATTAACTTATTTAATATTTTTTTACATTGAAAACTACATTAGTTAAATAAACAAAATTAATTTTTTACATTTATAATGCGCGTTTCCAATGATTAAAAAACTGTAAATTTCTTAATCCTATAAAAATTATATTTCAAAAATAATAGTTTCTCTATTATTATGATGTGCGAATATTAATGCGAGTCACTGTACATAGCTTTAACTTCATAAAAATTTTATAATTTCATTCAATTTTGCATCATTGCTGATATTAAACTTTTTCTTTTAAAAAATAATAAGTGTATCATTGGAATTAAGTAAATAATAAATAATCTGGTGACTGTTGATATCAAATCTTTAATATACATATTACACATATCATTAAAGTTAAGTAAATAAAAAGATAATAAAAAGATAGTCTTGGGTTTCACTTTTTAATTTGGTGGAATTTAATTAATCAATTGAATTAATTATTTTGATAAAGATACAAATGATACGTGTCATTATTTAGATTTTACCGTAAAATAGTTTTATAGGATGAATCATCTTTCTTAGCGCCTTTTTTTTAAAAAGGTAAATTTATATATAATCTCTCCCATCGTTTTATAATATAAAAATCAATGTGTATAAAAAACAACAGTCATCTATACTATTAAGTGTGAGAAAAAGTTCGTGGCGTTTTTCCCGTTATATCTAACGAACGTCACGAACTTTTTCCCACACCTAATATTAAGGATTTTGTGACATTACTTTAATTGTTATATAATATATAACAATTTTTTAAGTAAAATTAATGCTGTAACTACTTGATCTTTTTTAATAACTTGACTGATATTTATACATATTATCTTTTATTTTTATGTATTATAATAATTAATATTACTTTGATTTTAAACGAGATAAATTATTATCGGGAAATGTTGAAATGGTATTCCACATGAAAAATTTATTAGCATTAAACTTTGATTATTAAACAATGTGGAAATTGTATTACACTGTTCCATAGCTGGTTAATTATCGTCATGTTGTTCTTGCTTTTTCTTTTTTATTAAGATTTTGGAGAATATGTATTGAATATTTGAAAAATATTCTGTAATCCGGCCAGATAATTACTTTAACAGATATCCGACCGGATATTGAATATTCTGTGATACATTCTTTTCTATTAGGTGCATCCTTACTTGTTTAATTAAGGTATTTCTCCGGCTACAATCACGTTAAAAAGTTAATCGCGTACAACCTATGAATATGTCTCTCCGCGCGTGTTCTTTGAAGTGTGAAGTTTTTGAGGCGAGCGTACATACACACGCATAAATGTCGTATTTGTGTACACGAATACTAGTTCGCACTGAAGACAGTTAAAATATGGCAACAGCAGTCTTTGTCAATAAATTTATTCAGTCTATTCCTCTCGTGCGAAAAGGAGAATTTCATCAAATTACAAAAAAAAATTATTTTTAAATCAGAAGCTACGAATCACAACCGGATGATAGGTGTTGGAAATCAACTTAATGTTTAATAATTTAAAGTACATAACTTTAATAATTAAAAATACATAATTTTAAATTATAAGTACATAGAATTATACGTTTCAACCTTTATCGGGTCATCTTCAGTATACAATTTTTAAAAAATAAATAAACTACTTGCGCTAAAAAATAAACTGCTTGCGATAGTTGACATAGATATGATAGTTCTAAAAGATATTTAAATAAAAGATTCAGGAATAAAAGATTCAGAGATAGTTCTAACATAAGGTACCGATCATTAGACGCAACTTTTTTGTTATTCCATATGGTTGCAATCTCTATTACAAAGAAATTTGATTTTTGTCTGTACAATTGAGAAGATACATTTAAGAGGATTTAAGAGTCGTTCTTAAATAAAATTTGAATCACTTCAATGCTTTCTAATCATAAAATTGCAATGAATGAATTTGAATTGCTTTACTGTCTACAATAATTAAAGTATGGAAATGGATCATGTCAAAGATATGGATATGAAATATTCGAAGAAGAATGATTAAATTTAACATCGCAAAATTTAAAGTGAAATATGTTATAAGACTGTTTTATCTATGTCAAATCGCAAGTTGTTTATTTATTATGATTTAAAAATTGTACTGAAAATGACTCGATAAGGGTTGAAACGTACATTTCTATTTAGAAGAGACGGGGATAGTAGACTCATTTTTCAGTTTCGAATTTTTTACAGACGAAATTAAGAGACTTATCGAAAAAATTAATTCTGCCAGTTACTATAAGAGAAAATTGATATAAAAAAAACTAATTAAAAAAACTAATATAAAAAAAAATATATTTTTCTAATGCATTTTATTTGATTAAACTAGTCCCGGGACCAAGGTAAGGTATGATTAATAATATGGGGTAATTTGATTAACATTATTAAAATGAAGGTTAATGTATATATTTTAATCATTATATATTTCATAAAAATATATTTTAAACATAAATATATTTATAAAACTTTTATAAAAATGCATTTTAAATACAAACATATTTATAAAATAAAAAATTTCTTATACATGTAATTTAACTATTATTTCATATTTTTATTATTAAAATTCATTAGAACTGTAAAAAAATTATTGTATTATTGATACATTTAAAATAAAAAAGAATACTCTCTAAATTCTTTTGAGTGAAATTTCAAAGAGAGTGAAAATGTATGTATAGAACAGAGCTATGTATAGAACAGAGTAAGATCGTTCTGATAAAAAAAGTTGATAGAGAATGATTGAGAACGATAAGATTTTTATTAACTTGTATCGTTTTTCTGTAAATTTGTATTATTTTTTATTGTTAACCTCGCGAAAGCATCACGATTGATCAGATATGAATCCTATCATATTTTATTGGATTTTATAAGATTTGTACAAGATTCCTATAAGATCTGATTCAAATTATTGAATTTACAAACCATATTCAAAACAATAGGATTTTTCTATCTTTTTTCATTCTCTATCAACATTTTTACCAAGGTGTAGCGAATGACAGATTTTCTAACCTTTAATGATAAACTTTAACGTTTAAGTTACGTTAAACGTAACTTTAAGTTAAACTTTAACTGATTAACATTTCGATTCGCAAGGCAGAACAACTTCTTTTGCTAAATTCGTTTATTTCGAGCAAAAACACGTCGAATAAGCCTACTTTTATCGAGATTGAACATGAGGAAACCAAGCTTATAACATTTACCACTGAGGTAAATCTCTTTAGAGGAATGAAATATTGCCATTCTTTTTCAAGAAATGAAATATTCACTTTTTTCACTTTTTTTCAAAACTGACAATATTTTCATTCTTTTATAATAAGATTTCATTTTAAGAAATTTTTAAAAGTAGATATTATCATCACTAAATTAGTCATATAGCTCCGTGGTTAATTCCATCCATTTACTTTTTAAAAATATTAACATTATATGATAATAAAGATAAACAAAAAAATTTGTTGGACTTTATTAAGTAAAAACTACATTTACTATCTAAATGGAAATCAAATATCTCATCAGACAATTATATATGATTGTAAAACAAAAACTTTAAGAATAAAAATATTTACTTACGCGTACGATTCTTTTAAACTGTATCGTAATTTCTAATACAGACCCATCCATCTCGAGATCTCAGAGCAGATTGAGCAGCAGTCGCCGCTGCATGTTCAGACACATTTATCAGTGTTTCGCGCGATTTGTTTATAACGTGTAATAATTAACGTAGTTATTCTACTTATCCCTCAATTATTCTACTTACTCCTATAGTTTACTGACTTCGTTCTCCTCTACTTATAATTTATAATTTATGTACTTTTTAATTATTAAATATTAAGTTTCTAATATCCATTATCTAGTTGTGACTCGTACCTCTGATTTTAATATAATTTTTATCATTTAAATCTATATATATATATATATATATATATATATATATATATATATATAAGGTGTGAGAAAAAGTGTGTGGCGTTTTTCTCTTGGGGTTTGATAAAAAAAAAGACATAATTTTTTTT
>Ga0157363_1002442_pt1 | contig 16370 bp, 14 predicted proteins | sample AttsexASBM1_FD_111477 | JGI IMG/M metagenome (GOLD analysis project Ga0157363, IMG submission 111477) | Fungus gardens microbial communities from leaf cutter ant in Ribeirão Preto, State of São Paulo, Brazil - Atta sexdens ASBM1 | ecosystem: Host-associated > Fungi > Mycelium > Unclassified ... | reverse complement strand
CTCTCGAAAAAGCCGAACTCCGCGTTCTCGAAGTTCAGCAGGATAGGCAGGGGTGAATTTCTGGTTCGTCATAGGGCTCATCCTTTGAGTATTTTACTCTCCGGTAAACCCGGGGCGGTTCAGGGTCCGTTTGCTAAGTGCACTCTGCCTCGGGATCGGAACGATGGTCGGCTACAAGCGCATCGTCCGGACGCTGGGTGAAGGTATTGGAACGACGCATCTGACGCCTGCACAGGGTGCAGCTTCGGAAGTCGTGGGTGCAGGCCTGATCATGACGGCGGGTTATACCGGCCTTCCGGTGTCCACGACGCATATCATCACATCCGGCGTGGCCGGAACGATGGTGGCTGCGGGCTCCGGCATTAACAAAAAGATGCTGAGCAAGATCGTGATGGCCTGGCTGCTGACACTGCCCGTGACGGTCTGTGTTGCGGCGACGGTGTTCTACCTTCTCGCCTGAGACCTCTTCATCAGAGGCCGGAACGTTCCTGCTCCGGCCATGACGACAAAGGGACGCGATGTGATCGCGTCTCTTTGTCGTTTCAGGGCTGCGATTTCACGGTGCCTGTTCCTGCATCAAGAAACAGCGGATCCAGTCTGGGCTTGCGACTGAAATCGAACAGGTCCTCGAGAGAATTCGCGTCCGCATCAAAAGAGCCTTTGCCCAGTCGGTCGCCCTGAAGCCAGTTGTCTTCAATGAAACGGGGAATGGAAGACTGGGTCAGGAAGGTATGGCTGACATAATTCGTCCGTGCCCAGGGCGACAATACCAGCAGGGGAATCCGTGTCCCCGGTCCGCACCGGCCATTCACTTCAGCCCCGCCGACACCTTGAGGGCGCGCTGCGGTTCCGCACTGTCCCGGTCCGTCCAGCTGATCGACTTCGGGATCGGTGGAGCCATGACGGGGTGGAACGAAGGCGTGGTCGTACCACCCGTCTGAGTCATCATAAGCGATGAAAATAGCAGTATCGCGCCATTCCGGGCGCGTCTGAATGAAATTGACGAGTTCAACCACGCCCTTCTGTTCGTCTAGCGGGTCCGAATAGCCCGCATGGGCGTCCTGCCAGGCTGGCATTTTTACAAAAGAAACGGCGCGGAGGTTTCCTGCTTTTGTCGCAGCAAAGAAGTCCTGAAGATCGTACTCGTGGTTGGCGGGTCCGGTTGGCCGTTGTCTGGGCGCATGCTGTGTCCGATGGCGGCTCTGGAAGATGGCCGTGCATGTGTCGGATTGGACGTGCTGGCGTAATACTGGAACCAGTTATGGTGCGGGATATAGTCCGCCACGATCTGGCTGACGGTTGGTGAGAGCGTTTGGCGCTGGCACCCTGTCGAGCCATCGGGATTGTGGAGTGAAAGGTTGAAGCCTCCCATGAAGCCACCCCAGGTGATTCCATGTTTGTTGAGCAGATCCCCGATATTCGGCCCGGTCATCCGCACCTGATTGTTGGGCGTGGAGCACACGTCGTCTGCGGGATCGATGTCGTTGATCATGGTCCAGCCGCCTTGTCCGTCTCCGACATAAGGCGATGCGGCATGCAGTGTTGACGGCTTCTGGGTCGTGGTTTTGATCTGCAGACCGTTGGTCTGGCCGGAGACGACTTCCAACGCACCGGGCGTGGAAGGGCCGTATGTGTCGGTATAGGTCGCATCGCTCATGGCGAAACGTTGTGCATAGCGCCACATTGCCGTGACTGTATTGCCGTCGAAATACCCCATGACCTCGCCTCTGGTGCCAAACGCCCCAACACCGCCGGGCAGTCCGCGTCCTGTATAGCGTGGGAACAGGTCGGACCGTCCGTGGTCATAGGCTCGCTGTTCGGCCGTGTAGCCATGGTTCTGGTCAGCAGTGGCGGCCTGTGTGCGATCCAATCGGAAGGGGAGGGAAGCGTCCCGGCCGTTGGCCAGGATCGTGTTGGGATTATGCCTTAGCAGGTCTGCCGTAGCGAGCGTATCGACGCGCGGTGTCCCGATTGCGGGATGAAATTCAGGCTCGCCAGCAAGGTTGGCCGCCTTCGGGTATGTTCCGAAATAGTGATCGAACGAGACGTTTTCCTGATAGATCACGACCAGATGTTTAATTGGAGTTCTGGTCGGAGGGACCGTGTCGGCTGCGTGAGCGGCGGGAGACCATGTCAGGCATAGACCAATCGCCGCAACAGAGAGACGCAAAGGGAGGTTCGTCATCAAAGAGTGGTCCGCCGCTGAAAAATCCGGAATTCGGAGCTTTCCTAGCGGCAACACCGACTTCCGATGAAGAAATTTATTTGAAGATTAATGTTCTGATCTGAAATGTTTTAGTCTCAGACCCCGGCGATCTGCAGAGCCAACTGGGCCATACGGATGGCCCCCTCGCGGCTCGTCGCACCACAGATGAAGCGGGCAGGATGGGCAAAGACGGCGTCAGACACACCAGAGACGGAAGCCAGCCTGTCCCGCTCCAGGCCGCCCCAGGCTTCAGGCAGGGAAACGCGCTGGCCGAAATCACCACGCACGGGCGGCACGGCCTTGACGTTCCACTGCTCCGGTCCTGCCGGAGAGACGACATACACCACCGGCAGATCACGCTCGAAAATGACCTTCTCCGTCGGCATTCCCGTTTCCATGACCAGAATGCGCTTGTCTTCAGCGCTTTCGTAAGCCGCGACGACGCGATCCGTTGCCTTGAGGCTGGCACGGATGCGATCCACGACATTGACCAGATGCGAGGCGACGGCCGTGGCGGCATTGGCGAAACCGAGGGATTCCCGTGCGCGGGCTTCCTGCCGTCCATAAAGCTCAGCCGTATCCCAGGGCGGACTGCATGCCGAGACGATGTCTGCCAGCGAGAGTTTGCCCATCTTGACCACACCATTGTCATCCTGATCGATCGGCAGGATCAGGGACTTGTCGAGGCTTTGCCAGATCAGGTCTACGGTAGCGTCATCGGCCGGAGTGTTCAGGATATTGCGAATGGCCGCGCGACCATAATCCTTCCACAGGAGGCCAGCCGCGCTATAGGGCGTGCCGTCTTCACGAAGGGGCTTGTCCTTCATGTGATGGTCGTACCGGCCATGCGGCGGATCGTAGAGGCCGCCGACGTCGAAAACGATATCGGCTGATTTGATAACGTCTGGATTGCGCGTCCGGATGAAGGTTAGGCGATCGGCAGATTTTTCTTCCAGAACACGCGCACGAAGATCCCCCTGCGGCGCAAGGGCATAATGCAGGATGACATAACCCATGGTCTCGTCGACATGAAAGTTGCCCGAATGGGTGAGGGCCGTGACAGGCGCCGAGCCGTTTTCGAGACCAATGGGGGTATGGTTGGACATCTTGGGAACCTGCCGACAGGAAAAGGAAACGTGTTGGCCCCTTTCATGCCGCAGGGCAGCCCGGCAGACAACCTCGCTGCCGGCATTGGTTTCTCAGCCGACCCGATGCAGGGCGCAGAGCTTGTTGCCATCTGGATCGCGCAGATAGGCCAGGTACAGGTCCCCCATTCCAGTGTGGCGGATGCCGGGCGGGTTTTCGATGGCCTTGCCACCGTTTTCGACGCCAGCCTTGTGCCAGGCGTCCACCTGTTCGGGGCTGCTCATGGCAAACCCAACCGTTCCGCCATTCGCGCCTGTGGCCGGTTCACCGTTCAGGGGCTTCGTGATGATCAGACGCCCACCGGAATGGGCATAGACAAGCCGACCCTTTGCATCGGGTTCGGCGGGCGTACAGCCGATGACACCAAGCGTTGCATTATAGAATGCTTTGGAACGAGCAATGTCGTTGCTACCCAGCATGATGTGGCTGAACATGAAAAGACTCTCCTTGATGAAAGGGGGTAAGACGAAACTGCCTGTCCGCAGGATCAGTCGATATTGATGTTACGGATTCCGCCGGGAATGCGCGTTTTGGAATCGCGCGGGACGAATGAAAGCCCGGTCGTATTGTAATCCGGGTTCTCCGCCATCGCCTGAAGGGTCATGTCGTCACGCACGTCCAGCGGGCGGCCATGTCCCCTGTTTTCTTTGCGGATGGTAGCAGCACAGAATTCTGCGGCAGCGGCGAAGGAGCGGGCATTGCCGTTGGCCCCGCTCACCATCTGCTCCCGGATGCATTTGCTGTCAGTATGCCCTGTGACCCACGGGGCAGAAGAGCAGGACGCAAGCAAAAGAACGCTGGAAAGAAGAACGTAACGCATGAAGCAGAGCCTACTCGTGGCAGGGAACGGGATAAAGCATAGGCCCGGTAGAACCTGAGTGCTTATTGGATCGCTCCTTGCGAAAAGGTCAATGCCCTGTTTGGTCCTGACCGGAATGACACCGGTCAGGACCAAATATTTATTTAGCGTGTTGCTGGCAGACCGGTCGTCAGGTTTTCGAACTGCTCTGGATGCTGGGACGTCGTGACGTCCCCGACGGGTTTTGGGTGATGCAGGTTATCATACTGCAACGGCGTAATGGACAGGGTCTGGTCCATTGTGGGCAGGTCACGGACAGTCCAGCCGCCGCCGAGGCTGCGGATCAGGTCCACGTCCGCATGGTACAGACGGGTTGCGATCTCGACCTGATGGATGCGGCTTTCTAGTGTGTTTTCCTGGCTGAAAATGGCCTCAAGATAGGTTCCGACGCCGCCCTGATAGAGCGTCATGGTCATGTTCTGCGTGGCGAGATTGGCTTTGACAGCCTGTTCCAGCGCCGCGTTTTCCTTGGTCAGACGTTCGGTCAGGGACAGCCCGTCTTCCACTTCGCGGAAGGCCGACAGAACTTTCATACGATAGTCGTCACGCGTTTCACGATAGGCCGACCATGTTCTCTGAAGTTCCGCCCGGCGCAGTCCACCATCGAAGAGCGGCATGTCGAGCGTCGCGCCATAGGTCCACAACGAGTTGGCCAGATTGGCCAGATCGAAGCCATTGGCGGAGAAACCACCATTCAGGCGCAGGGCGATATGCGGATAGAAAGCCGCACGTGCAATGCCGATTTCACGATTGGCCTGTGCCATTTCGCGTTCGGAAGAAGCGATATCCGGACGACGCTGGAGCAGGGTGGAGGGAACGTCCGTGGGGATCGTCGGCTGGACGAAATGGAACTGCGGGCTGGCCGGGATGTGGAAGCTCGACGGTGAACTGTTCGTCAGCACCGCGATGGCATGTTCCGTAACCTGCCTTGCGGCCTGAATGTCCAGACGCGCCGCCTGTGTGGTGTAGAGCTGCGCCTGTGCCCGTGCCAGATCGAGGCGGGGAGCGGCTTGGTTCTGGACCTGATTTTCGGTGATATGAACGGCCCGCTCATAATAGCCGATGGACTGCGCATAGATCGCATCCTGCGCATCATAGCCGCGAAGCTGGATGTAATCGCGGGCAAGCTCGGCCTGCGTGCTCAGGCGCGCCATGGCGAAATCGGCCGCACGCTGCTGGGCGAACTGTTTCTGTTCGCGGACGCGGTTGCGGATGGACGACCAGAAGTCAGGTTCCCATGAGGCCAGACCGCCATATTCCTCTTCGGTCTGGGTCAGGGTCGCACCGTTGCGGAACAGACGATCAGCGGACTGTTTGTTGTCCGACGCCCCGGCTTCGAGGCTGACATGCGGCAGCAGTTCCGAACGCGCGGCCACGACGAGGGCGCGGGCCTGAATGAAGCGTTCGGCTGCGGCCTGAATGTCGCCGTTATCCGAGGTGGCGCGGGTTTCAAGATCGTTCAGCAGCGGGTCCTGAAACATGGTCCACCAGTTGGTGGGCAATGCTGTATCCGCGGGTGTGGCCACGGCAAACGGTGCCTGCCCCTGCCATGAGGCGGGGACGACAAGGTTCGGAGCCTTGTAGGTGGGCGCCAGATCGCACGCGGACAGACCGAGCAGCGACAGGGCGGTGCCGCAGACCAGACCGGTGCGGCGGAGGCGGGAGAAGGATGGGATCATCTTACTCGTTCTCTTTTCCGAAGCCGGACTGGTTGTAGCCGCGCTGCGGCACGGTCACGCTGACCTTGTCGCCTTCGAGCACATCTGCGGGCGGATTGGCGATTACGCGGTCGTTCGGGCCGATGCCAGCCTGAATTTCCGTTGCCGTATCGGCCATGCGTCCAACTGTCACGTTCTGGAAATGGACCGTGTTGTCGTCGCGGACCACGGCGAGCTGCATGCCCTTTTCCTGAAAGACCAGAGCACTCGTGGGAACTTCGTAGAGATGCGAGTTCTCGTTGTTCGCCTTGAGCTCCACCGAGGCAAAGGTCCCCGGCCACAGGACTTCGTTCGGATTGTCCATCTCGAACTCCGTGGTGGAGGTGCGGGTGTTCGGATCATAGCCGCGCGCGGTTGTCAGGAAGTTCGCCGTGAACTTGCGGTCTTTGAACTGCGGGACGGTGACTTCGGCTGTGATGTCCGGCTGAAGGACATACTGGAAGACTTCCGGTACGGAGACGAACAGACGCAGCTTGTGGACGTCAGCCACGGTGAAAAGTTCGGAGGCCGTGCCCGCGGCGTTGAGGTTGCCGCCGCCGTCATGGACGTAGTCACCGACATTGATGTCACGCGAGGTCACGATACCATCGAAGGGTGCGACGATCGTCTTGAAGCGTTCGAGCGCCTCGAAATGTGCAACATTGCGTTCGGCGGCTTCGACCTGTGCCTTGGCGGACTGCTGGTCGGCCTGTGCGACGGAGACGGACTGTCCCGAGACGGACTGTGAGCGGCCCATGGCCTGCCAGCGCTGGAGCGTGACATTGGACAGGTTGTACTTTGCCATGATCGACGCGAGATCGGCCTTCGCCTGTGCATATTGTGCGTCCAGTGCCGGGGCATTGATCTCGGCCAGAACGTCACCCTGCTTCACGCGGGCGCCGTAGTCCTTGTACCACATCTTCACATAGCCCGAGACCTGCGGATAGATCGGCGCCTGATACCAGGCATCGATGTTGCCGGGCAGCGTCAGGGCGACCTTCTTGGGGGACTGGATCGGCTTGACGACGGCAACGTCGGGCAGAGCGTTTTCCTTCGTCTCCGCTGCGAGGGCGGCAGAGACATGGATGCGATCAACGACGATATAGCCGACATAGAGCGCGAGGAGGCACCCTCCCGCAGCGGCGATGAGTTTGGGGGAGGTAGCCATCAGGCGGTTTCCTTCTGACGCGATGTGCGGTTGTGGAGGATTGCGTAGACGCAGGGAACAAAGAGGAGGGTCGAGATCGTTGCGACGATCAGTCCGCCGATCACGGCGCGGCCGAGAGGCGCATTGGTCGAGTTCGATGTCGCCATCGGGATCATGCCCACGACCATGGCCAGAGCGGTCATGATGACCGGGCGGATACGGCCGTAACCGGCTTCGATAGCGGCTTTCAGCGCATCGCCGTGGATTTCAAGGCGTTCACGGGCAAAGGACACCACGAGGATCGAGTTCGCGGTTGCGGTGCCCATGCACATGATGGCGCCCGTCAGGGCCGGGACGGACAGGCGTGTCTGCGTGAGGAACAGCGCCCATGCGATGCCGCCGAGTGCGCCCGGAAGGGCTGTGATGATGATGAACGGATCCAGCCAGGACTGGAAGTTCACCACGATCAGCAGATAGATCAGGACGATCGAGATCGCGAGACCGATGATGAGCTGCTTGTAGGCGCTTGCCATCGTTGTGGCCTGACCGTGGATATCGACTTCGGCGGAGGTCGGCTTGTTATGATCGTCGTGGGCGACGACCTGGCGCACCTTGTCCAGCACGGAACCCATATCGGTGCCTTCGATGTTCACATAGATGTCGATTTCGGACATCGAGTTGTAGTGCGACACTTCGCCCGGGGTACCGGCTGCCACGACATTTGCAAGGGCGCCCAGAAGCTGGGTCTTGTCGTTGGGATCGCCGTCTCCCTTGTCGACCGGGATGGTCAGCAGGTCATTGAGATGGGTGAGCTGATCCTGTGACGTGTAGACGTTGAGCGGGAAGGTGACATTGTCGACCGGATCAAGCCAGAACTGCGGATCGACGACGCCGGAACCGGCAAGCGTCAGCAGTTCGTTGGTTGCAAGATCGGCTTCCGTCACGCCAGTTGCCTGACTGAAGGTTCGGTTGCCATTCACCATCAGTGTTGGCGTGGACATCGTCTGCTGGATGTTCACGTCTGCTGTGCCCGGGATCTGGCGGATCAGCCCGATCAGGTGTTTGGCATAGTTGTAGTTTTCCATGGCATCAGGGCCGGAAAGCTGGATGTCGATGGGAGCGGCGGAGCCGAAGTTCAGGATCTTGTTCGTCAGATCCGCAGGCTGGAAGGTGAAGACCGTTCCCGGGAAGCGCTTGGAGAGATCCTTGCGCAGGAGGGCACGGTAATCCCAGACCGGAGATTCAGCGTTTTTCAGGGCGATCGTCAGATCGCAATCCTGTGTCCCAATGGACGGGGTCGGGATGAAGGCCTGGTTATGCGGTCCTTCGGGAAGACCGCAGTTCGAGATGATGTTCTCGACCTTGCCCGGCAGAAGCTGGTTGATGCGATCGTCCACGAGGGCGGCGATACGGCCTGCGACTTCAATACGCGTTCCGAGCGGTGCGCGCATGTGCATCTGAAGGGCATCGGATTTCACTTCGGGGAAGAAGTCCCGTCCTGCGACGAAATACAGCCCCATGGATGCGATGGAGAGCACCATGAACACGCTGACAAAGGCGCCACGGCGTTCCACGCAGCGTGTGAGGATTGTGTTGTATCCTTCACGAAAGCTGGTGAAGCGCGCCTCGAAGCCCTTCTGGAAGCGGCTGAAGAAGCCTGATGGCGGACGCTGGGTCGCATGCGGGTTCGGGATGTCGATCGCAGAGTCATGGATACCATGCGGGTCTTCATCCGGGCCGGGCGCGCCGACGGGGTGATGCACATGGCCTGCGAGAAGGTACTTCGCCATGGTCGGAACGAGGGTTCGCGACAGGATGAAAGACGCGATCATCGCGAACATGATGGCAAGCGCCATTGGCATGAAGAGGTAGCCTGCGACGCCATCCAGCTCAAACAACGGCAGCCAGACGATGCAGATGCAGGTCGTGGAGACGAAGGTCGCGATGACGATCTGGTTTGCCGCATCAATAATGGCGGTTTCGAGGTCCTTGCCCATTTCAAGGTGAACGTCGATGTTCTCGATCATCACAGTAGCATCGTCGACGAGAATACCGACTGCGAGGGCCAGACCACCGAGCGTCATGACGTTGATCGACTGGCCGGCCCATCCAAGGGCGATGATCGAGCACAGAATGGCGAGCGGAATTGAGGTCGCAATAATGACTGTCGAGCGCCAGGAGCCGAGGAAGAGAAGAACCACGATCCCGGTCAGGAACGACGCAGTGATCATTTCCTGAACCACATCCTTGATCTGATCCTTCACCATGATGGAGGCGTCGGACAGAATGGAGATATGGACGTCAGGAGGTAGGATCGCTTTCAGGCGCGGAAGCAGGGCCTTGGTAGCCGCGACCACATCGAGTGTGGAGGCCGTGCCACCCTTCTGCGTGATCATTTCGACGCCCTGGCGGCCTTTAACCAGCACGAGGTTCGTCTGGGGATGTCCGCCGCGATAGACCGACGCCACATCGCGCACATAGATGACCGCATTCCCAACGCGCTTGACCGGAATATTGGCGATATCGTCCATGGATTCCGGGGCGGCGTTGGTCTGGACCATCCAGTCCGTTGCGTCGATTTTCTGGTCACCTGCCGGCAGAACGATGTTCTGGGCGGTCAGGGCAGCCTGAACGTCTGCGGCGGAGAGGTGGTGGGCCTGAAGCTGCTTCTGGTCCAGGGAGACCATGACGAAGCTGTCCATACCGCCATAAGGATGGGCGACGATGGCGCCGGGAACCGTAGCAAGAAGCGGACGAACGCGAATGACACCGAGCTTGAAGAGATCGGAAGGCGTCTGTTTGTCAGACGTCATCTGAAGCGCAATGACCGGAACCTGAGAGGGATTCAGGGCCACGATCATCGGTGCCGGGACTTTGGGCGGGAGCCCGAGCAGCACGGTCTGCGCGATGGCCGACACTTCGGCTTCGGCGGTGCCGACCGATGTTCCGGGCTGGAAATAGATATTGACGATCGAGCGGCCGTAATAGGAGCTGGACTCCATGTGCTCGATGTTTTGAACGGTCGTGGTAACGGCCAGTTCGAAGTTATAGGTGATACGGCCTGCAAATTCCTGAGGCAGAAGCCCCGGATAGGTCCAGATTGCCGCGACTACCGGAACCTTGATGTTTGGAAAAACATCGGTCGGCGTCTTGAAGATCGACATCACGCCAAGCAGCACGATCATGATCGACAGGACGACAAAGGTGAGCGGTCGCCTTAGCGCGGTGACGACGATGGCATTCATTCAGCTCGGTTCCCAACAGATTTTGAGCAAGGAAGGGAAACCGGGACAATAGGTGGGATGAAATACAACGTCTTTTAAATCGTGGTTTATGGAGTTTTTTTTACTTTTCAAAATCCATTAAATTTTTTTTATGATTTGAAGAGAGGAATCAGTATTTACGAAAGACGGTACAGATCTCGTTACGTTTCGAAAACTCACGAGATGGTGATTTTTTCAAGGAATGCTATGTCTTTTTCGTGATGGAAGACCTTGCTGAAAGTCCTGTCGGAGACCCAATGATGACCCTGAATCCTTTTCCTGCCCTGAATGATCCTCAGGTTCTTGCGGACGTGACTGCGATGTCCGACCGGTATGAAAAGGCGCTGGGCGAGAACATCCTGCATGAACTGGATGCTCTTTTTTACGATGGCGCGGAAACGGTTCGTTACGGTGTGGGTGAGAACCTCTACGGGTTTGAGGAAATTCAGGCCTTCCGCCGGGCGCGGACGGGAGGATCACCGCCGCGGGAGGTGCTGCGGCGTGTCATTACGGCTGTGGGGCAGGATGTCGCGACGGTGGATCTGGAGTTCCGGCGCATCGGGGCCGAAAAGATCGGGCGTCAGAGCCAGACCTGGTTCCGCACGCCCGATGGATGGAAGATTATTGCCGCGCATGTGTCGCTGATGGGGTCAGGATCTTAAACCCGGCCGTCAGCTTCCGCTGGAAACATATCCTGCAACCGCCCGGTGCCAGATTAGGGCCATGACGCCCAGAAATATAAAGCCCGCCAGCGGCGACAGGCTCCCGATCCATGTCGGCACGCCCAGAGGGTCGGGATGGTTGAGGCTGAACAGGGCGGGATAGTAGCAGACGGCAGCGAGCGGTAGGACGACGGTGATGAACCGCCGGAGCCAGCGGCCGAACATGGTCAGCGGATACTGTCCGGCCTCGACGCCGCCATAGGTCAGAACGTTCACGACTTCCAGCCCCTCGACCGTGATGAAGCACAGTGCGGCCTGTCCGATCAGGACGCCGAGGAACATGGCCGCTCCCCCTGCGATGGCAAACGGCAGAACCAGAGCGGCGACCCACTGGACATGAGGAGCAAGCCATAATCCGGCGATGAGAACGAACGCGCCCTGAAGGAAACGGCCAACAGGGCGCAGGCGCAGTTCATGGCCCAGAAGCAGAAGCAGGGTTGAGCGTGGCCGCAGGAGCAGGCGATCGAAGCTTCCGGTGCGGACGTACTCGCCGCCAAAAACCTCGAAGCCGCGCCCCAGCGTTTCGGCGACCGCAAACGCAACATTCACAAGACCATAAAGAACAGCGACGGTGCCGATATCCCAGCCTGCGATACTGCCGAAACGGCGGAAGAGGCTCCAGATGCCGAAGAAGCTGAGTAAGGTCGTGATGAAATTCCCGATGGCCTGAATGGCAAACGTGCCGGGGTAGCGGAGTTGCGCGATGATCGAAGCGCGCGCCATGCGGCGATAGAGACTAAGGGCGCTGAGTGTGCGGGAGTGTGTCATGTCAGGCACCCTGAACCTCCAGTCGGTTGACCGTCTGGCGCATCCACAGACGTCCGAGAAGGGTCAGGGTGGCCAGCCAGAAAAACTGAAGGCCCAGTCCGGTTACTGCACCGCCTGGGATGGGGGTGCCCAGATAGATGCGGATGGGAATGTCGGTAATTCCGGCAAAAGGCTGTGCAAGCAGGAAGGGGCGGGCCCAGTCGGGATAGAGCGGCAGCGGCAGGAGCATTCCTGACAGCAGTACGGCTAGCGGTGTGCCGACGGCGTAACTGCCGAGCGGTGAGAGCGTGCGGGCCGTCAGGATATTCCACCACATGACGATGGTGGCCGAGAGCAATGCGCCGAGCGTGATGGAGATCAGCGACAGAGCGGCCGCAGCCATACCCGCTGGTGGCGCGAGGCTCCATGCGCCGAGGCCCAGCAGCATGGCCAGCGGACCCGCTACGCAGGCCAGCAGGATCGCACGGGGAACGGCATTGCCCAGCAGACGCGCCAGACTGGCCGACAGCCACCAGTTCCACATATCAACCGGGCGCAGCAGATCATAGACGATCGCGCCTGTTTTGGCGGCGTCTCCTATGGCGGGCAGGCAGCCCAGTGGCAGAAGCGTGAAGAGGGACTGCTGGATCCAGGTGTAGGTCATGGCCTGTCGCAGCGAGAGCGGGGCCTGGACGTCCGGGGCGGCGTGATAGACGGAGGCATAAGCCATCAATGTCACGGCGCCGAACCACATTTGCGCCACCAGCCCGGCCACGACCGCGATACGGTAGCGCAGACCGATCTTCCATTGCAGCCCGAAGGCCGTGAGATAAGGGCGGAGCGTCATGCGGCGTGGTCCGCATAAAAGCGTGTGATGATCTCGTCGATCGAGGGGCGGCTGATTCTCAGGTCGTCGAGCCCGGACAGATGTCCGACATGGGCGACGAGGGCAGGGGCCGGGATCTGGCGCGGATCGAACGTGATGGTGAGGCTGTGTGGCGCGCGCGCGGTTTCGACCGCGCCTGCCGGGAGCGCCAGTTCGGGGGGCGTACCGTGAAAGTCTAGTTCGAGAATGCGTTCGGACAGGGTTGTCATACGCAGATCCTCGAACGGGCTGTCCGCAAGGATGCGGCCATGCCCGATGACGATCACGCGTTCGGCCAGCGCCTCGATATCATGCATGTCATGGGTGGTGAGCAGGACGGTCGTGCCGCAGTCCCGGCAGAGTTCATGGACAAATGCCCGGACGGCGAGTTTTGACGGAGCGTCCAGACCGATGGTGGGCTCATCGAGGATCAGGATGTCTGGGTCGTGGATGAGGGAGGCGGCGATTTCGGCGCGCATTCTCTGTCCGAGCGAAAGCTGGCGGACGGATTGGTCCATGATGGCTCCCAGATCGAGCGCCTCGGCCAGCCGGGCGCGGTTGCGGGCAAAGCGTTCGGGCTCGACGCCGTAAATATCCCGCAGGAGCGCCAGACCTTCACCGACCGACAAATCCCACCAGAGTTGGGTCCGCTGGCCGAAGACGACCCCGATCCGCGCGACATGGGCCACACGGTTTGTCCATGGCACCAACCCGTTCACCTGCACTTCGCCGGAGGTGGGACGTAGGATTCCGGATAGGATTTTGATGGCTGTCGATTTTCCTGCGCCGTTCGGGCCGATGAAACCGGCGATCTGGCCCTTGGGGACGGAAAAGGAAATTCCGTCCAACGCCACGATCTCGCGCGTATTCCCTCGCCAGCTTCCACCTTCGCGGACTGTATAGGTTTTCCGCAGGTTTTTGACGGTAATGGCATCTGGAGCGGGGAAGGGAGGCTGCATGAGGGCTCCGGGATGGGAGGGGTAACGAAAACAAACGTGATCTTATTTCAGAAAATAAAGTCTTATTGTTTCAATTGTCTCACTGTTTTGTGCCTTTCTGCAACAAAGCTCTTTCTGTAAAGTGAATTTTACTTAAGGGTGCCGATCATGGCATCCCTGTCTTTCGCATTTTTTGGCTCTGTAAGGGGATGTCGGTTTGAGGCATGTGAGTAAATTCCTGACGTTGGTTTCTGCTGGTACGGCTTATCGTCGGTCCGGTTCCGCTCTGTCGTTCGCTTTCGCCTGCGGGTTGGGGGTGCTCACGATGGGGACCGGTACTGCCGAGGCGCAGAGCAGCAAGAGCAAGGCCAGTTCGGAAGATCTGACGAATCCTGCCCCCACGGGGTCGGAGACGCAGCCGGTTCCTCCGCTGTCCACGACCATTCCGGGTTTTCTCCAGTCTCCATACGGACCGCCGTCCTTTGGTGCGCCTTACGGCACGACCCATATGTTCGGGACCTGGGGAGGGGTGCAGCCCTGGCTTCAGAAGCATGGCATCTATGTTGCGGTGGATGTGTATGAAAGTCTTATGGGCAACGTGACGGGCGGTCGTCACCAGACCGAGACCAATGCCGGACAGGTCGGTGTGACGGTTGATCTGGACTGGCACCAGATTTTGGGTGGCGACTGGTCGAAGGATCTGTGGCTGCATACGCTCATGGTGAACGGGCATGGCCGGAATCTGAGCGGTGATATCGGGGATAATGTCACGCAAGCCCAGCAGATCTATGGTGCGCGTGGCAATGTCGTGGCGCATCTTGTCTGGGCATACGGAGAAAAAGCGTGGTTCAACCGGAAGGTGGATCTGGCAGCGGGCTGGATCCCGACGGGCACGTTCTTCAATAATTCCCCCTGGCTTTGCAGCTTCGCGAACGTCTCCATGTGCGGAAACGTGACGCCGACCAAGTATCTCAACGGTGGACGTGACTGGCCGTCGGGCAATATGGGCACGGTCCTGCGTCTGATGCCGAACCCGCATCTCTATCTGATGGGCGGCCTGTTTGCCGTGTCTCCCCATTCCTATAATGGCGGTATTTCCGGCTGGTCCTGGGCGCAGAGCGGGCTTGGAAAGCTCTCCACCGAGGTTGAACTGGGCTGGATTCCGGAGTTCGGCAAGGACAAGCTGATCGGCCATTACAAGGTTGGCGCCATGTACGACAATTCGCGCTATCACGATCTGTATGATGACGGCTCTGGACAGGCATGGGTGCTGAGCGGACGTAGTCCGCGCTATCAAAGCGGTCAGACGTCTGTCTGGGTGCTGATGGATCAGATGCTGATCCGGCATGGCGATGGCCCGATGAACGGCCTCATGCTGGCGGGGTATTATTCCTATGCCTCAGGCCAGACCTCGGCGATGAACCATCATCTGGTCGGCTCTCTGCTTGATACCGGAAAGCTGTGGGGGCGTCCTCTGGACACGTGGGGTATTGCGTATCAGTGGATGAACTTCAGCCGGGCTGCGACCCTTCAGCAGGAAGCATCGTTCGATAATGGCCTGCCGTTCCAGTCCACCAATTTCGGTGTCCCGCATGGCATTCAGTCCCATGAGAACATCTACGAGTTTTTCTACAGCTATCACATCATGACGGGTCTGACGTTGCAGCCTGATTTCCAGTATTTCAACCGTCTTGGCGGAACCACCCGTTACAAGGATGCTGCGGTTCTGGGACTGGTGTTCAACGCCGCCCTCTGAGGGATCAGTTTCCTCTACGGAAGCGTGTGGAGAGGATGATGGCGGACACCGTCCTCTCTACACCTTCCATCTGGCCGATGTCGTCAATGGCACGGTTGATGGCCTCCGTGGTTGCTGCGCCCAGCAGGGCGATCAGGTCCGAGGCACCGCTGACTGCGTGTAATTCGCGGAGTTCGGGAAGCGTTTTCAGGTCCCGCTCCACTTTCTGGCTATGGCGCGGCGTGATGACGATTGAGACATGTGCACGCAGCAGGTCGTCGTCAGTATTTTCCACAAGTGTGTAGCCGCGAATATGGCCCTGTCGCTCCAGACGTTCCATACGTCCCTGAAGGGTTGTGCGTGAAATCCCCAGTCTGCGCGCCAGCGCGGCTGTAGGCGTGCGCGCATTGCGACGCAGGATATCGAGCAGGGCCTGATCTAGTGAATCCGTCATTCTGCCAGTTATAACCGGCAATCTGCCGATGGAAACTGCATTTCATCGTCGGGATGCCGCTTGAGATCCGTCTGCCCTGATCGTGATGCTGTCATAACACTTCCGGAACAGGATATGATCATGAAGCAGGTTACGGTTGCAGGCGCGGGAAAGATCGGTTCAGCCATTGCGGAGCTACTCCATCATGGAGGCTATGGCGTTACGCTGCTGGACTGCCATGCGGATCACCTTCAGGCGCTCGTCCTGCCGGAAGGCATCAAACGCAGGACGGTGGATATTGCGAAGGGGCTGGATGCCGAACTGCTAAATGGGCAGTTTGCGGTGCTCTCAGCACTCCCCTTTCATCTGACGCGGAATATTGCAAAAGCCGCCGCTACGGCAGGAACGCATTATCTCGACCTGACGGAAGACGTCGCCTCCACCAAAGATGTGAGGGCGCTGGCCGAAGGGGCATCGAGTGCATTTATTCCGCAATGTGGTCTGGCGCCGGGCTTTGTTTCCATTGCTGCACATGATCTGGCGCAGCATTTCGATGAGGTCGAGACAATCCGGCTTCGGGTCGGGGCGCTGCCGCGCTTTCCGTCCAACGCG
>Ga0157363_1002441_pt1 | contig 16371 bp, 10 predicted proteins | sample AttsexASBM1_FD_111477 | JGI IMG/M metagenome (GOLD analysis project Ga0157363, IMG submission 111477) | Fungus gardens microbial communities from leaf cutter ant in Ribeirão Preto, State of São Paulo, Brazil - Atta sexdens ASBM1 | ecosystem: Host-associated > Fungi > Mycelium > Unclassified ... | reverse complement strand
GTGATACTTCAGCTCAGACCAGCACTGCTCATGCGGCTGACAGTACCAGCAGTAGCAGCAGTGACCCCTGGTCAACACCCACTTCATCATCGCCTTCTGCAGGCAGTACCGCGGATAGCAGCTCTTCAGATGCCTGGGGTTCTGCCGGTGGCAGCACCGGTAGTGGCGGCCATGACGCAGCAGCTTCATCCAACGATTGGCTGAATGCGCCTGCTCCGGTGACGCATGAACATTTTAATATTATGGATCCGTTCCATAAGACATTAATTCCGTTAGACAGCTGGGTGACCCATGCCATTGACTGGGTGGTAGGCAATTTCCGTCCGGTATTTCAGGGGATTCGTGTCCCTGTCGATTTTATTCTGAGTACTTTCCAGCATCTGCTGACAGTATTGCCTTCACCGGTGGCGATACTGATTTTCACGCTGATTGCCTGGCAGATGACTAATGTCGGCATGGGTGTTGCGACACTGCTGTCTCTGATTGTGATCGGTGCTATCGGTGCGTGGTCAGATGCTATGGTGACTTTGTCACTGGTATTAACATCGTTGTTGTTCTGTGTAGTCATTGGCTTGCCTGTCGGCATCTGGCTGGCACGCAGTGATCGTGCGGCAAAAATTATTCGTCCGTTACTCGATGCCATGCAGACAACGCCTGCCTTTGTTTATCTGGTACCGATTGTCATGTTGTTTGGTATCGGAAACGTCCCGGGTGTTGTGGTCACCATTATCTTCGCCCTGCCACCGGTTATCCGACTGACCATTTTGGGTATCAAGCAGGTACCGGCAGATTTGATCGAAGCCAGCGAATCGTTCGGTGCCAGTCCCCGCCAGATGTTGTTTAAAGTACAGCTGCCATTAGCCATGCCAACCATTATGGCAGGTGTCAACCAGACACTGATGCTTTCGCTTTCCATGGTGGTCATTGCATCAATGATAGCCGTTGGAGGTCTGGGCCAAATGGTGTTACGCGGTATTGGTCGACTTGATATGGGTCTGGCAACCGTGGGTGGTGTCGGTATTGTGATCCTGGCCATTATTCTTGACCGACTGACACAGTCCGTCGGAGCAGACAGCCGCAGCCGCGCCCAGCGCCACTGGTACCTGACAGGACCCGTGGGACTGATCCTGCGACCGTTTGTTAAAAATTCACCCGCCAAATAATAACAGAGATGTCCGCCAGGTGCGGACATCTCACCGAGAAGAGGAATCATCATGCGTAAGTTAATCGTCACAGCCACAGCAATGACCTTACTGCTTGCCGGACAAAGCTATGCCGCCGACCTGCCAGGCAAAGGGATCACCGTCAAACCAGTTCAAAGCACCATCAGCGGAGAAACTTTCCAGACTCTGCTGGTGAGTCGTGCCTTAGAAAAGCTTGGGTACACTGTGGATACCCCGGATGAAGTGGACTACAACGTAGGCTACACCTCTATTGCTGCGGGCGACGCGACTTTTACTGCCGTAAACTGGCAGCCTCTGCATGACGATATGTACAAGGCCGCCGGTGGAGATAAAGTGTTTTATCGTGAAGGAACCTATGTCAGCGGCGCAGCGCAGGGGTATCTGATCGACAAGAAAACCGCCGAAAAATACCACATTACTGATATTGCTCAGCTTAAAGATCCGAAACTGGCCAAACTATTTGATACTAATGGTGATGGCAAAGCGGACCTGACCGGCTGTACGCCGGGTTGGGGCTGTGAAGCGGTGATTAATCATCAGATTCAGGCCTACGGATTATCAAACACCGTTCAGCATAATCAGGGTAACTATTCAGCAATGATGGCTGACACTATTGCCCGCTACAAACAGGGTAAACCTATCCTTTATTACACCTGGACTCCTTACTGGGTCAGTGATGTACTAAAACCGGGTCGTGATGTTGTCTGGTTACAGGTTCCCTTCTCTTCTCTGCCTGGTGCACAGAAAAATGTCGATACCAAACTACCGAACGGTGCCAACTACGGTTTCCCTGTAAACACCATGCATATCGTTGCCAACAAAGCATGGGCAGAGAAGAACCCTGCCGCTGCGAAACTGTTTGCTGAAATGAAACTGCCGCTGGCTGATATCAATGCACAGAATGCTGCAATGAATGCCGGACAAAACAGTGACGCAGATGTCAACCGTCAGGTCGACGGCTGGATTCATGCCCATCAGGCTGAATTTAATCACTGGATTCAGGATGCTTTAGCCGCCGCCAAATCCTGATCTTCAGGAAATCATCTTAGGACAGCCAGTGCTGTCCTTTTTTTATCGCGCCAACCTCCCCTTTATTATCGGTTATTTCCTGTCCTTCTGTTTCTGCTTTTACACCTGTTACCATTAAGAATCCTGCTCCCCTCATGCTGTTTTATCATATTTGCCTCAACAAAAAGTCTCTTACAGACTATTAACATGACAAGCGCTCTGATATCGTTAGCGAGATATAGTTTTAGTCAGGTGACTTTCCCAGCAGTGACTATTACCTGGTGTTGAATCTCTGCCCCGACGCAGAACTGTCCTTCACAGGTAACAAACCGAGGCGACCACTTTGCGGGAAAGTGCCAGCATCTGACTAAGTCTGACATTAAAATCCTAATAATAATTTCTGTGAGGTATTCACGTGGAAAGTTCATTTACTCCGATTGAAGAAATGTTGCATGTTCTGGTTCAGCGCCACACAAACTACCCGTTACGGGAAATGCTGTTGACCCGGTTATGCATGCATATTCAGGGGAAACTGCTTGAAAATCGCAACAAGATTCTGAAAGAACGCGGCATTAATGACACCTTGTTTACGGCGCTCGTCACTCTGGATGCCCGTAAAGATCAGAGTATTCAGCCATCCGAGCTCAGTTCCGCGTTAGGCTCTTCCAGGACAAATGCGACACGTATTGCAGACGAACTTGAGAAACGTGGCTGGATAGAACGCCGCGAAAGCAGTAATGATCGCCGCTGTCTGCATCTGCACCTGACAGAACAGGGTTATGAATTTCTGTGTGAAGTTATGCCACCCCAGCATCAGAGTCTGAAGCATCTTTGGGAAGTACTTTCCACCGAAGAACAGCAACAACTCGAAAATATTACCCGCAAACTTCTTGGCCGCCTTGATGAAATGGACAGCAAAGCATAATCATTTAGTCACGCGACGGTAATATGTCATCAAGTGCTAAAGATCGTGATTAAGATTTGGTTATGCTTCAGCACCTTTGCCAGCGAAAAAACACTGGCATTACCGGGCCTAATTTGCTGTTCCCCATACCAATGACAGGTGGAAAATTTTATGAGTGCAGGTGAGGAAACTCTGCAATCCGGAGCCCCGCGGCCCCAGAATAAAAAGAAAAAGCGCAAAACTTTGCTGATTCTGTTGGCTATTATTTGCCTGATTGTTGCTATTGGCTATTTTGCCTATTGGTTTCTGGTGCTGAGCCATTATCAGGATACTGATGACGCTTATGTTGCTGGCAACCAGGTGGTCATTATGCCGCAGGTTTCCGGCAGCGTTACCCGGGTCTGGTTTGATGATACCGACTATGTCAAAAAAGGTGACATTCTGGTATCACTGGATAAAACCGATGCTCAGCAGGCTTTAGACAAAGCAGAAACTGCACTCGCCACCAGTGTCCGTCAAACTCGCCAGGAAATGATCAACAGCAAACAGTATCAGGCTAACATTACCCTGAAAAAAGTTGCGCTGTCACAGGCTCAGGCAGATTTACAACGGCGTATCCCTCTCGGTAAATCACAGTTGATTGGTCGTGAAGACCTGCAACATGCCCGCGATGCTGTGACCAGTGCTCAGGCTGATCTCGACGTAGCGACTCAACAATATAATGCAAACCAGGCAATCTTACTGAATACCACCCTGGAAAATCAGCCCGCAGTACAACAAAGTGCTACCGCCGTCCGTGATGCCTGGCTCGCCTTACAACGTACCGATATTCGTAGCCCGGTGGACGGTTATGTTTCCCAGCGTAGTGTCCAGGTGGGGTCACAGATAACCTCTTCCAGCTCTTTGATGGCCATTGTGCCTGATAAACAATTGTGGGTGGATGCTAACTTTAAAGAAACACAACTTGCCGATGTTCGCATTGGCCAACCGGCAACCATTGTTTCTGACATCTATGGCGATGATGTCGTTTACCACGGCAGGGTAGTTGGTCTGGATATGGGGACCGGCAGCGCCTTCTCTCTGCTGCCAGCTCAGAATGCAACCGGTAACTGGATTAAAGTGGTCCAACGCTTACCGGTTCGTGTTGACATCGACCCACAGGATCTCGCGAAGCATCCGCTGCGTATCGGCTTATCAACGTTGGTCACTGTTGATACTGCAAATAAAGACGGAAAGGTACTCGCCAGTTCAGTACGGAGTACACCGGCTTATGAAAGTAATGCGCTGGAACTGCAATTAGGCCAGGTGAATAAGATGATCTCTGACATCATCAAGGCAAATGCCGGCTGATGTCCGCGGAGAAAACCATGGCGCAGAAACCGCTCGAAGGTACCCAACTGGTACTGATGACGATTGCCTTGTCGTTAGCAACCTTTATGCAGGTGCTGGACTCGACTATTGCCAACGTAGCCATACCGACCATTGCAGGTAACCTGGGTGCATCAAACTCCCAGGGGACCTGGGTTATCACCTCTTTCGGAGTCGCTAATGCCATTTCTATTCCGTTGACCGGCTGGCTGGCCCGACGGTTTGGAGAGGTCAGACTGTTTATGCTTTCCACCGTGGCATTTGCTATCGCTTCCTGGGCATGCGGGATGTCGAACAGTCTGACAATGTTGATTTTCTTCCGTGTCATCCAGGGGGTGGTCGCAGGCCCCTTGATTCCTCTTTCACAAAGTTTACTGCTGAATAACTACCCTCCCGCTAAACGCAGTATTGCCCTATCGTTATGGGCAATGACCGTGATCGTGGCGCCGATTTGTGGTCCGATTCTTGGTGGCTGGATCAGTGATAACTATCACTGGGGTTGGATATTTTTCATTAACGTACCGATTGGTATGGTAGTGATATTCTTAAGTCTGCAAACAATACGTGGGAGAGAAACAAAAATTACCCGACAGCCGATCGATCTGGTGGGGCTGGTTTGTCTGGTAGTGGGAATTGGTTGTCTGCAGGTCATGCTGGACCGGGGTAAAGAACTGGATTGGTTCAACTCAACAGAGATTATCACTCTGACGGTTTTTGCTGTGGTCGCACTCTCTATCCTGTTAATTTGGGAACTGACAGATGATCATCCAATCGTCGATTTATCTTTATTTAAATCGAGGAACTTCACCATTGGTTGTGTCTCAATCAGTCTCGCTTACATGCTCTATTTTGGAACAATCGTACTGTTGCCACAGTTATTACAGGAAGTTTTCGGTTACACTGCGACCTGGGCCGGGTTAGCGTCTGCCCCGGTGGGGGTATTACCGGTCATCCTGTCACCGATTATTGGCCGTTTTGCGCATAAAATCGATATGCGATGGCTGGTGACTTTCAGTTTCATTATGTATGCCGTTTGCTTTTACTGGCGAGCTTATACGTTTGAACCGGCAATGAATTTCGCGGCGTCTGCATGGCCGCAGTTTATCCAGGGCTTTGCTGTTGCGTGCTTCTTTATGCCGTTAACCACGATAACCTTATCCGGATTGCCTCCGGAACGAATGGCTGCCGCCTCCAGTCTGTCTAACTTTCTGCGAACCCTGGCAGGTTCAATCGGGACCTCAATCACCACCACTTTGTGGACCGACAGAGAGTCACTGCATCACAGCCAACTGACAGAATCCGTCACTGCTTTTAATCCAAATGCCAGTCATATGTACCAACAGTTGGAATCAATGGGAATGAGCCACCAGCAGGCTTCTGAGTATATTGCTGAGCAAATTACCAGTCAGGGGTTAATCATCTCTGCTAACGAGATTTTCTGGGCCGCGGGAGGGATCTTTATTCTGTTGCTGATTACTATCTGGTTTGCCAAACCCCCGTTTGGCAGCGGCGGAGGTAAACAAAGTGACGGCGGAGGTGCACATTAACTCTGCTGACTATCAGGATAAAAAAAGCGCCGTCAGGCGCTTTTTTTGACTGCTTAATGATTCTGACGCCACCATTCGGCCAGAAGAATCCCGGTGGCAACCGAGACATTAAGGCTTTCGACACTTCCGGTTCCATCAATCGACAGGCTGATATCGCCCTGCTTCAGGGTAGACTCTTTTAGCCCGTCACTTTCCTGCCCCAGTACCAGTACCATTTTTTCAGGCAACACAGTTGCAGACAACGGGCTGCCCTGATGACTGGAAGTTGTCACTATGGTGTAACCGGCGTGGCGAAACGCATCCAGTCCTTCTGCAAAACTCGCCGCTGTTATTGCCTGTACATGCTCAGCTCCACCTTCTGCGGTACGCACCGCTGCTCCTGACTCCAGCAGAGAAGCATCATCCACCAGGATGCCTTTTGCGCCAAAATGGGCACAGCTACGCATAATGGCTCCAAGATTATGCGGATTTCCCACATTTTCCAAAGCCAGAACACACTCTTTTTCTGCGGCCTGTTCCAGCCACTCGCTGACGCCCAGCCCCATATGTTTCTTAATAATGAAGCAGACACCACCATGATGTTCAGTGCCAGAGGCTTTTACCAGCTCAGCATCTTCTACCACATGGTAGGCTTTACGGTTAGCGGCCAGCCAGCGTAAGGTTTCACGAAAGCGTGGGGTAACACTCTGAACAAACCAGGCACGAACAATCGCTTCAGGGCGGCTCTGGAACAGAGCCTGGCAGGCATTTTCACCATATACACGGGTTTCTTCCTGGCGCTGTTTGCGGATAACCTCAGGGTCGATAACTGGCCGTGAGCCAGTCTCAGTTGGCAATACTTTTGGCTCTTCTGCCGGGGAACGGGAAACTGTTCGCCACGGGGAACGGGATTTTTCTTCCTGACGACGACCAGGCTCCTGCTGACGTGACGGAGAATGACCTCCTTTGCCTGTCCGCGGGTTACCGGTACGTTGACGGGTATTATCCTCGTTGCGAACATACATCACTTTTACTTTACTGCTTTTGCCTTTTACATCGTCGTTCATTGTGTCCTCCTGTTCCTGGAGCGCGAAGATTACCTGATGTCACGCTGCTAATCTATCAACTTTGGCTTTGATGCTGTCATCTATTATAGCCATCGACAGATCCTGCTGGTTCAACCCTTCAGGATGCCTGATAATCATACGCAATATTTTGCGACAATCCTAATCAGAGGTCATGATGAATACCGTATGCAGCCACTGTCTTGCCACCAACCGCCTGCCGGACGAAAGGATCAGTGAGTCCGCGAAATGTGGGCGTTGTAAAGAGCCCCTGTTTGACGGAGAAATTATTAATGCCACTGAACAGACGCTGGATAAACTGTTACAGGATGATCTGCCAGTTGTGATTGATTTCTGGGCACCCTGGTGTGGTCCCTGTGTCGGGTTTGCTCCGGTGTTCGAAGATGTTGCTGAAGAACGGGCAGAACAGATCCGTTTTATCAAAGTGAACACTGAACAGCAGGCCGCATTGAGTGCTCGTTTTCGTATCCGCAGTATTCCGACATTAATGATCTTCCGGAAAGGACAGCATGTCGACACCATGGCGGGCGCTTTACCCAAGGCGTCATTCACACAGTGGCTGGACGAATCCCTGTAATTTGCGATGAAAGCTTTCTGTCAGACTACGCAGGCCAGTTTTTTTCGATTACACTGCGCTTTTTCCTGATCGTGAAAGATTATGTTGGATAATGCCGTCCTGAGCCTCAGGGCACAACGGCTGGCAAGAGCAACCCGCCCGTTCCTCGCCAGGGGAAACCGGGTTGTTCGTTGCCAGCGCTGTCTGTTACCGGTAGCGCAGTGCTTATGCACTACCATCACGCCGGTATCTGCCCGAAGCCAGTTCTGTCTGGTGATGTTCGATACTGAGCCGTTAAAACCCAGTAATACTGGTCGCCTGATTGCCGATATTTTGCCTCAGACCACCGCGTTCGAATGGTCACGTACAGCACCGCCAGAGCAATTGCTGGCGACTGTCAGCGATGAAAGCGTACAGCCTCTGGTGGTATTTCCTGGCCATTATGCAGCCCCGGGCCGCGAAGTGATCTCTACCCCACCGGTCACAGGTAAACCACCCTTGTTCGTCATGCTGGATGGTACCTGGACTGAAGCCGCAAAAATGTTCCGTAAAAGTCCCTGGCTCGACCGTTTCCCGGTAATGTCGCTGAATGTGACCCGGCCTTCTCGTTACAGCCTGAGGGAATCTCCGACAGCCGGCCAACACTGTACCGCGGAAATCGCGATAGCACTGCTGGAACAGGCGGGGGATAACGTAGCGGCTGCAGGATTGCTGGATCACTTCGAACGTTTCCGCCAGCGATATCTGGCGGGCAAAGCGTCACATCAGGCATACCTCACAGAAAAACGCTCCGAAAACAGATAAACTACGACCTTCAGCACAGGGAGGATACAGATGAGTCAGCGTGGTCTGGAAGCATTACTCAAACCCGGTTCCATCGCGGTGATTGGCGCGTCCGAAAAACCTGAACGGGCCGGCCATCTGATGATGAAGAATCTGCTGGCAGGAGGATTTAATGGCCCCATACTCCCTGTGACGCCTGCATGGCAGGCAGTGTGTGGCGTGCTGGCTTATCCTTCGGTTGACAGGCTGCCTTGTGTTCCTGACCTTGCCATCATTTGTACCCATTCCCAACGAAATCTGGAAATTCTGCAGCAATTAGGTGAGAAAGGCTGTCGGGCTTGTATCATCCTTTCTGCTCCCCGCGAACAGCTGAATGAATTAAAAGAGTGTGCGGCGCGCTGGAATATCCGTATTCTAGGGCCTAATAGCCTTGGGCTGCTCTCTCCGTGGCAGGGAATCAATGCCAGTTTCTCTCCGGTACCCGTTCAGCGCGGAAAACTGGCGTTTATTTCACAATCAGCAGCAGTTTCTAATACGCTACTGGACTGGGCACAACAACGTAGCCTTGGATTTTCCTGGTTTATCGCCCTGGGAGACAGCGTAGATATTGATGTCGATGATTTACTCGATTTCCTTGCCAGAGACAGCAAAACCAGCGCCATACTACTGTCTCTGGAGCATTTAGAAGATGCCCGGAGGTTTGTTTCTTCATCACGTAGTGCTGCACGTAATAAACCTATTCTGGTAATCAAAAGTGGCAGAAGTCGTCAGGCCAGGCAATTCCTCGGCACAACCGACAGCCTGGATGCCGCATGGGATGCCGCCATTCAGCGAGCGGGGATGCTGCGGGTCAAAGATACGCATGAGTTGTTTTCTGCGGTAGAGACTCTCAACCACATGCGTCCGCTCCGTGGCGAACGGTTATTTATCATCAGCAACGGTGCTGCACCCGCAGCACTGGCTCTGGATGAACTCACCGAACGTAACGGTACATTAGCCTGCCTGGACCAGGCTACGACCGAAGCACTAAATAAAGTATTGCCTCCGTCAGTACGTGCAGGCAACCCTCTGGATCTGAAAGATGATGCCACAACAGAACGCTACCTGTCGGTCATCAGTCCGTTGCTGGAAAGTCATGCGCTGGATGCACTGATGATTATTCATGCCCCCAGCGCAGTTTCTCCGGCCAGTGAAAGTGCCAATGAAATTATCCGACTGGTCAAACAGCACCCCCGTGGCCGGCAAATGACCTTGCTAACCAACTGGGGAGGAGAATACTCGTCACGTGACGCCAGGGCGGCATTCACCCGGGCAGGTATACCCACCTGGAGAACTCCTGAAGGCACGGTTACTGCATTTATGCATATGGTCGAATATCGGCGCAACCAGAAGCAATTACGGGAAACGCCTTCATTGCCTGCTCGTTTACCACAAACCCGTATCAATATTCGCCAATTGTTACAGCAAACGCTGGCTGAAGGGCGAAATCGTCTGGATACCCATGAAGTACAAGCTATTTTTCAGGAATATGGGATAAATACTTTGTCAACCTGGGCTGCTGCCGACAGCCAACAAGCCGTGGTCATTGCCGACAATATTGGTTATCCGGTAGCGCTAAAATTACGCTCTCCGGATATTCCACATAAATCGGAAATCCAGGGAGTCATGCTTTATTTACATACTGCCGCAGAGGTGGCCAGCGCGGCAGATGCCATATTATACCGCGCCCGAACCGCATGGCCGAAAGCTGAGATTCAGGGTCTGGTCGTTCAAAGTATGGCCCGGCGTGCCGGGGCTGAAGAACTGAGAATTTCGGTAAAACCTGACCCATTGTTTGGCCCGGTAATCATTCTCGGTGAAGGAAATGGTGAATGGCAGACAGACCAGCAGCCAGCCGTTGCCCTCCCCCCTCTGAATATGACCCTGGCAAAAAACCTCGTGAATCAGGCCATCATACGCGGTGCAATACGCGGCAGAAATTCTCTCCAGGCCCTGGATATCAATGCGGTTAGCCAGTGCCTGGTGCATATTTCTAATATGATTATTGACTGTCCGGAGATCGAGTGGCTGGATATTCATCCTTTACTGGCTTCCGGAAATAATCTCACCCTCCTCGATGCTACTGTATCCCTCAAAGAATTTAGTGGTGAAAGTGAATCCAGACTGGCCATTCGCCCTTATCCGCAACGCCTCGAACAACGTGTGATACTGAAAGATGGTCGCGAATGTCTGTTCCGCCCAATACTGCCGGAAGATGAACCCGGACTAAAAGAGTTCATTTCCAGAGTGACAAAAGAAGATCTCTATTATCGCTATTTCAGTGAAATCAATGAGTTCACTCATGAAGACTTAGCCAACATGACACAGATCGATTATGATCGGGAAATGGCAATCGTCGCCGTTTATACCGTGGAAGATCATGACGAGATCATCGGCGTCACCAGGGCCATTTCTGATCCTGATAATATTGATGCAGAATTTTCAATCCTGGTCAGATCTGATCTGAAAAATATCGGTCTTGGCCGACTACTGCTGGAAAAAATGATCCTATATACCCGTCAGCATGGCTTACAGCAGCTAAATGGCATTACCATGCCAAATAATCAGGGAATGATCACTCTGGCACGTAAGCTGGATTTCAGCATTGAGCGACAGATGGATGAAGGGATTGTTACGCTGCAACTTGCCCTGCAGGCTCCCGAAAAAAAACGTACAGAAGAGTAAAATTGTCACGACAACACATGGTTAATGTTACACTTCAAGGTTAAGGCCATGAGATTGTCAGTGATGACAATACATTGAACAGAGAAGAAGCGCATTGTGATGTTGTCAAAATTTAAACTCAATAATCACCAACAGTACCTCGCGCAACTGCCCGCACTTTCGCAATCAGCCGCTGATTTCACCATGCTTTATTCTGCGGCGGAGTTTCGCCGTACCTTGCTGGAAAAAATTGCCGCCGCCACGACGCGCATTTGTCTTGTCGCTTTGTATCTTGAAAATGATGAAGGCGGGCGGAGTATTATGGATGCACTTTACGCCGCCAGACGAGCTAATCCGGCACTGGATATCAGCATCTGCGTTGACTGGCATCGTGCCCAGCGCGGAAGGATCGGTGCAGCCAAAGGTTCGACCAATGCCGACTGGTATTGCGAAATGGCGTCAGCCAATCCTGATATCGCCATTCCGGTCTACGGAATTCCGGTCAATACCCGTGAAGCCCTGGGGGTATTACACCTGAAGGGATTTATTGTCGATGATTGCGTGATTTATAGTGGCGCCAGCCTGAACAATGTTTACCTCCATCAGCAGGAGCGCTACCGTTACGATCGATATCAAATCATACGTAATTCAGCCCTGGCAGACACGATGTTTGAATGGATCGGAATTAACCTGAAGCAGGCTGAAGCTGTTCATCGTCTGGATCAGAGCGAGAGACCGTCCAGTCCGGAAATCAAAAATGAAACCCGCTTGTTCCGCCAGGAATTGCGTACCTTTAACTATCAGTTTGAACCTCAGGCGCAGGAAGGTGAGCTTAGTGTGACGCCATTAGTCGGCCTGGGTAAACGCAATATTCTGAATCAGACGATTTTCCATCTGATGCCCTGTGCCGAACATAAATTAACTATATGTACTCCTTATTTTAATCTGCCGGCGATACTGGTTCGTAACATCATCCGCCTGCTGCGTCAGGGTAAACAGGTTGAAATTATCATTGGCGATAAAACTGCGAATGATTTTTATATTCCGCCTCAGGAACCCTTTAAAATAATCGGGGCTTTGCCGTATCTTTATGAAATCAATCTGCGTCGGTTTGTCAGCCGCCTGCAATATTTCATTGATAACAAACAGTTGACGGTACGATTATGGAAAGACGGAGACAACAGCTATCACCTGAAAGGTATTTGGGTCGATGATGAATGGATGCTGCTGACCGGTAATAACCTAAATCCTCGTGCATGGCGGCTGGATCTGGAAAATGCTATCCTGGTCCATGATCCTCGTCACCAGTTACTGGAGCAAAAAGTGAAAGAACTTGCTCTGATACGTCAGCATACTTCTGTGGTCGCACACTATAATGACCTGGAGAGTATTGCGGAGTACCCTGCACGGATAAAGAAACTGATCCGCAGGATGAGACGTATCCGTATGGACCGGCTGATAGGTCGGATTCTCTGAGTTCTGTAACCCCGTTATTACGGGGTTTATTGCCTGATTCTCATTTTCTCCCCTGCTAATATCTTTATCTCTCCTAACCCTGAATACAGAGTTGCCAATACTCAGGTTAACCTCTGATTTTCTCTGCTTCCCTGTGTCTTTTCAGTCAGCATTTCCAATACCTGATAACCCGGAAGTCAGTTTTCGCCCATCAGAAATTTCTATCAAATCATTGGTGTTGATTGGTTATTGCTATCATTAACAATTCACTACAGATTGATTACATAAATTTAATCACGTAGGATTAATGTTATGAGATGTTTCCTTATATTTCTAAAAATTTTACAAAACTGTTTAGGCTGTATCCGGTTAGCTACACCTACCCACGGGTTTTATCTGTGGTCATTAAAAAAATAAAAAATTACTTTTAATTTAAAATAACCGCTCGTTATTTAACGGGCTACACACAGCTGAGAAATAGTTTACTACGGCCATTCGATAATTATTATCCTGGGTGGTATTAATTTGTTCCTGCCGACCACCTAATAATAATCATTTAATTGTTGCTGGTATTTATTTTCTATTTCGCAGATTCGTAATAAAAATAATCATTAACAGGGTAAATCCCCTGCAATGATGCATGGATACGGATGTATATGAAATGAATAAAATATACCGGTTAGTATGGTGCCAGGCTAAAAGAGCCTGGGTAGTATGTTCTGAACTGGGTAGTCGTCAGGGGAAAGGTCGTAGCAGATTAGTCGTTACCGCAGCATTAGCGGTTTCTGCAATTCCTGTGGGTGCCTTTGCTACCTGTACCTCAAATAATGGGACCAATACCAATGGTTATAGTGGTTCTTATATTCAGAATGCTACAATTGATTGTACTTCTGATACTGTAACTACCGCGATAAGTGGCTCCTATGCCGGCTATGGGTCGTTGCTCGAGTTTAGCCCCAAAATAGCGGCCGAAACCTCTCAGGTATTACGCTGGACAAATGGCGGATCCGACACACGTATGCTGACGACAGTTGAGGAGGGCGTGACCGTCAGTGGTTCGGCATTAACCCGCCCTGTCATTTATTCACGGACTGGCTACTATACAACCAATGGCAATGGAACATCCGTTGTTGCAAGCTGGATCACACCAGATGCCAGACCGATAATGACTATTATCAATAACGGCACGGTTAACTACACTGGAACATCCAGTACAAGTTCTCTGGACTTTGGTAGTGCCATTGGTATGGATGCCGATGATAGTCCGGTAGACCAACTGATTGTAAATAATGGTACGATAAATTCATCCTCAGGCTGGGGGGTTTCATTCAGGGATGCTGCCACCAGTTCCTTAGGCGCATTTCGTGCATTGAGTTCCTACGCTTACTCCTATAACAATATTGTCGGCTTAACTAATAGCGGAACGATTAATCAGACCGGTTCTCTTAGCTCATCCTCTTCTAATGCGTTAAAAGCTCATGCTTCGGCAGTAGAATTACTGGTCCCCTCAGCGGCAGAGGCTTATGTTGTCAACAATGCCAATGCATCGATCTCTGGTACGAATATTGGTGTCGATATTCTGACCACGAAGCAGGTGACCAATGCTTATATTACCAACTCAGGGACCATTACCTCATCAGGGACCGGGATTAACCTCAGTCCATTAACCTTATCCAGTCTGATACTCACCCCCTATCTGACAACTTTAACCAATAATAATGGTGCGGTGATCAGCGGTAGCAATTACGGGGTGTATAACGGCGGTACCATCGACACCTTTAATAACTACGGTACTATCTCCGGTAACGGCACCAACTCTGTATACTCCACAAGCGGAACAATTACTTCCGGGCTGAATAACTATGGCAGCCTGAACGGTGATGTGGCTCTGGGTGCCAATACCCTGAATTTACTGGCATCTTCCTCGGCTGTCGTTGCAGAACCCACTGTTGCCGGAGATATTAATGGTACCAGTGGTTCGGTAATCAACATTGGCAGCGCAACTAATGCGACCTCGTTCAACCATGCCGCTGGTGATAATGCCAGTGTTTCACAGATTAACCTGGCAAAAGGCAGTAAATTAACGCTTAATGATGGTTCCACCTGGGCGGCCAGTGCTGACTCCGAATCAGCGATTGACCTGCAGGGAACCTTTATCAGCAATGGCAGTACCACTCTGGGTGGTAATGTCACCTCCGATACCCTGATGCAACTCAATTCTACAGCTTCTTCACCTTCTACACTGACCATCGGTGGAGATCTTACTGCCTCTGGCGCAACCATCGATATGGCGAATAGAGTGGCGGGCGATAAGATGGTGATCTCAGGTAATTACACCACCCAGAATAATCTCTGGCTGATGGACTCTTACCTGACCGGTACCGGACAAAGCAGCGATAACGGGGCCGATGGAAAATCTTATACTGATACCGTTGAAATTAAAGGCAACGTCAGTGGCAACGGTTATGATCAGGTGTGGATTAATAATCTGAATATAAACAATCCAACCGGCCAGGAATCTCTTGAACTGATCAAAGTTGACGGAAGTTCGGACGGAGAATTTCTGCTGCAGAAAAGGGTCGTTAAAGGTAATTATGAATATCTGTTAAATCAGCATGCCGATGATGGCTCATGGTACCTGGAAAGCTCCTCAATGACAGGTACAACAGGGGCTACGGGAGATACCGGAGCGACTGGCGCTACGGGTGCGACCGGGGCCACAGGTGCTACTGGCTCTACCGGAGCTACCGGGGCCACAGGTGAGACCGGAGCCACAGGCTCTACAGGAGCAACAGGTTCTACCGGAGCTACAGGTGAGACCGGTGCTACGGGTGCTACTGGTGCTACAGGCTCTACAGGAGCCACAGGTGCTACGGGTGCTACTGGCTCTACCGGAGCTACCGGGGCCACAGGCGCTACTGGCTCTACCGGAGCTACCGGGGCCACAGGCGCTACTGGTTCTACCGGAGCTACTGGTGCTACTGGCGCTACCGGAGCTACCGGGGCCACAGGTGAGACCGGAGCGACCGGTGCTACAGGCTCTACGGGTTCTACCGGAGCTACTGGCGCTACCGGAGCTACTGGCGCTACCGGTGCTACTGGCACTACCGGTGCCACAGGTTCTACCGGTGCCACAGGCGCGACCGGAGCTACTGGTTCCACTGGTGCTACGGGTGCTACGGGTGCTACAGGGGCTACCGGAGCCACTGGTTCCACTGGTGCCACAGGCTCTACCGGTGCCACTGGTTCTACCGGTGCTACTGGCTCTACCGGAGCTACAGGTGCTACGGGTGCTACAGGAGCCACTGGTGCCACAGGCACTACCGGAGCTACTGGTTCTACCGGAGCTACTGGTTCTACCGGTGCTACTGGTGCTACTGGCTCTACCGGAGCGACCGGAGCCACAGGTGAGACCGGAGCGACCGGAGCCACAGGCGCTACGGGTTCTGCCGGTGCTACTGGTGCTACTGGTGCTACTGGTGCTACTGGCGCTACGGGTGCTACTGGCTCTACCGGAGCTACCGGAGCCACAGGCTCTACTGGCGCGACTGGTGCAACAGGCTCTACAGGAGCTACAGGTGCTACCGGAGCCACAGGCTCTACCGGAGCTACAGGTGCTACGGGTGCTACAGGAGCCACAGGCTCTACCGGTGCCACTGGTTCTACCGGTGCTACTGGCTCTACCGGAGCGACCGGAGCCACAGGTGAGACCGGAGCCACAGGTGAGACCGGAGCGACCGGAGCCACAGGCTCTACCGGAGCTACAGGTGCTACGGGTGCTACAGGAGCCACAGGCTCT
>Ga0157363_1002440_pt1 | contig 16376 bp, 8 predicted proteins | sample AttsexASBM1_FD_111477 | JGI IMG/M metagenome (GOLD analysis project Ga0157363, IMG submission 111477) | Fungus gardens microbial communities from leaf cutter ant in Ribeirão Preto, State of São Paulo, Brazil - Atta sexdens ASBM1 | ecosystem: Host-associated > Fungi > Mycelium > Unclassified ... | reverse complement strand
CTGATAAAAGAAAAATGGATTTGAGGCTTAGTAAAGATAGTAGTAGAAGAATCTAAAGTAGATATAGTAAAAAAAAATAAAAAATGCAAAAGGAAAAGATAAAGAAGTAGTTAGAGTAGTAAAGAAAATGAAGAAGACAGAGGTTAAAATTCTGAGTAGTAAATAAAAGAAGAATTAATATTAAAAAAGAGAAAAATTTATGTACCAAAAAATGAGAAATTAAGGACAGAGATCATTCAGTTACACCATGATAGACTAGTAGCAGAGAATGAAGGAAGGTAGAAGACAATAGAGTTAGTGATGAGAAATTGCTAATGGCTAGAAGTAACAAAGGATATATAGATAGCTATGACTTGTACTAGAAGATTAAGAACTGTACAGAACCACCAGTAGAAAAACTAACAGTGAACAAGGTGCTAAACAAGCCATAGACATATCTAATGGTTGACTTTATCACAAAGCTGCTGTTTGTAGCTGAAAAGGATGCAATATTGGTATTATGCAATATGTTGTTCCAAAATGACATATTTTGTAGCAACAACAGAGGAAATATCAGCAAAGGGGTTAGCAAGGTTGTTTAAAGATAATGTATGGAAACTACATGGATTACCAGTGAGTATGATATCAGACAGAGAACCACAGTTTGTGGCAGAACTGATAAGAGTTGAATAGAATGCTGGGGATTGAGACAAAGTTGTTGATAGTCTTCTATTCACAAATAGATAGGCAAACCAAGCATATAAACCAGAAATTGAAACAATACCTATGGTTTTTTGTGGATCATAAGCAAAAAAACTAGCCAGAATAGCTGGCATTAGCAGAACTTCTAGTAAACAGTAAGATTCACTTGGCAACAAAGATGTTTCCATTTATGGCAAACTATAGGAGAGAACTGAGAATAGAAACAGACATCAGAAAAAAGAGAAAGTGGAGAAAATGACAGAGTTTGCAGAGAAAATGAAGTAGATTTAGGAGGAAGCAGAGGTGACATTGAAAAGAGCTCAGAAAAAGATAAAAAGACAAGTAAATAAGAAAAGAAAGGAAGTAGAAGTATGAAAGAAGAGGTATAAAGTGATGCTGAGCATAAAAGACTTAGTGTTTAAGAAATGATCAACAAGAAAACTAGTGGACCAATATGTTGGCCCATTTATCATTGAAGAAGTAGTATATACTAATGCAGTTGAACTAAAGCTGCCAACTTCAATAGGAATTCATCTGATTGTAAATGTAAGTTAAGAGGAATAGAAGGTTGAAAAAATATTAAATAAATAAGGGAAATAACAAAGTACTTAGTATTGTTATATGCTAAGTCCACCTTTTCAGAAGACTTATCTCTACAGTAGTGATGTCTTTCTCGAATTTCAGTAAAAGCATATCTTCCATGATAGCTATACTTTTTGCGACACATCTCTATGACAGTGATGTAGTTGTTCTCTAATCCTTTGAGTACTTGATCTTCTACATTAAAGATACTCCTATCAAACTCAGTCTTCTATAGCAGAGTTTTCCTATCTGCTCTCTTTCAATTTTAAAATACTGAAACCTCTGCTTGGAGCTATACACTGAAACCTCTAAGCATCTTCTAATTATCTTATTTATATATAAGACTAGTAGTTACATTATAATTTGCTAGTCTGATAATTAATAAAGATAACTTCTATTGAACTTGATTTCCAGTGTTTAATGGTGACACACCACTATCAGTACTCAATCCCTTTATACTTTATTCAATCATCTGAAGTTATGGTTATGGCTATGTAGTAGACAAACAGTATAATATATAGAGTATGGAAATTCCATACTAAAAGCTCAGTAATGTGGACTTTTCAGAATGACCTTAGCTTTAGCTTATATATCTTCAAGCCAATCCCACAGGCTTTTACCTCCTAGTGTGACCTACATCTGACAAGTGTGCTAAAAGAGATTTATAACAGAACATAACATATAAGAAAAATTTAGAAAATGTAAAAGAAGTGGTGGTGAACTTTGAGAGAAGAATGAGTGCAAAAGTTGGAAATGTCAGAGAAATGAGACTTTAGAAGGGAAGAGTTACTGGAGAAGTATATAACAAAGATGTTGTATGAATAGAATGATGGAAAATTTAATAAGAAGTACTTAAAGAAGCTGGAAAGAAATTGGCAAAGATGGAAGTTAGTTACACATGTCACAGTTACAGTCACAACATCATGTGACATAGGAAGGATTTAGGAGAATGATGTCATACATTATATAACATAATGACTCTTATATACATAACTATAACATTTAGAGTAAGTTAGAATAGATATATATAGACTATACTCTAGAGATGTATAAAGTAGACTTATTTGTACTAGGAACTTTATTGAGTTCTCTTGTGTTAGTAAATACAAGGTTTCTCTTTTATCCTAACTCTTAGACTTAAATTGTAATATAAAGTATAAAGATTCTTGTGAGGATTACAAGAGAATTCAACAAGAAGTCTCTAATGTATTGCTATCCTATATTTACTATGTTATTACTACAAGACAAATATATTATAAATATATCTCTTGATACTATTATTCTAGTTTCTTTTTTAATGTTCTGGATCTATAACATGACACATCATGTGACCATAGTCATATATCTCTTCATCAATACAGAAAGAAACAAAAATAAAATAAAATAAAAATAAAAATAAAATCAAAAGAAATAGATAATAATAAAAAGAAAATTGAAATAAAATATAAGAGTTTAAGTGTACTATGACATTGCTGAATTCCACTAACAACTCCATAAATCTCTATTCCTCTATCTAAGAACCGTCCAGAACCAGGACAACTTAGTTACAGTCTCTATTCCTAAATAACTATCTTAGATAAAGTACTTAATATATAAGCTAGTAGTTACACTGTAAACCCTCATTCTGAAAATTGACTAAAACTGTCACTCACTTTCAGTATTGGTAACAACACATCTTACCATCTCCCAGTAGACTTATTCTTCACAACTTCCTAAGTATAACTTAGAATTTCCTTGAAGATAAGTGTTACTAAGAATAATAAACTTAGAACTTTCCTGTAGATTGCAACCTATGCTGAACTTTTCCCAGTTGTCTTAACAGCAGAACAGAATTCTTTCTCTCAAATTCTGAAACATTAATTGGTTTGACAGTCTTAGATTACCCACTTTTATATCTTTACCTTTCTCTTCTTTTAGACTGATACTTACTTCCAGCAACTACTTTATGAACTCCAACAAAGCTCTGGGGCTTTTGTAACATTATCTAAGAGAACTAGCCAAGTGTTAGCATGTCTTGGAGCATAACACTAACAATATCCTTTCTAGTATTATGACTCAACTCTGAGACTTGTAAGCCTTAGTATTCAATTTTGACCCTACACCTATAGATATACCTCCTCCAACAATATTAATAATCCCTCCTCCCACAAACACTCCTGTATTTAGAAACCTATCCCACTATTCCTGATCTAATAATCCACTCTTGCTAGACTTTAATAGAGATTAACAAAAAGAGCAAGTTTTTCTGAGCTCCTGTTCACTCTATATCTAACTGTCTATAAACTAGTTCTCTTATAACCAAGATAGGGTCCTCTGTGCTCTTTTATTTTTCAGAAGTGGCCATGTTACAAAATGATTGGAAAATATATTTAGGAAAGAAGTAAATACTAGCATCTTCTTTATTACAACATGGGCAGAGTTTGAACAACTCTTTAGAAACCACTTTTCTTTTATTAGTGCTACCACAGAGGCCATCAATAGACTCAAGAGAACAGCATATTACCAAGAAAGCCATATAGTACACTATAGTAGTCAAATTCTACTGTAGCCTTAGAATAGCAGTCCAGAATTAGATTACAACATTATTAGTAGAATGACCTAAAGATACAGACCTTCCAGCATGATTTGAAGCCATATAGCAAATAGACCAAGCAAAAAAGGCTAATAAAGCTTTTCAATCTACCCAGTGTACCACTCTTCCCTTTCTTATCAATCTGTGAACTTTGTAAGGTTCTCTAGTTATTTCCATTTCTCATTAGCAGTCTCCTATCTCCTTCATACCCATATACCAGCCACTGTCAATACTTTTCCCAGATATGCCCATAGATATAGATACTATTCTTCAATTCTACCCTATGCTAGCTAGAGGATGCTACTGCTGTACAGATCTCAACCACATGGTTTATAAGTGTCCAGTAAGGTTGGATGCCAGATAATTGACTATGGAGCAATAGAAGAAGCTGATAAAGGATTTTGAGGTATAATAGCATTTAGAACCAGATATGTTGGATACTATAGATAATTCATATAACATTAAGACTTTTGTGTAAAGTAGCTAGTAAATTTTGCACCATAGCCATTCATAAATAGATTTACTGTACTTCTTATAGAAGAATACAATAATATTCTTTTAGACATATCTGTACATTCATTTCATGACCACAAGAGTTTGACTGTTTGTTACCTTAAGTGGGAAAAAAGACTCTCTCCATATTCTACTATTAATTCTCTCAATGCTTGCAAACCTTCTTATTTTCCTTGAAATCACTAATACTACCAAATTCTTTGTACATGCCTTGGTGAATTCTAAAGCTACAGAGATCTTCATAGATTAAGGCTTTATAAAAAAGTACTGCTTATATAAACTTTCTAGGCCCATATCCATCTATAATATTGATGGGACTCCCAATAAGAATGAACAGATTTCAGAAGTGGTAGATGTTGTACTTTACTATCAGATGCATTCAGAGTAGACTTTGCTTGCAGTATCTTGGCTGGGTAAGCAAGATCTTATTTTTGGCTTCATATAGCTCAAGGAGCATAACCTCAAGATAGACTAGCATAAAGGAGAAGTAGTCATGATACAATATTCCATATACTACTCTGGTTGTTATATATAAGGGTTTAGAGCATATCATGATAGTAGATTTTACTTGATATATTATTATTCCAACAAATAAAATCTAGGTTTCTTCTGAAGCTTGAAATACAAACTCTATACCTCTATACCTCTGTCTCAGTCATTCTAATAGTTATAATATAATTTCTTATTCTGAAAACTAAACAAAACCAGTACTAATTTCTAGTATTGATGGTAACAAGCTCAGACTATTCTGTAAGCAATAGCAAGTAGACTTTGTAAGGCTTGGGCTCTGTACTAGGTACCAGTTCAATGATGTGATTCTACCAATAGTGATTTAGAAGGATGTCAAAGTCTTTTGGAAAATATTGACTCAAAGTTCTGAATATATGGTAAAAGTTGTAGAACAGTTCTTGTAGCTGTCTGAACTTGTTTGAAAACTGAGAAGAGATGCTGAAAATTTGTACTGGTGGTGTGAAGGTCTAATATCTAAGAATTAGAAAATATTCTTGTCATATAGAGATAATTACCAGTCTTGGTAGAAAAGTCTGTGGAATTGAAAGTCAATGAACTTTCACTTCTAGATGCTTTTATTACTGCAAAGAAGAGACTAGAGCAACATACATCAAAAGCTCATACTTTTGACTGATCTATCTTTTAAATATCTTAGCAACTAGAACAGTAGATGAGTATTAGGACAACTAGACAAAGACTACTTACAGAGATTACAGCTTCAGAGAGTCCTGAGTGTATCATTTTAACAAATAAGTACAAGCAGTATGTATCTTTAAGAAGTTCTAAGAAAACAGAATAGGAAATTCTGAAGGTAGTAACTATTCTAAATACTAATATAGTCCATTTTAATCCAGTAGCAGAACAGTGCTAATATAAAGAGAAGATAATGATAGCCAGATAGTTAGGAACTCTGATGAAAGTGATTAGAACACTACTGGAAGAGGAAAGGAGAGAATTTATAATGAGTATATAAGAGAGGATTAGAAGCAGAGATCGACAGAGTACTTATAGATTTCAGTGGGGTTAAGGAGTGACTAGGTAAGGATAAGGTTACTATAAGGTCTAGTAGTCATAGAGAGTTTTCTTACATCTATTCCCTCTTCTAGATTGTTATGTCTTGAAGTAATAGTAACTGGACAAAACTTGATGACTGAGAATTCTGCAGCACAAATGAACTATAGGACTTCAGGGTTAAGTTTGTGGAATTCTGTTACTTTATTTAGCACAAACACCTCTGAAACATTCTCTCATGAGTTTTCTTCTAAACCAAAACTCTTTTGCTTGATTAAATACTAATACTATTGCCAATGTTAGTGGCTGCCCAAAATCTTCTTAACTTCTCTTTCTTCTTGTCTATTGATAAGGATGAGGCCAGAAGAAGGGTCTGCTGTTATGCCAGAAAATGCTTTTTTACAAGAAAACATACTCTCATTGGGTTTTTAAGCATCTAAGACCTATTTAGAGGTATTAGCAATAAGACTCAATGTTCCTAGATAATGTCTCAGCCTCTATCAAGCAGATATCAACTCAATAAATGGTATAGTAGCCATTAAACAAACTAGATAACAGAAAACAAGGTCTTTAGAGACATAAAATGCTACAGACAAAACTTCTCTATAGACTTCTAATGAATATTAGGAATAGTTAGGAGATTGTTTCTATGTGACTTGGTTATATTCTGAATTGTCAGCTCTTAACCTCTGCATAGCAGCTACTCTTTCTCAATATCTCTCTAAGGTCTTCCACAGGAACCAGATCAAAGACAATGCTCTTGTCATTTCTCTGCATGTTCAACAGTTCAAACCCATCTTTTCCAAGAAAGAGTTTAATATGCTTTCAGACCACTACAAATGAGACTACACTATTGGATTGATTTCCAGTGCTAAGTCCAAGACATCCAAAATATATCTCTTTTTTTCTGTAAAGCAGTCAGAGCTAAATACCTTTATCAAGAAAAATGATAGCTCTTTATGGTTAGTACAAGACTATAGAACTTTTAACGTGATAACTATCAAGAACAAGTATCTGCTTTCACTAATCTCTGAACTAGTCACTAAACTCCAAGGAGCCTACTACTTCACCAAACTTGATGTTTGTTGGGGTTTCAACAATATTCACACCAAGCTTGATAATGAGTGGAAGATAGCCTTTTGTATAAACCACAGAATTTTTGAACCTTTGGTAATATTCTTTAGTATGACAAATAGCCCAGCTACATTTTAGACAATGATGTATAATATCTTTTGGAATCTTATAGTAAAAGGGATTATAGTAGAATACTTGTACAACATCCTCATCTTCACTCAGATATTAAAGGAGCATTATAGAGCAGTCTGCAAAGTCATGGAAGTCTTAGCTAAGCATAAGTTGTTTCTTTGTTTGGAAAAATGTAAGTTTGACAAACAGCAGATTGAGTGCCTAAATCTTGTAATCTCTGAGAACCAAGTCAAGATGAACTCTGTCAAGATAACTAGAGTTTGTGACTAGCCTACTCTGCAAAATCATACTGAATTACAGGCTTTTCCCAACTTTTATTGGTAATTCTTCCACATATTTTCCACTATTGTATGCCTTCTCTTTAACTTTATAGGAAGTAACAGTATGTGGGTATGGAGTGTAGACCAGCAAACAGCATTTGACATTCTGGAGTCACTTCAGCATCCATACTAGCCTTATCTGACATCATTGTCCTATTCTGCATCAAAGCTAATAGTTCAGATTTTGTGACTAGTACAGTCCTCTTTCAGAAGTTAAAAGAGGATAGTAAGTAGCATCTAGTAGCATTTTTCAGAAAGTCCCTCTCTTCTGTCAAGTGCAATTATAAAATCTACAATAAGGAGATGCTAGCAATCATTTAGGCCTTAGAGAAACAGTGATACTTTCTGGAGGATACAGCAAATCTTGCAGAGATTTAAACAGATTACAGAAACCTGAAGTACTTAGTGATAGCTAAAAAAACTTAACCATAGACAAGCACAGTGGTTGTTGTATCTAAAAAGATTAAACTTTGTTCTCCACCAACATCCTAGTAAGTCTATAAAGAAGCCAGATATATTAGCTTACATAACAATAAAGACATAGTATTAATCAAGCCAGAGTTTCTAGCAGTATGTGTGATAGAAGAATTAGCATTTAAAGGAGAGGAATATAGTCTTCTAACAGATATCTGCTAGAATAACCAAGCTGGCCAGCAAGAAGAACTGGTAGCCCATGTAGCTAAAGAACTTTATTTATCATCCTCCAAATTAATATAAACTTCTGAGTGGTTGGAGATAGATGGATTGCTTCTTTTTCAAGACAAGATCTATATTCTTAATGTCTTAAACTTGAGATATCACATTATCTCCCTCTATCATAATTCAAAGGTTGCAGAGCATGTAAGATGTTGTAAAACTCTGGAACTAGTGTTGCAGAGCTACTGATAGCCCCAGATGTCCAGGTATGTTGGCCAGTATATCAATACTTGTGATCTTTGTTTACAAACCAAGCCCATTCAATGTTTATCTTTGAGAGAGCTACATTTGCTACTGGTCCCAGATATAAGATTGGAAGCCATTAGTGTTAAATTTATTGTGGAGCTCTTAGAGTCTGCAAGATTTGATACAGTAATGATAGAGATAGACTCTGCTTTTAAGAGAGCTCACTTTATCCCTACTCATACTACAGTCACTGTGGAAGGTGGTATAAGACTCTTCTTATACAACACTTGGAAACTTCATAGCATTCTCACTCATATGATTTCGAAGTTGACTACAGTTCATAGTGTTCTTCACAAAGAAACTCTACTGTCTACTTAGAGCTGAGATTATATCATCTACAGCCTAGCATTCCTAGTTAGATAGACAGACAGAGCAAATGAATCAAGAGCTTGAACAATACCTTCAGATATTCATCAACAAATGACAGAGTGATTGGCATGATCTTTTCCTATTGACAGAGTTTCAGCATAATAATCATATGCACTTTTCTATGCAGCAACAACTACCATTTCTTCTTAACACAGGATGACTGCCACAAATGAGATTTAAGCTTTTATATTCATGATACAATGATCAGCTGTACTACAATTGTCTCAGTCAGTGCCTCATATAGTAGGCATTATTTCCTTTTAGTTCCCTTATGTTTTGTGATATCATTAACATATGCTTACCATGCTCTAACCTTATTGTTAATAGGTATATATAGAAGTTGATACAGTCCTGTATCTTTATGCTTTACCAATTGACTCTTTCCTCCACTCTTACTCAAGTCTTTGTCTAAGTTACAGCCTGAGCCAAGTTTAAGGTCATAACAGAGAGTGTCTCAAAGTTGACTAATTGAATGAAGTCTATACTGGAGAAAGCTTGATCACATCTGCCCCAACCTATGAATAATGCTTATTCTCTCATCTACTCTTCCAAACTTCATTCAGTGCAGATCAATTCCATTCATTCCATATTAATTACTCCTTGGACATCCTTGCTAGGCTTTTTAGTAACTTCATGAATCTCTATCCCAACATCCAAGAACTACCCAAATCCAGGGTAATGTCATATGCCAAGTCCACCTGTTCCAAAGATACATCATTGCAGCAATTTTGTCATTATAACATCTCTGACCCAAGCCTGTCTTTCATAATGGCCATCCTTCTTGTAACACATCCCTGTAGCAGTGATGCAACAACTCAGGTATCTAGTCTTTCATGATGGGAATACTCCTATTGAGCTTGATCTTCCATGGCAGAGTTGTCCTATTTGACCCCTGTCAGTGTTTCACCACTAAAACCTCTAAACATCTCCTAACTATCTGACTTGTATATAAGACTAGTAGTTACACTGTAATTCACTAGTCTGATAATCAACAAAGGTAACTTCTATTGAACTTGATTCCTGATGTTTAATGGTAACACACCAACATCAGCACTCACTTCCATCTCAGACTTCATCCACTCATCTGAAGTTGTGACTATATGGCAGATAGACAGTGCAGTATATAAGCTAAAGCCAAGGTTGTTCTGACAAGTCCACATCACTAAGCTTATTGCACAGAGTTTCTACACTCTACACATCTCTAAACCAACCCCATGGGCTTTTGCCTCCTGGTGTAAACTGCACCTAACAGATAAATTATTTACAGTCTCCAATTTCATATCATCTTAAATAGAGTACCTAGTATATAAGTCAAATAGATGCACTGTAATCCTTATCCTGAAAATTGACTAAAATTAACACTATCTTCTGGTATTGGCAGCAACACATCTCTCCACCCTCTAGGTGGAATAACCTCCTCAACCTTTCTAAGTACATCTTCTAAAGTAGAGGTGTAGCACATAAGCTGAAGCCAAAGGTTATTCAACATCTACATTCCACATATCCCAGATAAGTATACTACTTATCTGCTTTCCAAGAGTCTGCTACAGATCTCAGTTGCTGAGGTGTGAACTATGCTTAACATCCAGGAACATTTTAGTTTTAAGATAACATTTAATATGTGACTTCTTTTTACTTTTTACTTTTACTTTTACCTTTTCTGTTCTTCTCTCTTTTCTGATCTAAATAGTTAGATACTACCACAGCCTGTCATTGCACTCTGTAATAAATTGTTTGATAATTGGCACAACATGCAGTAATTCTTGATAAGACTATACAAGTTCAATATACAACTACAAGTATCTATACAATGAAGTTCTTGTTCAACACTCAAGTGTAGTAAGAACCCCGGAGAAGGAGTAATCTCGAACTCGACGCGAACCCCACGTCCCTTCACCTACTTAGAGGAAGGAATAATAAAGGAAGCGGTAGAGTACAATAAAACCGGAAAACTAGAGTATAAGAAGCTAAAAGGCGAAAGATTTCTAGACTGATTTAAGACGAAATATAACGGCTTTGTAATGAGTCGTCTGTATAACGGACAATTCGATCTAAGCAACATCCAACAAGACCTGGTATGAAAGCAAAATAAACACGGAAAGACGGTTAAAAAACGAACCGACTCTAATAAACGGTCTACCCGAAGATCCACTTCTAAGTTCTCTGTGATTATCTGAGTATGTGAAGCTGAATCAATGTCTCAGCACATCATTGATGAAATGAATTTAAATTCCGAAGCAAAAAATTCAGGCACGTGTTAAGGAGAGGTTGGAAACAACTGCATACAGCTCATCAAGTAAAATATCGTTTAAATATCGTTTCTCCATTATCAGTTGTATATCACTCAGGAAGTAGTCACTATTGCTGAACATGCGTACGTGTGCGTCTTTTAAAACTCTTTATTTTACGATCGATGTCTTTTCAGCGCCAAAAAGGGGAAAGAAATTAGCCCTAAGCGAGTTTCTTCAAGACGCAGGTAAATCACAGAGCAGCCGAGATGTCTAATGGTCCTAATCATGGCTCGTGTAGCTTCAGGGTCGTGGGCTGATGAAATGGAAAACTTGCCCAGCGCTCGTCAGTATTGTACATTCTGTTACCAAAAATCTGACCCTAATCTCGCCTTGATTAGCTGCACTGAAGGAAGGCCCTGAGGTGCATCCCTCGAGGCGAGATGACTTCCTATCGTCTAAGCGTGAGCTTTTTTTGACTACGTTGTCGTGTGATTTCACGACATTCTTCAGTGGACCGTGCTGCACCAATCCACGAAGATATCCCATTACCGACGCGACCTCCCTATACTGCTTTCGTGGGGAATCTCGCATTCGACTTGGTAGAAAGTGATCTAGAGGTTTTTTTCCAAGACGTCAAGGTATATTCTATAAATTTGAGATCCACTGTTATCTGAACATTATGCATAGTCTGTAAAAATAATTAAAGACCGAGAGGACAAGCCGAAAGGCTTTGGATACGTTGAATTTCGAGAATCGTCGAGCCTTAAGGAAGGTCTTAGCAATAACGGTCGGGTAAGCTATCATTGCATCCATCTACTGAGGTCATTTTTTCACCTGTGCGTTGGCAAGAATTTGGCTGGGCGAATAATTCGTGTCAGTGTTGCAGAACCCCGTATGTCATTGACTAGCTATGATGGACCGGGTCCTTGATACTCACTTGATTCCATAGCGAAAGAACGATCCTTTGGCCACGGCCCGTCTGAAGACAATGCAAAATTCGACACCCCCTGGCGACGTGATGGCCCTCTCCCGGACCTTCCGAATGCTCGTGACCAATCACGTCGTAAATATGAAGGCGCCCCAGAAAGACTGCCCAGTGTATCCGATTCTGTGAATGATTGGCGCTCTCAGCGCGCTACAAAACTTCCTGGGTCAAAAATACCTGAACGGAAGGGATCTGGATTTTTGAATGGAGAGAGCCCTGCTGATAAAGAGGAGGTGTGGTCTGTTGGTTCCAAGTTCAAACTATCATCCGTGGAGGAGAGACCTGGTGTCAGACTTCGGACGAAGGCAGAGACATCTTCATCCCCAGCAGATGAAGGTGACTGGCGGAGTCGGACAAGACCCTCTCGTGAGTATGCTATCGGTCTTCTGAGTATCGTGCCAACTTCATAATACATTCAGCAAGCGGTTCGACCCCATCTACACCTCCAATGGGCCGCAAGAAATTGGAGCTCCTACCTCGTTCAGATAATGTCTCAGCTTCCCCAAGTCCTTTATCGTCTCCGGAAATGGGAGTTGCTCCTGTGGTGTCGTCTCGCTCAAATCCTTTCGGCGGAGCCAGGTGCCACACCTTTCCTTTCATACAATGATAGACTAACATCTTCAAGACCCGTAGACGTCACCGGCAAGGAAAAAGAAATCTCTCAACGTGTTGATAAGGACCGAGACCGTTTAACCATGTCCAGGACAAGTTCTCGTACGGCATCAGAACGTCCTTCACATCGTCCGAGAAGTCCGCCTACATCGGTTGCATTGTCTCCCCGAGTACCTTCGAAGGCATCGAATGTCAAGCCTACCCTGAGTTTCGCGAATGTAGCCGCTAACAAAGTCTTTGGGGTTGATCATGAAACCCAGATTCCAGAAGATGACAAGGCCGAAGACAATGTATTGTAGCAATCTCGGTCTACGCTGTTTGTAGCTACGCTTAAGTATTGGGTCTACGACCGGTGGTGCTCAGGATCAACATACTTCATCCGGCCCCTGCCTAATGACACAATGTCAAAAAATCACCCTGTGAGATATCAATTTAACTCACCTTTAAGACGCACAATACCCTGCATTGAATCTTGACGAGCTTCTCTGATGCGAATGAGTGCACGCATTCTTTCCTGTTCAAGCCTTTCTGCCTCTTCTCGTTCAAGCCGGGCGTCGTATTCCTCTTCTGTCTCCTTTCGTTCTGGATGTTGTAATTTTGATTCTACAATCTTGATTTTGTCATCGCGTTCGCGTTGGTCCCGTTTCGAATTCACACTTTCCAGGCTGTGCTCTCGACGGCTGCGATGTTTCTTCGGTTTCCTGATTCGGGGAGAATGTTCGGTATCTGAAGGGCATATGAGCACTTCAGCTTTTTTTCATGATGAACATACCTGCGTCTTTGCGTTTCCTGAGTTCTAGCTCCCCACAATTTATAATGAGGATCGGTTTTGTGGGTCTATCCTTCTGGTCCACGGGTACTTCAACGAGGCGCTGAACCACATCCTCGAAGCCCCTAATGACTTTCCCAAACACGACATGTTTGCCTAATGGTCGATATTCAAATATCGTTTAAAGGTGTTAGTAGAATACACACCATTAAGATGAGGGCAGTTCCTGAGAGTGATGAAAAACTGAGAACCATTAGTGTCTGGTCCTTTGTTGGCCATGCAAAGAAGGGCAGGTGAATCGAGATATCTCTGCAGGTCCTCATCTGAGAACGATCCACCATAAATGGATTCGCCACCAGTACCGTTACGCTGGGAAAAATCTGATAATTCTCAGCAGCTCACTCATATGGTCGGTGAAGGCCTACCTCCTCCTTGAATCATAAAATCTTTAATTGAGCGATGAATGATACTGCCCTTGTAATGCAGAGCATTTCCGTTGACGGACGTGCCCCGTTCGCCAGTGCAGAGAGAACGGAAACTAAACGTTAAGATCAGTGGCCCAATTCAAAATGAAAAACGTACTTTTCACAGGTTTTCGGAGCTGTATCGTTGAAAAGCTCAAAAATGACTCTAGAGTAGTACATCTCAGATAGGTTTCCCTACCAAACTGTGTGTATACCTTCCATACGGCTCGTCTTCGACAGCGAAATCCATGAAAACTCTTGTGCGAACCATGGCGCTTATAGATAATTGATGGTGAGAGAGCAACCTATTTTGGAGTCTCACGGCTAGCCCTAACGTTAATCGGAAGCCAGGGACTCCAGGCATCGCCCGATGTTTTTGTCTTTTCACTCCCTCGTTCCCTCTACCCCTCCCAGAGCATTTGACACATTATGCAGCGATTCAGTGTGGTTGTTCTCGGAGGTAGGCTCCATTACTTGTACTCATATCGACGTCCATCAATCTCATGACGTTGAAGCTGGAGGAGTAGGCAAATCCGCCCTCACAGGCAAATCGTCTGCTTGTCTTCTAATCGATATGCATCTCAGCTTCTCCCTCCAGTTCGCTTCATTCGTGACGAATTTCTTGAGAATTATGATCCGACTATAGAAGGTATTTGGCCTAACATCCAAATAAAATTGTTTCCTTTGGCTTAGCCTGACGCAGAGGAATACCGGCGCCCCCTCATGGTCGATGGAGAGCTAACTTCGGTGTGCTATACCGCGGTATTAATTAGAGCACAGACTCCTCATTCACGAAACTTGTAATTCAGCTCGAACTGCTTGATACTTCTGGCGCCGAACAGTTCACATCCTTACATGAGGTTTACATCAAGGTGTGAAGCAAGAGTTATCTTCCCCATCTAACGCCAATGTAGAAGTTAGTCTGGGCGTGGATTCATACTCGTATTCAGGTATGATTTGAAGATATCTATCTGAGCCACTCACATCAACTGCTTTCGTAGCCTTACGCAAGAAACGAGTCTGAAAGAAATTGACTACCTGCGAAAGCAGATTTTTCGTATCAAAGGCAATGATACGGTGAGACCAAAATCATTGTGTGGCTGAGCTCATTTGCGTAGTCTGTCCCAATAGTTGTCGTTGGGACGAAGCTAGACCTTGTAAATGAACGTGAAGTGCAGAGGAGTACTATTCAATCTCTCGCCAATCACTGGGGCAATCCCTTCTACGAAACCTCTGCAAAACGAAATTGGCATGTCAACGATGTTTTTGAAGACTTAGTACGGCAGATGAGGGAACGATACCCGTCAACGAGGAAGAGGTCCAGCAATCGTTGCATCACCATGTAGGCCTGGAATATCACGGCAGAATGTCCATATCCAATGCTACTTCAGATACCCGTCTGCTATCTAGTTTTCTGTTGTGATACCCTTGAGGAATTATTTATTGTGAGATTAATCTCACCAGCGATAAACTATGTGATTAGATGCCCATGTTTGTCTATGTTGATTGCACTGCATAGCTGCCTTATTTTTCTGACTCCGCTGCCCACGCATCTCCTCACTTTCTCACTTTTTACCTTGTCCAAGTTACCCCTTCCTTACAACTTTCTTAATCCCTACAACATGGCAAGTTCTCTTTGATGCTTCGTCCCTCCTCTCCTTGCTTACCTCGTCTAGAGTTATGGTGGTGGATATCACAGCAGCGGAGGATATGGTGGAGGAGGATATGGAGGAGGATATGGCGGGGGGTGGGGGAACGATGACAGGATGTCTGACCTCGGAGGTAGTCTCCGGGCGGTTGATTGGGCTAACACCCGCTTGGAAAAATTTGAAAAGAACTTCTATGTCGAAGACAAACGAGTCTCCTCTCGTTCAGAGCGTGAAATTGAAGACTTTCGACGCAGCAAAGAGATCAAAGTCCAAGGGCGTGATGTGCCACGACCCATCACTTCCTTTGAGGAGGCTGGTTTCCCTCAGTATTTAATGACATCGATCCGTGCCCAGGGTTTTGCGAACCCTACCCCAATTCAATGCCAGGCTTGGCCTATGGCTCTTAGCGGCCGCGATGTTGTTGCTATTGCTCAGACCGGGAGTGGAAAAACAATTTCATTTGCTCTTCCGGCTATGCTACATATCAATGCGTACGCATCTTACTCATTGCCACCCGAAAAAATCTCACCTTCATCTAGGCAACCTTTACTCTCTGCTGGTGATGGTCCGATAACCCTTATCCTCGCACCGACGCGCGAACTTGCGGTGCAAATTCAACAAGAATGTACGAAATTTGGGTGTGTCATAATCGCCATATTTATATGCTGTCTTACGAACTCTCATCAAAGGTCCAACTCAAAGATTCGTAACACTGCAATCTACGGGGGTGCTCCTAAAGGTCCCCAGATCCGTGACTTGCAACACGGTGTTGAAATTGCTATCGCAACACCAGGAAGACTGATTGACATGATCGAGAGTGGCAAAACCAATCTCAAACGTGTTACTTACCTTGTTCTTGACGAAGCTGACCGAATGCTTGATATGGGTTTCGAGCCCCAAATACGCAAAATTGTTGGACAGATTCGGCCGGATCGCCAAACTCTCATGTTCAGCGCCACG
>Ga0157363_1002439_pt1 | contig 16377 bp, 9 predicted proteins | sample AttsexASBM1_FD_111477 | JGI IMG/M metagenome (GOLD analysis project Ga0157363, IMG submission 111477) | Fungus gardens microbial communities from leaf cutter ant in Ribeirão Preto, State of São Paulo, Brazil - Atta sexdens ASBM1 | ecosystem: Host-associated > Fungi > Mycelium > Unclassified ... | reverse complement strand
TTCAGGATTGAAAAGCATTCATTTTAACATTCGTGAATCAATATTTCTGAATCCATTTCAATTCATTTCAATCCATTCTCGTTTACTGGACTGCAAAAACGGGCTACTAAATTTATTGGTAGCTTATTTGTTTTATGAGTGAGTATACTTACTAAGAAAAGATGGCCGCCGATAAAATTACTGGAGTTGGAGGGGTGGAGGGCCTCTATAGCTCGTTTTTGCTAAATTCCTAGCAAACGAGAATGGATTGAAATGAATTCAGATTGAAATGGATTCAGATTTTCAGAAATATTGATTCACGAATGTTAAAATGAGTGCTTTTCAATCCTGAATGCATTTTTATTCATTTACAGGAATTGCATGGAGCATATCTTTATGCCTTTCAATCTAAAAATAATATTAATTATTAACTTTTTCTGTGCATAATAACACAATTGTGAATACTGTTCAATTCAAAATTTTGAATAGGAAATGCAGTTTTTCAATCTAATTGAATTCACTTGAATTCAATTAAATCCAAAAAAAAATATTTGCTATTTAAAATACGCATTCGGATAGAAAAATATTTCAATCCATTTTAAGCCATTCTCGTTTGCTGGGTTATTCTGTTTTTTTCTGATTTTTAAAACTAGAAAAATGGGCATTAATGTCCGTTTCCACCAATGTAGATTAACTTTGATCTCGATTTAACTTACTCTTCCTCTTTTTCTAACTCTCTTTAGAACTAGAAAAAGAAAAAGAATAAATTTAACTGATTAAAATTAATTTATATTGGTGAAAATGGGCATAAATGAAATAAAGATCACGCGCATGTAAGATGAATATTTCTTATCCACAGTTTGTGAATGTGGCACGATTATACGAACAGTATCTAAAATGATTCTTGAAATACAGACACGGAAAAAATATTTTTATATAATAAAATAAAATTATATATAATTATATATAAATGGATTTTATATATAATTATGTATAATTCTATGTAATTATATATATAATTTTATATATAATTATATATAATTTTTATATATAATTATATACAATTGTATACAAAATGTATCCAATTTTATACAATGTATCCATTTATATACAATTATAGAAAATTATATATAATTTTATATAGTTATATATAAAATAAATATATATAAAATGAATTATATATAATTTTATATAATTATATATAAAATATTTTTCCCGGGATTAGTGATAAGAAAAAAATTAATAAAATTTTGTAACTATTAAGCATAAACAGTAGAAATAAATATTTAAACGCTCATGATGACATCTTTTGCTGAAATACTAATTTGGAAAGTTATTAAAATACATGCAATGTTATATATTTCTCTTCTTCTGTAAATAATTACAATTGAGAACTACGGAATTATATATACTGATGATAAGTGTATTCAGATATAAGTGCGGTTTTTTGCACATATATAATAGATATTTATTAGCCAACTGTATTAACTTCCAGTAAATATAGATATTAGCGTTTAGAAGAAAAAGCAGCTTTGCAACTGTAAAATTCTTCAAGATGATTCGTTCATTGTTTTTTTTATGGATCTAAATATACAAATAAATTAAATTGAAATATCTTACAAGAATTTTACAGCAGTAGCAAAGCTGCTTTTCTCTGCTGAACGTAGCTATTATGGTCCTCTTTTTGACTTTAGCAAACTGACATTATTTTAATTTGTCATTATGTTGATGCTAAATGACAACAAATAACATCAGCGTGTTACTTTTCTTTCTTTTTCTTTTTTTACTTTTAATACACTATGCAAAAAAATCATAAAGTACGTTATAATCAAATTACTTTTATACATTTTTCAGATTATGTGGCAAATACAATTCAAATTGTAGAGGCCTTTCACCATCCCGGTCGATTATAATCGACGGTCCTCTTTTTTCTACTTCAACAAGTTCGCGTTATTTGTCGTAATTTTTATATCAAAACAATATTGAAGACATCATTTTAACATCAAATGATGACAAATAACATCAGCTTGCTATCTCAGTTTTTCCATTTTCCTTTTTTCTGTAACTTTTAACCAACATACTATACAAAAAAGTTATAAAATACACTCGAATTATGCATATACGTTTTTTATAATTTGATAAAAACAAGTTAATTTATAGAGGCCCTCCACCATCTCCTGTCATCCGATCAGACCTCTTTCCTTTACAATACTATAAAATGGGATAATTTTTGTCCAAAATCAAAATAAATTTAGCCCAAATTTTGACAATACAGCACTGCACATATAACATCTTAAACGTAATCTTATAAAGAACTGATCGAACTATTGTCTTAAAGAAGTTTTAAGAGTCTTATGTCATGATTTTGGACATATGTATTTTTATAATTTGTGTTAAAGTTTCTAGGACAAAGGCTTTTATTCTGTAACTCTTAATGACAGTGTCGATGTCGTTATATTGTCGTTGCGTAGTTTTTTTATGAAATCTGTTCAATGACAATATATAACGATATTTATAATTATTGTCATTAATTGTAAGAATTACAAAATAGAGGCTTACCCCATTTTATAGTATATTTCTTTACATTTTTATTACTTTTAATTTTTATACAATTCATTTTATACAATTCACTTTTTATACAATTTACTTTACATTATACATAACATATACATTATAAAAAAATTACATTATAAAATAATATAATATAATGAAAATTTTATATAATGTACCGAAAATATTATATAATGTACATAAGTATACGCATAAAATTTCTTTTAACATGAAATTACAGAGAAAACATTCGGTATGCATATAATAACACAAAATTCTCACGATCGCGATAAAATATGTGACTATACGTCCAATCGACAAATGATTATTACTAGCATTTATAATTATCACAATTATCATTACAAATACAACTGCAAAATTTGTTTTGCTTTTTTTTTAATTTATGCGAGTAATCGTGAGCAACCAAAAAGATTGTTAAATTTATTATATATCTTTTAATAAAAAAGAATGTCAATTATTAACTATATATATAACTTTATACACACACACACACGCACGCACGCACGCACACACGCACACACGCACGCACGCACACACGCACGCACGCACGCACGCACGCACACGCACACACACGCACACGCTCACACACATATATTTTATAAAATACAAAAGAAATGTGCAACATACAAAAAAGTACGCAAAATTTCGACAAGACAATGTGATGAATGAAACGATCAATTCCGATACATATAATTTTAAATTCTGCAATGCGTCTTCTATAATTATTATTTCTTTATATAATAATAAAAATGTTATTTAACAACTATTAAATGTGTCGCATCTATGATTCAAATAATATAATGAAATGAACCAAATGATTTAATCACACGTATATAAATTCTATTTCTCGCTTTATTTTCAACAGAGAAATAACTTTGAGTCTCTAAAAAATCGCGAGGAAACACTGCGTTACGGCATTAAATAGAAAGTAACTAGTCCAATAATGAGATCATGTCTTTCCGAGTAAGTTGAATATCCGAAAGAAGGATGATCTCCACGGAGAGCTGTGTTCTGCTTCTCGTCAAGTTTCACGTTATCAACGCGAAAGAAAGTCAAATGATTCGGACACTAAGAACTCCGTTACAGGAGGAAATCAATTCTAAATTTTTCGGACTAATAGTGCTCATCTTGGCGAATTAACAATTGTTATCCTTTTCCAAATTTTTACAAATAATTCAAATATTACGCAATTATCGAATTTTTTAATGATAATTTAATCGATATTAATCACACTTTTATAGTACACAAGATCAAGACGCAAAAATATTCTTTATATTATTACGAAATACAATATCTTTACAAAATAAAAAACATGGATAGAATAATGTTTATCGAAGGATAGTTACAATTACAAATGATTATATTTCAAAGTAATAAAATACATACGTCATTATAATTTATTGTATATGTAAGTACAAAAATTCTCAAATACCAACTGTTCAAGGCAAACCGATAACAATGAGATTTTTTTATTCATTTTTTCATCTTATTTTGATTTTATAATCGAATATTATTAATGTAAAATTTATATCAATCTTCTTTTTTCTGCAGCAGTTACTCAAATGTAGTCAAGTAATTAAATAGGATTATCTAAATAATTAATGTAATATTTAGATAATTAGAATTATCAAAATCTTATTAATATTGGAGTATCCAATCGATTCGTCTTGAATTTTTAAGTACACACATTTTTAATTACATCCATTATATTATTACAATAAATTATTTAAATAAACATGAATCTTTTTGATAAAATTTATCAAATAAATAGAAGCTAAAAATTTCTTGCATAATATATAGATTGCGTATGTATTTCATTATACAAATTAATCTAAAAAATTTTTTAATTAATTAAGTTTTGGAATAAAAGGATGTCCAGTGCCTAAAAACAAGTTTCTTAAAAGAAACTAAAGATTAAAAATATATTCATTTGTAACTATATTTTTTTTTAAAGAAATCGCAAATACAACTACTTAATAAACCTTGTAATTTTAGTTTATTTAATATAATTCACTTATCTAAATAATTGCTATTCGTGTTCAATACGTTAAATCCTATTATTGTTGAAAACAATGTTAAATAATGAAAGAATATTTAATGAGAAGAACAAATTCTTGTCTCAGAACATACTATATTTAATTAATTTCATGATGAAAAAATTATATTGCCAATAATCGTTAACTTATTGCCGAAATCACTGCTTTCAGAAAATATCAAAAAAACCCTTAATTAATTAATCAATTAATTTTAGCCCTGCAACGGCCGAGAATTCCTAGATTCAATGAAGCATCGAATTAGGCATCTCGGATTGGATGCACAAACTGAGAACTTTTCCACGTTAAAAATCATTACTCTTCATCGGTACGAATTACAATATTTATGTCTATTACTACTTGATGCTAGGAACAGTCACGATCGAGCTCCAATTACTTATGAACATGAAAATAATGCAGTATTTGCATTAATTTTTAATGATTTAATATATTTAATACGAAACATAAATTAAGAATTCAGAAAGAATTAAATATTTAATATTATATACTTCACGAATACATTTCATTATATAAGCAAGATAAAATAAGGCGTTTTGCAAATTCTATAACAAGTTCTAATATAAAATTTGGAATTTCGCAAAAATATATTAAATTTATTTGTGACATCGTGATATCTAAGATAATGGATGTTAATTTCGTGATCAAAAACTGTATACACATACCGTCATTATCTTCAATTAATTATTATAATGCATAAACTATAACTAATAGGCAATTTTAAATGAAGTATTTCTCGAATTTTTAACAATCTTTTGGTAACAAAAAGATTTTAAAACCTCCCAAAACGAACGTTTATTAAATGCTCATCGATCATTGTCTTATTAATTGCATCCGATTACATAATAAACATTATTTACAATTATTATTACATAAATTACAATTACAATACATAATATTTTCAATTTTATTATATAAATAACACAATAATATACATTTATTATTACATAAAAATTACAAATACAATACATAACATTTATAAAAATTTATAAAAATATGTAATATTTTACATTGTCTCTAAAAATTAATTTAAAATTAATAACATAATTTTTAAGTTGTTATTATTATTAAAAATATAATAACAAATGCAATTATATATTATTATTTTATATAATAATAAATAATTTAATATTTAATACAATAATAATAAATCGACATACTTGTAATTATTATATATAAGTTATTATTATTTTGTCTATAATAAAATCTTTTCAACTCTATTTTTCAACTCAAATTATTAACACTTCTATTTGACCGAATCCCTACTTACTCGTATTCCAATCTATATTCCTACTTGACTATATTTTTTCATATCCACTTACCTATCTACCCGCATATTTCAACTTAATGAAAAAAAATCTTTAATTAAAATCGCGACGCGATATGCGACTTACTAAGGAAACCGATTTTTTGGTTAATCCAACAAAATATCTGAAATCTACTCGAGCGATAAATCTAAGAATCAGAGTTTCAAATATATGCGCGTGATTGGAATGTAATTGAATCTCGTACATATATGAGAAAGTAGAGGAAAATATATAGAGGAAATCAAACAAATAAATAAAGAACAATTTTGTACATTACTTTATACTCCGTAATCAAAATTAATCATTTACTCTATTCTTTCCGTTATATTTCTCCTTCTTTCATCAGGCCAGATTGGATTTATCTTTCGTCTGATCATAGACTAAGCATTTCAATTAAAAATCGATAAAAGGTACCTCCTTGCTGGCGAATTATTATTATCGCGACAAACAATTATACGTTCGATTGTATGTAATACATATGGGAGAAGATCGTACAGAAAAATTAATGAAATTAATGAAAAATTATTTAAAGAGAATATTGATAATAACCGTAAAAATTGTACAAAATGGAAGATATGTTCACAAATTTCATTACTTGCATGAGAATTTTGATCAAATTCTTCATTGACATACGTTGCTTGGAATTTTATTTAAGCTTAAAAAGACTGTACTTGTCATATTATATGTGTATTAATGCTGTTCTAAACAAAAAACTTTACATATTTCGCGAAAAATTGAAATTTATAATATTAGTAATATTTTAATGAAAAAATCGGTAAATAATAAATAAAATAATAATAGAAAATTTGATGATGCAATAGTGAAGATATAATGCATGTATATAATAAGCATCTTCAAAGCAAAGTAAAATACACAAAACAAAATAAATGACATAAGATCCGAATATATTTATCGTTGCAAATATATTTATTAATTTTAATATTTATTATTTTTTGATTCCAGCATTATTCATTTCCTTTTTCCCAATGCGTCAAGACTCTATTTCTGATAATTCTTTTACAATCTTTCCCTTTGATTTTCCTTCTGCAATAAATTCCACCTATCGCATATCTCAATTTATCTTCACAGAAATCTTCTAAATGTTTCGAGGATGTTTTATGTCTCGGTTGCTGCAACTCCATAGCACGTGCAAAAGACGATGCAGATTACGCGAAATGGCGATTTGCTACGTTCGACGCGGACGTGAGACCGACAGTGAAATCGTTGCGAATACAGCCGGCTTCTCGTATCACGTTTAACGCGCGTCTAACGCCTTTATAACCACAATACTCTGCAAACCACAATAGTTTGTGTCACAACAAGTGTGCAAATCACGCGGCTGATAGACGCGACATGAAGCAATCCATTTTCTGGAGCGCTATTGCCCACATCCCTCGTGCGTTAATCATGGTTAATTCGGCTTATCGGCTTCCTAGTCTTACGAGACAAGCTCGACAAACCGATAAACGTGGCGAGAATTGAGCACGCATTGCAACGATTTTATTATCCGGACCGTATCTCGAATTTATACAAATTTTGAGTAAAATGTTTACCGAAAATGTTTCCGAAGAAACGCATTGTTTATTCAATAAAATTAAAATTTATCCAATTCAATAAATTCATTGCATGTGCCATGAGGAAGCTGCAATAGAAATGTTAAATGACACATGAAAAATTTAAAAAAAAAATTTACAAAAAGAATAAGATATTGAGAAGGTCAAAACCGAGAAGCAATTATAGAAGGAAGGTAAATAAAGAAACGTGTAACGGGAAAAGAGAAGAGAATAATTCTTGAAAAATTACGTGGGTTGGCGATTTACGATGTATGTATTAGAATTGTTTTTTATGATTTTTATATTTAATTTGTATTATTTTTCAGTTTCATTTTGAACGCATATTAAATGTGACATTAAAACATATTGATTTTAAATTAAATGTAATAAATTTAATAAATTTTTATGGCAATTATATACCTAGCTAATTTTTTTTTATATTTTTATCTTCATATCTATATGCAAATGCTATATGCAAACGCTGTTGTAACTTTGGAATCAAAGTTTCTATATAATATTTAGTATAATAGTTATTTACAATTATATAAAAAAAAATTTGTATTACCATGCATCGATCATGGACATGTTACATATTACCAAAATAAGTTTCTGTTTTCTATCTGATTTTTGAAAAATGTATTTAAACTCGATATAATTATGAAGTATAATTGTTATTTCTAACACAATTATCGTTTTATTAAAAAAAAAAAATTTTCTTTACTAATGTAATTCATAATTTAACAGTTTACATTAGATTTACAATAATCTTAAATTATGTCTGCGACTCTTGTTTACACAATGTTTATATGAAATAAAAATGATTACAAAGATACAACGAAAAAGCAAGAAAATTGAATTATCATAGATCTACATTATGACCGTATTTATAGCATCATCTATAAGATAATTCTATTTATTTTAAAATTTCATAGATAAATCTTTGTATTTATCTCACTAATAATAGTTTCATCATATTGACACTCCATCATTACTTTAAATTATACTTGTTCTCTTATCGTACTGAAAGTTTAACATACTGAAAGTGGCCCAGTTTCAGCCGAATTTATAATTTATTGTTTATACATATATGTATATTTAAATGTAACTACTACGCGAAAAAACCCTGCGTTGTGACTTATAAGCTCCTTATCAGTTGCATTTATATTACTGTTATATCACTTATATCTAGTAATATGTACTATATAAAAGTTTTTATAGACAAATTTTAATGAAAACGTTAATATAATTTGAAAAGTTCTTGTGTTCCGTGACTTATAAGATTTTATATCAATTATTTTGCTTGTAAATTTATTTTATCAGTCAATAAGTTACAAACTATTATGTTAAAATTGATGCTGTGTGTGTTCAAGAATTAATTATTTATAGTCATATATAGTATTGCATTTTATATGAATATGTAAAATAAGATTAGTTAATCGTTGTAAAATATTATTGTAAACAAGGACAATTTTTTATTTGTACGCATTCAAAAGATATTTTTAAAAATGTACATATTTTATCTTTGCACTAATTTGTATCATATTTAATCTTGGATGAATATTTGAAAATGGGATTAAGAAAAATAAATGTATAACTTGTTTAATTATAGGTTTTACTGTATCAAAAGATAATTTTTTATTTTTATGTCATATATATTGAATATGTATATTACATATGTATATTACATATGAATATCCTATACTATAATTTTTTTAAAAAGAGATCTGTCGAAATTTTTGTATTTTAAAATTCATAATATTTATACGAAAATTTATTTTTTTTATTTCATTATTTTTATTTCATCAATTTTAAAAATCAATTATTTCAATAATTATTTTGTATTTATCAAAATGCGACTTCGTGTATAAACATTTTTTTTATTTATATTGCCAATAAAGAAAGGAATTTTTGTTGGATATTCTTTTGAATTTAAAAATTTAATAGTTTTTAATATGTATGAATCACATAATAATTCAGTAAAATTAATTCATATTTTCTCTCTCTTACTATAATTTTATTAATATTATATTTATAACACTAACTCATCATTGAATTCTATTTTACTTTTTTTTATGTGTATACTTGAATACTTGAGAAAAAATGTTATTTATATATATATATATATATATATATATATATATATATATATATATATATAAACGTATTTTTATATAATTACATATAATTGTATTATTACATAATTATGTATAACTATATATAATATTATATATAATTGTATATAAAATGTATTTCATAATTTTATATAATTATTTATGAAACATTTTTTCCCGATATAAACATAATAGTCTCAAACATAATAGCATACTAAGACGTTGACCAAGTTGATAAATAACGATAGACAAATCCAAGATTAAATATGTATCATAATTGTTTATAACTAATCCATTTTAAAGTAACAGATTTATAAAACATTATATTTATTTCTAATATAATAACAGATCTGCTACATTTTTCACAGATTCGTTATCTAAAATCTTTGTTACTCACCGACTGATGCACAATGGAATTATCAGCTACGTAGCTACATAGTTCTGTAACATACAAACACAAGATCCAAATTAAAATAACGTTCAAAATAATTAATAATAAAATTATAAAATAAAAAATAATTATACAGTTTCTCAAAGTTGTCTTCATGAGAATAAATTTCCATAACATTTTAGATTAATTCTTTTTCTTCAATTATTATTTTTAGTCATCGAAATAAAACAATCTAATGGGAAGAATGACTAATGACTAATTTTTTATGCAAATAAGCAATAAGCTTGCTTACCGCAAAGTTGCTCCATCGAAACCCATTGCTTTTCCTAAGCCTCCTTCTCCTTTTCTTCTTCCTACTATTCCTCCTCCTCCTCCTCCTCCTCAGAATTGTCAAACCTGCTTCTCATCTCTCTTCTCTTCCCATTGCTTATTTTGTGATATGTAGACAGTGCCTAATTGAAACAAATCATTTGTTAAAATTAAGTGCAATTACAAATAATTACTAAAGATGCGCTCTGTTTTGTACTTACAATGCTTGTAAGCATCATTATCCTGTTTAATGATAGACAACAAAGATGAATTGATGTTTACAGCGTATGAGCGAGAAACGCTTAAATATTATTTTATAACGATCATATTTTTTGTCATATTTTGTTCACATTGTTAATATTAATTATATGTAATATATAATTCATGTTGCGAAATAGCAAAGAAATAAGAACGCAGAAAATTTGTCATATTCGATATTTGTGATATTTTAAAAATAAAATTTGGACATTGGAATGCACCTAAAATAGCGAAAAATTTCTGGACAGTTGACTTTACGCATCAAAGACGAAACGTTATTCGACTGCACGAGTATTATTAAATATATGCTCGAACGAATTATCTATATAAAATTAATATAAATTTTGCTTACCAATTCAATAAGTCGCGACGCCACTCATTTGGAGCCGACCATCTCCCGTATTCGCCGCATTCTGCAAATAAAACATAAATGCAATTATTGAGTTCGTCTTTCGCGTGATCAATTTCACACCATTTGATCGATGTCAATCGTCTCTTAATTTGCGCTTCATCTACAGATCGAGATGTGTAAATGTATCATAGTTGTAATTAAGATGACGAGACAGCTTTGCGCAATTAACTTCGCGTACCAAAGTTAACGTGAATGACGCAAAATATGGAAATAACAATCATAAAAGATAAGCATATATTATAATATACGCTCGTCTTTTATGATTATTTCCATATTGCAGATTGATATTCGAAAATCTCTTTGTCAATTATTCAAGCGATATATCACTTTCGGCGAACAAGTTTTGCGAAATACGCGTTCGAACGGATTATTAATATACGATTACTGAATCTATAGTCGATAGTTAAATAAATCGCGTATAAAAATATACATTCAAGTATTATATAGATTTTAATTACCATATTTGATCGCGCGTTTCTACTCGTTTGAGAGCCAGTCCGTTCCACCGTGTCATTCTCTATCCGCCGCATTTCGCGAATGAAATGTGAATGCTATTGAAATGGGGAAACGGCGTCGTTTTCCGAGTGCTGTCAACTTCACGTGTAAAAAGCGACGCGAGATATTTCCGTCGCGACACGACGCGACGTCTTGATTTTCGATCGAACGAGTATGCGAGAAATATACTTTCGACCGAATAATCAGTGTGCTATACTAGAATCTGCAATACGCGATATTTATACTGTTACGAGAAGTAAAGGCAAAAAAAGTTAATTATTGATTACCTTAGTAAAGAAATCCAACGATCCTTTGTGCAGTTTCTCGTCGTTTTATAATCAGCAGAGATTAGAATATGGAAAAAAAATCACAATCGATTTGAAGACACAGGGTTGCGAACTTTTCCAACGTTAAAATGACAAGACACATCCCCTGCTCGAGTCGCAAAAGCGTAAAATTGCGAATTATGCGTTATTTATATGAGCCGTTAAATGGCGAACCCCACCACTCCGCATGCCAGCCAATGAGTGTAATGCCTCGCTGTGCTTATTGGATTGCGTTAGTTCCGAATGTAGTGTATATATATATATATATATATATATATATATATAAATGCTACGCGCAAAAAATTCAATCTTTTTCGGAATTTGAAGCCGTGCGTTTTATAAAGACAGAAAAGTCTGTATTCATTCGGCAAACGCTTTTATGATATTAGCATGTATTTAGTACATACTTCACATTACGTGTACTGTAGAATTTTAAACATAAAAGAGTATTTTGAATACGGAAATTATATTTTTTCCAAAAATTAAAAACCAATTAGAATGAATAAATAAAGGCTATCGAAAAAATTATATGAAAGAAAAATTGAACTTATAAAATAATAGTAATTATAAATTGTGAATCATTTAAACACCGCGGAAGTATAGAAATATACTTATTACTTAAAGTTCTATAATAAAATTTTAAATCAAAATATTAATACAGCAATACTTAAAAACTTTACTGAGTTTTATTTTATTAGGTATCAAATATATTATGATAATAATCATTACGCTCACCTGTGTATAAAATGGAAACGACATTAAATTTCTTTTGTATAATATTTACGGTATTGGAAAATGGATTTAACGAAACATCGACGGCAGAAAGAAACCTGAGAGAGGACATGTTGTTGTGTAATTAACATCCACTTCTTCAGAGGACGGTAGTGCGCGGCAGCATTTTGTGTCCTCTTCCACCTTCATTACAATCGGATAAACGAGGCAACGACAGAAGCGCCACGAATTTTTGTGTCGCTGCAGAGTCCACAGTAAGTTGCCGAGATTTTACTCCTTTTTATTATTCATTCATGATATATTGAAAGGTTATTTGCTCCTTTTATAAATTCTAACCTTTATAAAGTAACGGATATGTCGGATACGCATGCCATCGTGCTACTTCGGAACACATGTTACGTTTATGATGTTGTCTTTAAATAATATTAAATTGATTAATTTCGTAAAATATTCTGCGTGGAAACTCTGTATAGATAATACGTATTGCCATTTAAGAACCTATCACTATAGGTATAAACTGATTCAGGCTTTCTTTTATTCGACGAAATGCAACACGAAAGAGGATGGAATTCAATCGTCTCTCGATCCCAGAGTCGTAGCACTACGAGAGAAATTGATATATTGCGACTATTTAGATTATCATAAGGTGAAAATAAGTTACATGAAACGTTTTGTATGGAAAAAGAAAGTTGAGAATTTTGCGAAGGAAGTACGAAACAATGAGCTCATGAATGTACCTGTCTATAGTGTACTTTTGGATGAGAAAAATGAAGAAAACGATGATTTGGAGCAAAAATATATAAATGCAGAAGAAGATACAATCAAACCTATACATATGCCATATGCGAGTACAGATTCATACAGTAATGTAGACATATCTTCTGAAATGAATGAAAATAATTTTGATGAAAATACAATTTCATTGAATAGCAGATATAAAATTCTGTATGAAAAATATTTAACGGAAAAGAATGCGAATTTGGAAAAGGAAAAATTTAATTTACAGGAGTACTTAGGAGAAAGAGATACGTATAAGGAAGATTTACCAACAAATGTTCCATTTAATTGGATGGTCGACGTTGAACAATACGATGATACTTTACAGGACAATATCTGGCTCAGCAATTATGGAACTCCTGATCCAAACTCTAGTATTAGTTCCATACCATGTGGTGGATGTGGAGCCTTGTTGCATTGTAAGGATCCTGCTCTACCAGGTTACTTACCTTCGGAGTTGTTTCTAAAAAGGAGCAATCAAGAATTGCGAGTTATGATTTGTCAAAGATGTCATTTTATGCATTATTATAACACCACATTAGAAGTAAAAGTATCTGCGGACGAATATCCAAAACTTTTAAAAGTGATAAAAACAAAGAAATGCGCTGTCATTTTGATGGTCGATCTTACAGATTTTCCATGTAGCATATGGCCTGAAATAAATAGTGTGCTGCATCCTTTAACACCAGTATTCGTCGTAGGGAATAAAGTAGATTTGTTGCCTCAAGATTCGAAACATTTTTTTACTCATGTTAAAGATTGCCTGTTGAAGGCTATGGAAATTACAAAAATCAAGAAAGAGAATATCAGACATGTAGAACTTATATCTGCGAAAACAGGCTATGGCATAGAAGAACTTATAAATAAGTTACATAACATCTGGAAATATAAAGGTAAGTGTTCAAAATTGATCTAGAATCGAGAAGAACATATGCTCCAAACACATATTTTGTATTTATTATAATTATAATTTTTAGGAGACGTTTACATTATCGGATGCACAAACGTTGGTAAATCCTCTCTATTTAATGCTCTTCTACAGTCTGATTATTGCAAAGTACAAGCTATGGATCTAATACAACGTGCAACTATTTCTCCTTGGCCAGGCACAACGTTGAATTTGTTGAAATTTCCTATTCTAAATCCTAAAAAAAAGCGACTTTATTTGAGAGCATTGCGATTAAAAATGGAACAGCAGCACAAGCATGCTGAAGAAAAATCTCGAATCAGTCAATTTGAAATGACACATAATTTAAAGTACGCCACATTGCAAAGTATGTATCATACTTAGGTGTAAATTTTTCACAATACACAATTGTATATAAAATTGTACATAGTCGATAGAAAATTTTTACATTTTTGTTAGTATATGAAAGTAAATGTTATATTTTAAATTTAGATCATATAGGCAGAACATTTCAATCAACATCCAAAAATTACTCATTCATGGAAGGAAAATTTAAGAAGAATCTACAATTCGGATTTGATGAGAATAAGGAAGAATACAAACTCAGCCGCTGGTGTTACGATACTCCTGGCACTATTCAACCAAATCAGATATTGGATTTGCTGACAACGCAGGAACTTTTGTCGGTTTTATCGAAGAAAATAATCTCACCTAGAACTTTCATTCTACGTGTAAATCAAACGATATTTTTGGGTGGAATAGGAAGATTGGATTATGTAGAAGGCGATACTTTTATTAGGTACTTATGCATATTTATGTGTGTAATTGCTAATGAGAATGTAATAAATTAAAGGTGTCAAATATTAAAAACAATTGTATTTGTCATAGGTGTACAATATTTTCAAGTAGCGAATTACCAATAACTCTAACTCATACTGAGGATGCGGATAATGTATACAACGAGTTACTTAAAACGGAAGCATTTGTCGTACCTGAAAACAATCCAGACCGATTGAAACATTGGCCATCTTTAGTATCTAAGGAGATGGAAATTATTGGTGTTGGTCGAAACGAATCAATCTCCGACATTGTTTTATCCAGTGCGGGTAATTTTTCCTTGTAATAAATAAATTTATATTTGCATAGTGGCTTACGATCTCATGGTACATTTTTATAAGCCACTCAAACAGACTGTTTCAGCAATAAAAAATAGATCACGTGATTAAAACTGATGAATATCAAACATTAATTTTAATCACTGATCCTTTTTGTTGCTGAAACATTCGATTTGAGCGGTTTATGAAAATGTACAATCGTGGTTTTATCATTGTTACGCAGGATGGATCGCAATCGCTGCTGAAAAAGCTGAGCGTGTTTTATTGAAAGCTTGGAATCCACAAGGTCGCGGCTTATACCTAAGAACACCGGCACTTTTGAGAAAATCTGTCACTCTACGTGGCAATCGAATTTCAAATACACCGACATACAAAAGCGGACGCCAAGCATACAGAAAATAAATACTTTTTTTACACATGTATATTGTACATATAATCTAAACGTATTCTCGCTTTATACATAAATTCCTTAACATTTATATACATATAAATAATTCATAAATAATTCATAAGTAATTCATTCACACATTCATTATCTATTTTTATTTCATAAAACTATGATAAAGGATAATATACTATATGTTTGTATCAATTACAATGTCTTTGCAAAAATGCATACATATGATAACAATTGAACAAGTATTAACACATACTACACCAATTCCAAAAATTTTTAAATTGATAGATCTGCTTTAGAGAACAAAACTGTACTGTGTCTTTTGTGTGATTAACGATTTATTAATTATCCCAGTATTGAGCCTATTTCATTTAACTTTCCATTTACGCCACACAATTGGAGAGATATTTTAGGACTGACGTAAAAGGAAAGTTCGGTGCAGCGAAACATGTTAATACTTGCACATAACATATATTTTAATTAATATTTTACTTAATCATAAAAAAATTTTATTCTTTTATTAAATAAGATTGCTTTGTTTGATATCACGTGTGTGTGTGTGTGTGTGTGTGTGTGTGTGTGTGTGTGTGTGTGCGCGCGTGTGTGCGTGTGTGTGTGCGTGTGTGCGTGTGTGTGTGCGTGTGTGTGCGTGCGTGCGTGCGTGCGTGCGTGCGTGCGTGCGTGCG
>Ga0157363_1002438_pt1 | contig 16379 bp, 3 predicted proteins | sample AttsexASBM1_FD_111477 | JGI IMG/M metagenome (GOLD analysis project Ga0157363, IMG submission 111477) | Fungus gardens microbial communities from leaf cutter ant in Ribeirão Preto, State of São Paulo, Brazil - Atta sexdens ASBM1 | ecosystem: Host-associated > Fungi > Mycelium > Unclassified ... | reverse complement strand
TTTTATCTTCTATTTTTTTTTTTTTTTTTTATTTTTTTTATATATAAAATAATTATTTTCTCTTACTACATATATATATATATATATATATATATATATATATATATATATATACACATTACATTTTATATATATATATATATATATATATATATATATATATATATAGCTTATAAATATTTATTATTTATCATCATAGTCCTTACTGTTCTACCAAGGTTATCATGTTCTCTATTATGTCATCTCCCAACAAAGCAAAATCAGAGTCAGTCTTCTTACTCCGAACGGTTCTTATCATGCAACCGTATGTGCTTTTTCTGCAGAGCAGATAACACTGCACTTTCGGATAACTATGGCCAAACATGTGACATGATGGATACTGGAAGATATTTTGCTAATCCAAAGTTCCTCGAACGATATTCTGGAGATATTATATATGTGCTCTCTCGAATTTTGGAAACAAGATGTCCGGATTGACTCTGAGACTTGAAACATTGGAAACTAGACTCGAGTATATAGAGGCTTAATTCAATGGAGACTTAACTCAATGGAGGATTTCGGTTGGAGACTCTCTTCTCAAGAATATGAATTTCGAGGATGCTGTCACTTGTTTCTGATAACGTAAATTCGACTGTCAATAGACTTACCGTCATGAATGATTTTTGGTCTGTTAAGTTTTCTTGATGAGAGATTTTTTTCTGAAAATTGATACATCGCTTTGAAAAGCTCTGCTAAGAACCAATTGTTGATGGCTTAATAAATCTCGTATAAAAAATTTTGAGCTCTTCTAAATAAGCATAAAATAATAATTTTTGGACTTCCTGCTTTGCAAGATAAAGATCGTTTTGCTGGATCATTTCTGGCCTCCTAAATGGATTTGCTTTTATTAGGCGCTATTGCTAATTTAAGATTAGGTAAGGTTTCTACCTTATTGAAATCACTGGTTGATTAGTGTCAGTGGTAAATGAGTGGCTTGTGGCTGCTCGTCTTAAGCATGAAATTATTGTTCGCGGTATTAGGGATTATGGCTTCCTGATAGAATTATCATTTATGAGCAATCTATCATTTCCTTGTGTTTTAATCAGAATTAGAAATCTTGCCGAATCTCACAAAGTGAAGCGTATATGTGTCGCGGCATTACCTATTTTTAAAAATCTGATAACTCTCGGCCACAAAGATATTTATCACCTGAATCTTTTACTCACAATCAGATGATTTCTACAGTTCATATATGTACTATTTATTTCGCTGCCAATATTTTCGCTCTTCTCAGATTTCTCCTGTCAATATATCGTCTCTGACTCGAGCATCATTTATCTGAAAATGTTTTGCCTTTCCTCTTCTCACGACCACCTTTCGTTTCTTTTTCCTTTTTATTCTGATCCTTTCCGCTTCATCCTCTTTCGCTTCGTCCAACATCACTTTCTTCTTGAATTTATCTTCTAACATAAACGACTCCATACTTGCTTCGTCATTGAACACTTCACTTGATAATTTTCATATAGCTCATAAACGTTAAATCTCTTGCGCCTCATTTTGCGTACTTGAAGGATCTAATTTGTCTTCAAATTTAATATCTTGATTCTTCTCGTAGTTATGTGAAAGAGATTCTGCTATGTATACACTATTCAAAATTATAATCTTTTACGCTCTAATAGAAAGAATTCTGGCCGCCCCAATTCCTGTATCAGCTTTAGTGCATTCATCGACTTTAATTACTGCAGGTGTATATTTAATAATTCATTTTAATAGATTTTTAATGGAAACAAATGTGAGGATAATTTTATTTCTATTATTACTATATTTATATAATATATTTATATAATAAGAAATTATGACTAATTTTGAGAATGATTTAAAAAAAAAATATAAAAAAATATTGCATTATCAACTTTAAGTCAATTAGGATTAATAATAATAATTTTAAGGTTTGGGTTTAGGCTAATAGCTTATTATCATTTATTGGTACATACAATTTTTAAATCTATGTTATTTATAGCTGTGGGTGCCGTAATTCGACACGAAAAAAGAATTTAGTTATATTAATTAGAAAGATACATTTAATCAGTATATTTATATAATTATTAAAAAATAGAATCAGAATTTCTATTGAAATTACCAAATGAACATTATTATTAATTCTTTTCTGTTAAAATTAGAATTTCTTGCCAAACAAATAATTCTTTTCTATGTTAGAATTACTTATTGATCAAGCTCTAACCGTTGCAATTAGCTAACGTACACATAATTTTACTGTGAAACACAAGTTTTGATGTTTCTAATAATATTTGAAATGCCAATATTTTGACATATATAACTTCCAGGCAATATCAAATTTCTAAATTAAATTTTGTTAAACATATCTAAAAATAGTACTATCAAATATATGTCTCATTTCCAAATTCACTTTTGGGAATAGTGAAAAATCTCATAGTGATGTGCTACGCCTTTTTCTATTCCTGTGTGATTATTAAATACGAGATACTCAACTCCGCCGTGCCCATCTTGCGACGGTGTAGACGTCCGTATATTATCGCAGGAAACGACTATTGAATATAACAAAATGTTTTATAAGCAACTAAAAAATATTAATCAAATCTGAGTAAGTAGTAAAGTAATTCTACTAAATGTTGTAAAGTAATTCTACTAAATTAGTTGTAAAATGTCGAGTTTATAATAATCAGAAATTCTGTTTGGTTTCACTAAAATGCATTCAACCATATATATACGTTTTGTTAGTATAATCAAACCATTTTTCTCTCAGTGCACAGGATGGGAGGATGACACTTTATATAAATAGCTTGTTACTCTTCTCGCCCATTGACCTACGCATCCCTCTCGCGAACACCACCATCGATGTTGTCGGTGCTATTATACATCTTCGTAAAAAGCGTTTGGCTGTTTTCTCTATATACCATCTTCCTTGAACGTCAGTCTTGGAAATGCATGCTCTTGAGTTGTGTCTGTTTAGTATTTTCTACAGTATTACATTATCTGTATGGTTAATTCAAATATTAATCTTTTTAAGATATTTATTAGCATCAATATATTACTACTTACACATATTTAACATTTTCTTCATCTTATTTTCCTTATGAAGAAAAGTTTGTGGTATACTTTCTTAACAAATATTTGTATATTATTGTCAATAAGAAATAATATATTATCCAAGTGTAAAACACGCGCGAATTATACCTAAAATCATATCTAAAATCGTATTTTAATAATTGCCGATAAATTTGGCATTATCATTTTTTATTTTGAAGATATTTTCATTAGTATAAGTTTTCATAAAAATCAGCATGTAATGATTGGATAGTGCCCATTGTTAATTATTATATATATTTTCTACACAATTTCTAAAATAAATGATTCATACATACATTTAAATTTACATAAAAATTTTATGGTAGTTTTGAGATGTAATTAACTTAGCTTCATTCAGAGACATTTATCTTTAAAAAGTTTATGAAAATTAACATGACATTAACATGATATTTGAAAGTGACCATGTGATTAAATATTAAAAGAATATTCCATGATAGATTTGCCACGATATCTTATAAATAAGAAAAAAAATAAAAAAACGAAATAACAAAAAAATTATCCAATTATATTAATTTAAATTTAATATATACCTGCATATAAAATAATAATGATAAATAAGCAATGTACTTACAGATGATATATCGCTCCGAGAATACTTAGCATCTAAAAAGCTATGAAAGCTGCTTCGATTACTTAGCAAAAAACGTATCGTGATATCTCGCAACTATTCTAATTTTTGATCAAATGGTGCATGATAAAGCTCTTTCTCATGATTTCTGCCCGATAAATATGCATGGAAAGAGTGGTTTGGTCCGTTAAATCACATTGTCGGAAGAGTGAAAATTGTCTTGGGAAAAAAGAAAGCGGATAAGTATACTGTGTGGGCACCTGGGGAGGTCGCACAGTATCCGACTTGCCAATCTCGAAGCCTGAACGCGGTGTATGTGGGGATACTTTCGGTACACGAATACGTGTGTGGGACGGAAAAATATTTTGCGGGGAATATTTCCAAAGAGGAAAGGGTTTTCTCGTACAGGAATGTTGAAACGTGACGCTATCGTTGCTATCTAGAAAGAGCATTTGATTGTCGATGTCGTTTCTATCGAAGAGAGTTAGCTTCGAAATTTACTATCGAAATTGGAAGCATCTTAGATTTTTTTCGATAAAGACACGTTTTTTAAAATGGAGAACTGAGAGAATTTCTATCAGAATCGAAATTATTATTCGAGCCATGTTCGATCGTGTATGCACGTAATACCAATAATCAAAATCGCATCACACTGTTATTAATAAAATGGATACTTATAATTTATGTTTTAATTATTAATAAAATATTAAACAAAATTGTCATTTTACATTAACGTAACATTATTTTAAAGATTATAAATTGATCACAAATTATTTTTAATTATATTTATATTTTATCCGATAAATTTGATATTTGTTGATTTTCTAAATTTTTAATCCTAGTATGTCATTCATGAATTCAACGTACCCTATGCGATTTGTTATATTGCTTTAACTTTTTTATAATTTGAAGACCCGGATTAAATTTAAACATATTAAAATTTTTTTCCAAAGTGATCAATTTTTGCAAATTTTTTCAATAGCATTTCTTTGAAGCATTGTAATTAATTAAAAATAATATTTATTTGATTCATATTTATCTGTCTTTATCTTCGAGGTATAAATTTCATACGTTTTGAGTTAAAAAATACCTATTCAGTCCAGAGATATAGTGTGTTTCAAAGTTTCAGGGTTTCACAAACCCTGATCGGGAAGGTAATCAAAAATAACAATGACTTACTAGAATTAATAATATAATATGAATATTCATATACTCACTTATATAAATAATAGATGTAATAAAAATTATATAATAAAAATATTGTTTACATTTCACTACGATGCAATTTTTGCGAAAAAAAAAGATTGCACAGTAAATTTCAGCTATTTAGATCATTAAAATATTTATATCGATAGAATGGTGGTCGATGTTGCATAATTACTGGGTATGAGTTTTGCATGGGAAAGCCGATCGATGAATAGTGGCCGTGAGATTGTGCTCCGGTGTAAATATTTTAGAATACCGTTCGAAGGATCCATGCATTTTAGATCATTTGGTTTTGCATTCCGCAGCCTACCAACACTCTCTCTCTCTCTCTCTCTCTCTCTCTCTCTCTGTGTGTGTGTGTGTGTGTGTGTGTGTCTCTCTTTCTCTCTCTTCGAACGTATCTAAACTCTACTGAGGATCGACCCGTCTTTCGCGTTGCATGAACAGGGCCTCTTGTAATGCAATATCCTTCGAAATGATTCGCTTTCACGGCACGCGTACCTTCGCAGCGCAAGGTTTCTTTGCGTGTTAAATATGCGAAACCGAATATTCTTCGAGCGCTGGCACACTTTATATAAAGAGACTTTAATTACTTTGCAAGATTGAACCTTGTCACCGATGTGGTTCGTAACAGTAATTCGATACACGACCAAGGAAGACACTTTAATCTTTTATTGATCCTTACGAGGTTTTGTCGCGCAAAGAATATATCGAGGTATACCAAGTGTAACCCGATAAAAAATTCGCACGTTTAGCTTTAAATAAAGATTTTATACGTCAAATAAAATAGAAAAATTTGATACGATTTTTCTTGAATTATGTTTTTCAACTATAAAATCTAAGTGTAATTAAAATATAATTAATGTGAAGAAAATAAGACATGTTTTCTTTATATATATATTTATAGATTTGTAAACATTACAATAATTTAATTTTGGATTAATTTGATATATTTGATTAAATTTCATCTATAAAATATGTAAAAATAATGATTTAAATACTATCTATTAATTATTAATATTAAATTCGTTTATTGTTATAGATTTATAGATTTTGAAAAAATTATAAATACTCTTTTTTTGAGAGCTTTAAATTTAAGATATAATGTCAAAAAATGCATGACGCAAATGATTTTTCTATTATACAATTTTTATTTAAAACATTGCTTTTTCTATCTTAAGATCTCTACGATGTTCCATCAACACAAATATTAAGACAGCTTCGATGGATGATCTTTCATTTTAAGCTGTATGCCCTAGAAAATATCTGACGCTCAAAAAATTGACAAGATAAAGTCTTGATCGTGTTTCTTCGTCAATAAAAAGTAAAATCAATCAATTTAGATACTAAAAATATTTAGTTGTTGAGAATGTTGTTACAATAAACACTTCGATATTAAATGATTTCGATATAAAATGATTTTCTTAAAATAATAATTCTTAAAATAATAAATTCTTAACATTTTTGAAGAATTATCTTGCAGTTGTATTGTTTTATGTGTACATATTTTAAATAACATTTTATCTTTGTTTTATCTTAATAAAATTTTCTACATAATTGACTCTACTGATTGACAAATTGGAATTTAAAAAGGGCACGAGAATTTTATTATACCTTCTTTATATATATAAAAAGATATAGATATTTTCTTTCAAAAAAATATAAATATTTATAGTTTTTTTATACTTAATGGTTTAAGCTAAACGATATTATCTCGTATAATTATAAATTAATCTATTGAAATCAATCAGAATTTGAAGATCGATGAGCCATTGAGTTCATTAGAGAAATGATTGCACTTATAACCGTCACTTTCTTCTTTATCAAATTAAAAATAAAAATGTCATCCTGATTTCTATAATGTACGTGACGTTCAAGCACGTTGATATGCTAACGCATGAAAATAGACATATATGATACTTCGGAATAATTCGGGATTATAAATTATGATATCTGTCATTGCGGAATAGGAGAGAATTAGAAATAGCGATGTATAGTGTGAATAACAATGATTTCAAAACTAATATTTATGACAAAATGAAATAAATGCACTAGGAAAAAAAATTTAGCTTTCCGCAGTCCCTATAAAATTAGTATTTTTTAACAGCAATTAAATGTTCTGTTTATGTGTATAACGAAAAATTTAGTTGCTTCTACTCAATACACTTTTCAGTTTTGTAAATAATAGAAATATTTGTTTATACCAACTAAATAGTTCAGTTGATTCATAACTTAGAAATTGTAGTATAGTTGTAGTATAGTTGTCTATTTCAAATATCAATAGTTAACAAAAGAATACACGTAGTTGACAGAATACAACATATCAATGTAAACTGACAAAATAGAAACATAACTACGTATTGGCTCAATATCCAGTTTAACGTTTGACATTTTATCGATTTTACAATACTTGCAATGGGGATTGATATCTAGGACATACATAAAAATTAAATATCTCATGCGAAAATTGTCTTTCCAAGAAGTTCGGGAAGATCGATGTGCACACTGTAAGTAGAATTTTGATAGTTCGCGAGCTTGAACGTATCGGTACCGTCACGAGTGAGCCTTTTTTTTTTAAAACTGAGCAGCTTTTTTTTCGAACGAACGGGAAAACGCGCAGGAACGCGTACTCGGTATGGGTCGCCATGCAAAACGGCTAATTGGTATGTTGCTACTGCGACCCCGTTGTATAAACTGCGCCGCCACTACGTTGGAATACACAATGCACTTTGACCCCTCGCACACCACCCTCTTCGGTGTAGTCGCCTACGTCGCCTCCGCTAAATGGGTCAACCTTATTTATCGCGGGGGAAATATGTACGTGGACATCGACGATGAAACTCCAACGGTGAGATCTCGTCGCAAGAGACAACGAAATTTCCAGGTGGAAAGTTTTCTCCGGCAATCTCGCGCGCACTCGATATGCATCCAGCAGTTCGCGAACTCGGCAACTTGGATTTATAATATTTTAAGCTGTCGCTAGATTTTCCAAGTTGCCCTTCTCTCTCGTTTGAAATATTTCAGCTTTCTGAGGAAATCATGTGATCGGAGTCAGTATCAATCATAGTGTATTGATATTTAAGCAGAGAATGCATTAGTTAAATCAGGTATTTGATCAAATAACTTCGTGATTGATGGATCGATCAAATAAAGTAGAAAAAAATAAAAAATTACAAATACTTTTCAAAAAGATGTTTTTAATAAATCATGTTAAAAAAAAAATCAAATTATAATATGTCAATGATTATTCACAGATTGAAGAGCACTTTACTTTAAAGATACATAAATTCTCGATACTTTGCGATTTGTAAAATTAATTATAGGGGAGATCAAGGCTAGTAGACTAATTTTTCAGTTTCGAATTTTTACAAACGAAATTAAGAGACTTGTCGAAAAAATGAATTTTACTACACTAGTTATTACATACATTTGACTATTTAAGAATATTTTAATAATAAACTGATAGCTAATATGAAAAAAATGCATTTTTCTAATTCCATCTGATTCAATTAGCCCCGAGACCGGGGTAATTTGACTAAGATTATTAAAATAAAGATTAACGTATTTTAAGCTACATCTTTGGTTACATATTAATAAAATTTTTATAAAAATATATTTTAAATACAAACATTCGCTTTGCAGAGCAATGCTTCTTTTTGCAAAATTTGTTCATTTTGTGCAAAAACGCATCGAATGAGTCTAATTTTCGAGATTGGACGTGAAGGAATTAAACTTATAACATTTAAATAAATTTCTTTAAAGGAATAAAATTTTGAATAAGTACTATAAGAATCGTTATTAAATAAGTCAGTCCCATATTGTGGTTAGTCTATTATCTCCCCATTCGTTCATTTTTTAAAAATATTAACAATATAACAAGAACACATAAATAAAAAAAATCTTACTTTATTAAGTAAGAATTATATTTATAAATAGAAATTACTATATAAATAGAAATTAAATCTCAGATAAATATATGATTGTAAAACAAAAACTTTAAGAATAAAAATATTTACTTAGGTGTATGATTTTTTTTAAATTGTAGCATAATTTCTATCATAGATGTGTTCGCAAGAAGATGTTATAGCAGACTGAGCAGCAGTCGCTGCTGCGTGTTCAGATTTATGCGTGTCTCGCGTGTTTTGTTCTTAATGTAGCCTCGATTATTCTACCGCTATAATCTACTGACGCTGGTCTCCTGTGCTTAATAATTTAAAATATTTTTATATTAATTACATGTCATGTTTTTATAAAAGACAGAGAGAACGAGAGAAAATGAGAATTATCCTTATAAATTATTATCATTCTTTGTATTTATCATCGTTATAATAAAGTGCATCCATAAATAAAAAGTCGTTGCAACTATCATCAAATCTATTTTAAAATCGATATCTTTAAAATGTCGTCAATATTATCGTCTTCATCTTTCTTCCACACTCAGTGTGAAAGAATTTTTACCAACTGGAACTTCACCATTCAGTATCGTTATATTTTGACCGCGCATCTGGTTTTGCTCATCTTGAACAACCTGGAACTCCTATTTATCTCGAGAAAATTTCTGAGGCACCAACGATGACGGGGTTTGCCAGTGCAATAAAGCGACGATAAGCCGGCGCACGCCATCGGCACGAGTCGACGAAATTTGCAGCTAAAACTTTACGAAAGCGTTCGTGCATTCTCAAACAGTCCCGAATCCGGACGTCGTCCAACTTCGCTCGTCTTATCGTAGCGCCGTTGATGCAATATGTATTGATTATTGAATAATAAGCAAAATAATTCATTGCATAAATAAGTTTAAAGTTATGTATTATTATATTATTATATTATCTTTTAACAAGTAATTCCCTCTTGAGAGATTATTCCTTTTTTTATATAAATGACACAGAAACTGTTTAAAACTTTTGTACACTGTTAGATATCAAAGGAGTAATGATAAATCCCACTCCCTTGAGTTAAATAACAATTTGTTAGTTTTAACTTTTATGTGCGCCAAAATGTAAATTAATCCATTTCTGTAGTTAAATTGCTTAGTTTCAAAATAAACAACATTCATATTAATTGTATGCATTTAGTAAATAATAAACTAATTATAAAGTCAAATTTAATACACTTTTTAAATTAAATTGGTTTAACTTTTTTTTCAGTTAAATTTACGATATATTGAATAAAAGCAATGACAACCTACAAATTAAAAATAATTCACGTTGAATATAATTTGACATTATGAATTTAACAATGTACTTGCAGTTGTGATTTTCAGAGCGAGTATTTACAAATTTATATAGAATAAATATTTATATTTTTAGGGAATAATTTTTTAAAATCGTTTACAAAAATATTCTTATTAAATTAATAATAAGATTAATGTATTGTACAATATAATCGAAAATTCGTATTTCCATTTCATGTAATAATTTTTTCGATTTAGCCATAAATTTCGTGTTATAAAAATTATAAGCAATTCTACTTTTTGTAAGCTCAAAATTGTGCAAATAAATAATTATCGCATATTTAATATCATATATTAATCATGCTATGCGATATTAACTAAAATTTAGAATATGCTATATAATTATTCTTGGCGTTATGTCTATAGTGCGCACAAACATTTACACGTTTAACGTTACACTTTTTGGCATATCGTTTTCATGCTTCAGTACAGGAATTCACCAACGAATGACTAATTGGCTTCTTGCGAAAATGCTTCCGCTTTTCCTATTCGTAGAATTGGAAAAAGCTGACAATGCGATGTCCGTGATTTGCATTTTGACGTTATCGCACCGATTTGTCACAGCTGCCTTTCAATTTTTCACGATTGCCACATATTGACGATCGAGCTAAACGGAATTTTCGTTTGGCAAATATTTCCTAAATATATAAATATTGAACCGTTAATTGTCATATTCTACTCGACATGATTTTTAATCCCATATTAGAAAAATGTAGAAAATACTTTAGAGAATCAAAATAATTAAAATAATTAAAAATATTAAAAAAGAAAAAAAGAAAAAAAGAAAGAATATTAAGAATTAAAAATCACTTATAATGTTTCTTACTTATAATGTTATAATGTAATTACTTATAATGTTTCTTATAATATTATTATGTTTCTTTTTTATGTTTATTTATGTAAATCATACTTGTACACTTTTAACGCAATTTATAAATCTTAATTAAAAATAATTTAGTAATATTTAGTAATATTTAATCCACACACTTTTACAAATAAAATCAAGCGTATTTTAAGTTTTATTTGTATTTTCCACGATTGTACGTTACTTACGAAAAATAGAATGTGGGTATTAAATCAATAATCAGTACTGCTATAATATTCAATTATTTCGTTTGAATATTGATGTTCCGAGCTATTTTGCAGCAAAACAAATCGGTTAAATAATTTGAATAAAAATGCAAGTCTATTCTCGCTGATATTTATAACTACAATTCGGTTTTTAGTCAAAAGATTGAACGAACGGACAGATTTGCAAACCGCATTCTGTTAAACTGTACAAAAACTGCGGTCAATAGTTTTACCTTTTTCCAGGCATGAAGCAAAAGCTCCTAACACGAAATCTCATGCAATTGAGTGACTGGACAATTTGCACCTGCTTTTCTGCAGCAAAGTTTACGTCGCGTTGCCGTTTTATTAATATTTAACTTCTCTTCCAGTTGCTCGAAAATAATTATGTCTATTCTGTGGTTTTGGCTCGGATTTTCAAAACCGCTCGACCTCGAAGAATTCGAGGCGTGTTAACAAAATTGGGACAAAAGCGCCTTGCTATGTAATAAATCATGATTCTTTATGGTTGCGGCATGTCATACAAGAGAGATGCAGCTTGTGTTGCATTTTTTACATCAGATTCGCAAAGAATACGTATCAAAATATGGAATCCTTATTATTAAACGGGAGATGTGACAAAAAATTGTATTATTGTAATATTATGGAAGAATTAATTAAATTTAATAATAGCTATCTAATACATTAACAATTATTTTTAACAAGACTTTTTCTTAGAACAATATAAAACATTACTTGTTAAAATCCAAATTATATTAAATAAATTTCTTATAAAAATAGACAAAGAACAATTCTAAAAAACAATATATATATATATATGATTAAGTTTGTCTTATATTTATCTATTCAAAATCTCTTATGTATATAAATTCAGTATTGGGATCATTGAGATTTTGACTGAGAAGATAGGCGAGCATGCAATGTGTAATCGCGAAAAGCGTATGATGCATTTAAGTTTCACGCATGAAATCCGTGGCAATCTACGAGTCAGCAGTAGCGGCAGCTGGCATTACAAATCGTGAATTCTGCATTAAATAATACTGTGCCATGAGAAACTTCAGTTTGAGCGCGGCGACGAGGAACGTGAATGAGGACGTGATCGTTCTGTTAAGATACGTTTTAATTAACTTGTGCTGTCATATTCCCACCTGCAGATTTTTTTGTTTCATCACTCCATTTTATAATTTGTTTCGTATTCGATTGAAATATCGCGTGTGGAAATCGTTCGAATTTTCGAGGTGATGATGTGATGGAAAGATTTATGTATGCGATCACCCACGGCAGGATTCGATATGTTCGGACACATTTGGTTGCGAATTGATGGCTGATCACTTTATACTGGTTATTCGGTTGTAAAATAAATAGCTCCAGCGGCAGAGAAAACTACATGCAGATGTAAACGGCGATAGGCACGTACGTTAAACACATAATGATTTAATTATTAAATATTAATTACGGGAAAACGCGGATCTTGATATTGATTGACAATATTCGTATAGTCCAATAACTCTTTTTATGCAATGTACTTTCTATTGTTATTGGATTAATATAACAATAATTTCGCACATATTTTAGATATTTTAATTAATGAATTATCCACATAAAAGGAACATTTTATTCAAGTATCGATTTCAATTTAGTAATGAATTTGTATCAGTTACATTATGTAGAGTACTTCTGGTAATGATTGAATTAATTATTTGTGTGTGTAATACATTTTGATTGAATGTCGAAACAAAATGCGATATTATAACGCGCTTTTAATGTACGTACATATCAGATCGATTTCCAATGAAAATAAAATGTGCATTATATCGTAAAAGTAAAGTTATTTTAACTTTCCTTCATTTTATTGCATACTTTACATCTTGACTTTGTGATTAATAATCTCTATATTTAATCTACATTTAATTCACACTTGAACAAAATATTTTATTATATTTTTTGATCAATTCATACAGTTTAGATTAATTTATTCGCGCTCGTGTGAATGAATATAATGTTTAATTAATTCGCATAATATAATGTTTATTTAACTTATGTACATAGAATAATATGGCTCAACGCAGTATAACGCATATTTAATGCATTAGATAAGATGCGTGTCTCCTAAGCAGAATAAACTGTCATACGAAGTGTACTTGATATGCTTGTGAAAAAAAATGATGTTCCTAAAGTACACACTACTAAAAGATGGTGGACTAAAAAGTGATATCCCGTAAATACACGACAATAAAAAGTGTGGTAAATTACGCGAGGTCGTCGCGTATGCACGTCGCGAATGCGCTATATGCAAGAGGTGCATTTTGCAGTAACGCGTCCTGAATTCGCGCGCATCCAGGTTTAATGACGTTGCTGAATTTCACACTATCACCATATTTATTGCCGGTCATATTTACGATCGTAAAATAAGACTGGAAATTCATTAGTGATAACGATTTTAGATAGATGTTTGAATTGGTAATTAGAATGATATATGTCTTTTTTAAGACTATAAATTAGTTTCAATCTAAAGTAACTTTAAAATTGCCAATTTTATATTTTTTTTTCTGTAACTCGATAAACAAATTATGGTATACATAATATTGAATACGTATACATATTTGGCTTTATTTTATTTTCAATTTAAATAAAGAATTAAAAATTATTGAAGAATTATATTTCAGCGTCTTATATGTACCTACGTTGAAATATATATTCGTCATGTAATAGCAAAATAAATTAAAATTTAGAAGTTACAAAGTATACAATATAATTTAATAATGCAAGCGGAAATATTCACGTATTGTAATACTTTATTTTAATCTTTGATAATTTTAAAGAAGGTTAGTATTGGGCTTTTTTATATATTTTATGTTAAATTAGTTAAATTATATGTTTTAAATTATTCGTGTTTCATTAAGAAAGTAAATGCAAATTTTTCTAAAAGAAATTTTCTTTTTACAATTAGTTATGGTTTCGAAATGAATTCAGCGTTATCGTAAAAATGAATAGTTACTATTAGGATAAATTCAGAATACGTATATAAGATATAATTTTCGCGTATGTACTTCAAACAGGTCGTGTCAAATTTTAAATTGTTGTGTTTTCTCAAAGATTACGCAGCCTCGTATGTTGAATATTCATGATTAACATCACCGGATATGTTGGTGATTAACAAGGATGCGACATGGATAGACGTTCCTTTATGAATAACGATGCTGAATAACGACATAAAGTACTTTTGCTAGTGATTAAAAGCGAGGCGAAAACATTCGGCTTGAAGTACACAAATAGCTTTCATGTATTCACCTTTAATTAACCTTTTCTTTCCATTGAACAAAGTTACTTTTTTGAGTCTAGACAAAGAATATAGATTAACTTTGCAATTTTAGGAAAGTGCATCACATTAATTAATATCACATTAATTAATATCACATTAATTATAAAGTGTAAAATAATATAATCTGTAGATAGTACAAATAAAAAAATTGATTTATTTAAAAAACATCAAATTAGTTCCAAATTAATTCTAAATTAGTTATAATCGTGAATGATCATTTTATAAACAAAATTATAAATCTTCTTATTTAAAAAAGTGAATAAACAAATAAAATTCTTTATTTTTATCTTCTTAAAAGCTCTTAAAATGCATATTTGGCATCAAAACAATTAAATAATTTTAAGAAAATAAAATATCATTTTGATAAAGAAAGAACGTTCAAACGTCGAGGGCAAAGTAAAATAATGAGAAATAAATATATGAGAAGAGAATAAAAATAGATAAGAAGAGCAGACAGCGAGTCGGCGAATGAAATGTTAAAACATACGATAATTCCTTTAACGAATCATATTCTTCCGCCTTTTAGCACCATGCAATAATTATTCGTTTTACGTCAGCATGCTTGGTGTACGCGAATATAGTCTGCAAAAATGCCAGATTTTGCTCGCTGAGAACAAGCCTCTGGCGAAAGAGCCCATACAATATATGTCGCGCACATGAGAAGAACGTATGTTGATACAGGGTGTATCAGAAGTCTTATACTTTTCGCTGATTATAGATTTTTAAAGTTTTTTAGCCACTGAGATTCCTTGAGTCAATAAAAATTGTGTCAATCATGTTTGTGCCTGAAGTTCAACTATTCTTGAAGTAAAACGTACTAACTTAAATTTAAACCAAGGTTTTACTACTCACTGTTATACTTAAAGTTTGATCTAAAAGTTTTATTTTAGAGTTTTATTTTCTAGAATCAATTTGTAATTTTAGATTTTATATTGATATTGAAACAACGTTATCCTTAACTTTTAAATTAAAATGCGCCACTTCTGCTACGGCCTGTATCTAGAGAATTTTTAAGTCGCGCGAGTGTCTTAATTACCTGGGAAATCCGACGAAAGCACGTACTTCTTATTATATTAAGGTGGATGTAATTCCAGTGTGCAGACGCCATAAATGCAAAGTACGTTCTAACTGTGAAAGAAGATGGCTTTGGGAAAATATGTCATGGTACTCTTTTCTTTAGTGAGGATGGCCGAGAATAGGAAGAGAGGTTTTCTCTCGTTCATACATCAGACACACGTCTTCTATATGTATACATTCCGGTAGAGCTATACGCATGAGCGCTCGTATACGTTCTTGTCGGAAATAACGTCTATGTTATATCCACTATTTGCACGTAAGAGGTTGCGATTTTGAAAACTGTTCGGTGCGTTCGCAACGCTGAATTGTAAGACGTGGATAAATCTGCAAAGAAATGCAAAGAAATGTTTGGAAACTTTCGCATACTGAAAGTTTCTCATTGATTACGAACAGATAGTATCTAATTGATTTCTACTTGTCTTACCATTTTGTACATCTCTAGAGTGCAATGAACGGGAATTAACTGTTCAATGACTCAACTGCGGCGATTCGATTTACTTTAATTCGATAAAGCTGTCTGCAGTAATTGAAAGAAAATTGAATTCGCATATCGCGATGCGCAAAAAATTATACATCGAGTCACGAGATACGCTTATTCGATAGCAAATTGTCTTATAAAGAATTGAATTACTGAAGATAATCAAATCTTCAATATTTATGTGTACGTTTAATAGCGTTTCTATAGCGACTATATTTTATTAGAGAAATTGATACGATGATTGCCAAATACTTATTTTTTAATTCAAGTGGTCCATTTTTAAGTGAAATAAATAATGTATTAAAATATATATATATATATA
>Ga0157363_1002437_pt1 | contig 16384 bp, 6 predicted proteins | sample AttsexASBM1_FD_111477 | JGI IMG/M metagenome (GOLD analysis project Ga0157363, IMG submission 111477) | Fungus gardens microbial communities from leaf cutter ant in Ribeirão Preto, State of São Paulo, Brazil - Atta sexdens ASBM1 | ecosystem: Host-associated > Fungi > Mycelium > Unclassified ... | reverse complement strand
TTGTTTTTTATTTAATATTATATATATATATATATATATATATATATATATATATATATATATATATATGTATGTATATAAGAATTTTTATACAAATAAAAAAAATAATAAAAAAACAAGCTGCAAAAGGGACGATTTTCTAACATGTACATTAAAAAAATGTTAATGTTCATTTGCGTAAACAGTGACAAATTTATCAAAAGTTTTTTATTTTGCAAATTCTCATTCTGCAACATTTTTCTAGCAATATCCGTAATTAATAAAAATTAGTATTAAGAAACAAGAATAAATCTTGTTAAATTAACGATGCGCTAATAATTAGCATGTCTTTCTTTTTAAATGTTTATATAAGGCTGATGCAGAAATAATTTAATTCGCGGTGCAATTATTGTATGGAAGTAATTTAATTAATATTGTAAATAAACCGTCAATAATAATTATATAAATGATATGCTAAATTTGCCTCTATTTATAGGGTAAATGACTTAAAAATTCATAAGAGTGAGAGGGTGGCAATAAATTGTTATACTATTTTTAATTGCATCTGTATTTTCTATATGGATTTCATGTTTTATTTATCTCATTTAAGGTATATAATTATATTAGGCGCCATATAACCAGTATTCTATAATCAGTCTTGATTTGTAAACCATTTCAATGAAGAGTGTAAATCGTATCTATATATATATGTATTGCAATGATTAAGTCAATATAATTTATATATAAAAAAGTAGAAAGGACGATATCTCCGTTCAGTCATAATTTCGTTATAAATAATTTTAGAATTGTAAGAGAGAAAGATTCACTATAAGAATTTTGTATATTTCTCGCCATTTTATATTCCACCTTACCTTTCTCTGGTGAAAAAATTCTTATATTTTGAAAATTTTTTTTTATTTTGAATTATTTAAGATATCTGAAAATGTACTTCAAACTTCTTCAGATTTTATACATTTTCAGAAATATAATGAGAAATCTTAAAAAATTTTAGAATATTTCAGAATAAAAATTCTAGAAAAGCCGTGTAGATTTTCTTCTGAAAAGTGTTTTAATTCGTATAAAATTTAATTCGTATAAAAAAATCTAAAAAATTTTTAAATGTCATATAAAATTGTATAGAAATTCTGAAATATCCTAAAATTTATATAAAAGTTCTGAAAAATTATGTGATAAATTTTTCTGAGAAAAATTTTCACCAGAATTGTCACTGATTTTACTTCATTCTGACTGTAGCATTCAAATGAACCGATTTGTGTAAGATCAATATTGTTTCAGTGTCTCCGCAATTCTGCGTCTCCAATGCATATCGTTTTGTTTCTTTCCGCAATAGTTCTGAGAATCCTGTGGCAGTGTATGATTCGTTGTTGTATCCAAACTACTATTATTCGTTGAATTTACGTTTGGACATTCTTCCGACTGTATAGTATGCTTCTTAATTGTAGAAACGCAGTTAGATTCTTGAAAAGAAATCGATTCTTGGTCAGAATCCTCGTTATCGTTGAAATTCCTTCTTTCTTTGGAATGCTTTTCATTCTCGTTTTCACCATGGTTGCCCTTTTCTTCTTCGCATCTTATGATTCCTTTATTGTAAACATCAGTCGTGGAATTTCTTTGATCCACTGTCACTCTTGGAAGAAGTGCCTCAATTTGCGAGGACGTAGAATTGTGATTTTCTTGTGGCGTTGGTTTATTGTTAGGATACGAATTCACTTTGGAGTTCTTGTCCTTAAGATAGTTTTGCACAAAGTAATTGTGGCTGCTGGCACTTTGTGGATACAACTTCTCCTCGATTCGACAGTTAAGCACCACTGCTTCAGCGATCGGAATCGGTTCTGTATACGTAAATATCTTCCTATCGGTCTTGTCCTCCAGCCTTCTGATGTTGATGGGTCCGTTGATCACTGGTACTGCGTTACTCACTTCACTGGTAGCTTTTATTACAGGCGTGATATTGCCCATGGAATCGAGCCGTGAGTTGATCTGATCATGAGAGCTCGCGATTGTCGTGACTATTTTACCAGTATTCTTCGACTGTGTCTTCTTCGACTTCTGTTTCTGCCGATGTTGATTATTCTTCACCGAACAAGATGGGTCCGCTTCAACTGGCGTTTTGCTCATCTCGCAATTATCTTCGGTATGGTGATGCCTAATGTGTCGATTCAAGTTGTCCTTACGTCTAAATAGTGTCTGGCAGTATTCGCAGGAAAACGGTTTCTCGTCTGGAAGAAATGAGCGACTGTCATCATGTAAAAATAGTATAATATTGGATTAGGGAAAAAGTCTCTTTACAAGTTTGTAAAAAGACCTTTACATCTTCATTAAAAATGATCAAAATTTAAATTTAAAAAAAGGGTTTTAAAAGCTTGAAATCTCTATTTTCGAAATAGTTACTACTATGTATTTTCTTTAATTTATGTGAGTTTTATATATAGAAAACTATGAGCTGGAAAAAATGAAAAATTTTCTTTTTATTTTGTAAGTCACGTAGTGTGCCCCAAAAAATTGAACAAATTTTCGATTTATCGTAAAAGCTTGAAGCTTTCCCTACAAAATTGTTTTTAAAAATGTTTCTACGATTTTTTGTTCCCGAGTTACTCGCGAATTAAGTAAAAAGAAACATTCTGATTTTATTGTTTGTAACTCCGTTAAAAATCATCGTATCGCAATTAAAAATACAAATTCTTAAAGCTAAACGTTGCTCTATTGAATGGTATAATTGCCAATTTTTAAAAATAGAATATATGAATGGCTAAGCTTTTTTATCAACTTGTAAAAACTTTTTCCAATATTTAACGCACCTGAATGCACAGGTAAGTGCCGTCTTAATTCGCTCTTTGACAAGAAAACTTTGTTACAGTGAGCACAAGAGAATGGCCTTTCCTTTCCATGGATCCGTTTGTGCCGTATTAATAAAGATTTTTCTTTGAAACTCTTGTTGCACTGATCGCACCTGTGCGGCCGTTCGCCTGTAGTAATCAATTCATTATCATTATTTTAAAAATCGAAAAGATGATAAATAATTTTATGTCATATAATCATTATAGTAGATTTAAAAAATAAAACTTTTGTTAGTATAACTTGGACAAAATTCATGAAAATAGAAAAGACTTTTCTATTTACTTGAATGCGTTTGCATGTGGCGTTTCAGATTAGTTAATATGCGGAAAGATTTGTCACAGGACTTGCATTTATATATAGCCGTCGAATTGTGTATGCTTAAATGATTTTTTAAATCGTCCTTTTTGCTATATCGTTTATTACATTCGGAACATGGAAATTGCTTCTCCTCTGTAACATGTAATTACAGTTATATAAATGCATTGAGTAGTTTGTATATTATTATTTAAAATATTATCTTAAATAATTATATTTTTGAAATAGAAATTTTTACTTAGCAATGAAATCATTAATAAAGTTCAATTTCGAAGATATCAGAAAGTTTGCGCGTTTTTCGCCGTATTTCTTTTAATATCTTTGAAGTCATGAAAGCCTAAAAAGCTTTATAAAATTCAGTTTTTATTAATATTCTATGCCAAATATCTGAAAATTAATGATAGACATTTCGAATATTCAATATTTTGGAACATTAAAAAAATTTTTTTTAACATTTCAGGATTATACTAGACAATTATATTCATCCCACGAATATATAAATAATATATAATGATCTATAAGAATTTATAACAAAACATAGGTGATGTTGAGAAAAAAAATGATTTTGATTTATTTAAAGAATTTACTTAAAGAGAACTTTTTTCTACTCCACAAGCTAAACAATTCCATGAAATTAATTTTTTGAAAAAATGATTATTTAAGATAATATTTCAAGAATGAATCATCTTGTACATCATATTGTTATAATTACGAAAAATACTTATAATCTCTATATTCAATAATATTAAAACGTTCATATCTGTTATCTAATAATTTAATACCAAGGGTAGTAACTAATTAAAACGTTAACAGTTAAAAAAAAACAGTTAAAAGTTATTAACTTTTAACTTAACTTAGTTAATTTTAAATGCATTAATTTTTAACTTAATTTAGTTACTTTTAAACTTTAATTTATTAACTTTTTTTAAATTAAAAATTGTTCTACCTCTCTTAATGCTAATATTTTTTTTTCTATAAAGTCTTAAACGTTAGAGAATTAATTTAAAAAGTTCAATGATTTTATGATGAAAGAGACTGTAATAAGAGTCACACCGATAGCCAGTTTTTTATTGATTCGTTAAATTTTTCAATTCCCGTTTATATTTAAATCATACCAATTTTAGGTATAAATGTTATATATTTCAGCAATATAAATATGAAATGAGCTGAAGAATTGTTGTAGAACAGTACTGCACTTCCTAAATTTTTACGTTTTTTTCTTTGTAACAAATATCTAGTCGATGTAGTCGTAAACATGCATGAGTAGTCGTTTAGAAATTAAGAAAAAATTAGATAAAGGTTAAAAGAAAAAAAATAATGCAACATATTCCCTTCTCTCTTGCAAGATTCTACAAAACGCCTTATAATATAACTCTTATTATATATAAGTACTTACATATGAATATAAAATTAAATTTATAATCTATATTTGTAAGTAATTACTTTAAAGTAATCTCATTATAAGAAAAATTAGGACAAGAAAAATTATTGATCTCAAAAATAATTTTTTTTAATTAACTTTTTTTAAATTTAAATTAATTCAATCTTAACTTTTACTAAATTAATTCTTTATTCCTTGAATTTTTTTTAACTTAATTTTATATAATTTTACAAGCCATTACTTTAACTTAATTTAGTTTAAAAAATTAACTTACCCAATCCTGATTAATAATGACTTGCTGTAATTAATTGGATAATTCTAATGCCTGTGTCACACTACGCATTGAAGACTGAAGATTGCGAATTGAGGATTAAAATGTAGCCAATTAGAATGGAACGGATTAAAATTAAAATTATTTGATTTTAATTAAATTCTAATCTTTAATTCGCAATCCTCATTCTCCAATGTGTAATGTGACGGGAATAAAGCACACTTACTGCTATGAGAAAACATATGTCTGTTGAGCTTATTCTGCTGAGGAAAAGCCTTGTCACAGAGATTGCACTTGTATGGCTTATATCCTCTATGGACTCTCTCATGATATTCGAAATGAGAGCGTTTGACGAAGCTCTTGTCGCATAAGGTACATTGATAAGGTTTGATACCTGTTACACAGGCATCATGATAACATTTGCCCTTCTTATTGCGAAAGATCTTATCACATATGTTGCACTTGTATCTTTCTGGAGTACCAGATAGTATTGTTATATGACTACGATTACGACGTTTTTTGTTTTTGTTTTTTTCCACAACCTCCTTCTCACTATTTTTCGTTTTTGCCTGATCATTCTGTAAACAAATAAAAATATGCTCCATCAACTTGCATTGCAAACAATTGCATTCTATTTTTCTAATAGTTATTTTCCAATCGAGTATTTAATTTAATATAAAACACGGGGAGTATAAGTTACTACTACTAATAAATTTAAATTAGAAATTTATTACTAAAAAATAAATAATTAATTCTCCCAGTGTAAACTAAATTAAGAACTTGATTTTGGAAAATAATCATTGAAAAAATAAAATAAAAATTATTTGCTGTACGAGTTGACGAACAATAGCTATAATGAATGGATTTGCAAAATCTTTATACAAATGAAATATATAATTATAAAAAAATTAGATCGGTATCTACATTTTTTTCATATTGATTCTGCAAATTCTGCGAATCATGATCAGTGTCATTTCTCAAATGATTCTCAATGTTCAATGCTACATTATAAGATTCTAGTCTTGGAATGTATGTTTCGCTGGAATTATCATTAGTGACTGTGTGATTAATGACTGTGTCATTAGTGACTGCGTCATTGGTGACTGCTACAGATCCATAAGTTCCTTCGTTGTTGTCAAAAGTGATGTTCTCATAGAGACTCGACGATCCGTATTCGGCAAAGTTTGAATCCGAATGATTTTCCTTAGATTTGGAATCCTTGTTGATGACTAATTCTAATGGCAATACCACTTCATGCGACAATATTCGTGTATCACTTTGTTCTTTGTTCACAATGCATGGTTCTTCTGCGTTATCAAAAGTTTTATTATAAGATGGAAAGAACTTAAATCATAAAATGCAAAAAAATCTGACAAGGACAACTCGAAAGCTGCTTTGGTCTGTTCTTTCTAGCTGAATTTTTGGTTTCTTCAACGTAAAAAGAAAAAGAGAAAAGATAGACCAAAAATGATAGTTAAGAAGCAGTTAAAAAGAACAGCCTTTCAATCCCAAAAAATCCTGAATACCTTCTCTTTGAACATAGTGTTGAGTTTCACAGATTTTACATCCATGCTCCTCGTATAGCAAGCACATTCGGCACTTGGTGTGGCCACAACTATCTTTTACAAGCCTTGAAAAGGATGCGTTTGTAGGTTGTCCGCAATTCGGGCATGTCTCGCTTGTTGTAGCACATCTTCCTAATTCCTCAAGAAATATCATACTCTGTTTTTCCCTGCAGCATCAACGACTCAAGACTTGTAATACTTGCTTAAATAAATCTAAAAGAAAGATATAGTTGTACCAAATAATTTGTACATGATAGAATAATATATATATTTCAACAACAGTGGATTTTATTACATAGATGTGTATGTAATAATCTAATTAATTAGCGACTCTTTTTGAATAGCATAACTCCAATCTGAATCTTGAAATGAATCTCAAAATAAGAACAAAATTAGAACGTATTGTTTTACAGCAATAACAACAGAATATTGTGTTAATAATTAAGAATTGAATTATATTGTTCCATGTGTTTTTAATTGTTCCTAAAGACTAACGACTTGTTAAAAATAGCCAATTATGAATATCATACATTAGGCCCAGTTCTATAAATATAAGATTAACTTTAATCTCAGTTTAATTTAACATTTATCTTTATCTAATTCTTAGAATTAGAGAAAGGTAAATAGCAAATTTTAAACCAAGATAAAAATTAATTACATTTGTGGAACCGGCTTTATAGTTTTTCAATGCTTTATATGTATATATATTGACTTACATTTATATTTACGTAAGGTATACAATTATATCAAATATTTTTTATTTACTAACTTAATTAATAACAAAAATTTACGTTCTGCTTTACGTTCATTCACGTACTTTACTCCATTTCATCTCTTTAATTCTTTTTCCTTTAATCAATGTTGCCAGATCATTTTGAATATTTTCCCCTAGCACATATTTTTTAAAAATCCCCAACAGCTAGAAATAGAAATATCCTAATTTTGGTTACATGACATTTTCCCGAAAAAAATTAGACTGGAAAATGTTGGTACTAATGTTGGTAATAAATGTTGGTAATAAAAATCTCTAGGCATGATTTTAATTTGTATGGGTTAGCAACACTGCTGAAGTAGGAAGGATATGGTCAACGTGATGTTGCAAACGCTTTGAAGCGTTTTTAATCGGTCAGTTTATAAAATTCTTTCTTCTAATTGATCAAATGCTGCAAAGCATTTGTAGCGGGACTTGATTGACAACCCTTGTTTGATATAGAATCGTTTTCTAGGGAATAGAGAACAAGGAGTCGATTCTGTATGTATCTTGAAATGAGGTGAAAATTACAAAAGTGAACAAATTTATTAGGATACTGATAATGTCGTTGGTCAACACTTAGTAAATTCGCTCACTTTTGTAATTTTCATCTTGTTTGAAAATACAGAATCGAGCTCCTGTTTTCTATTCTCTGTTCCTTTTATTGTGCGCAGCCCCTTCCGCGCTAGTGTGCAGGAGTCATTAAAAAGTGCAAATGAATAAACCTCATGTCAAAGTAGCGCTAGCGTGTTTTCATTCTTGATCCATTATTATCCGAACAGTATAGTTTCTAAAAGTAATTCTAATTAAAGAACACAATATAGTTATTGTTACATGCGTAAAAAATCGTTTCAATGTTTTTTATATAAGTAATCACATATGTCGGGTTGCGCAAAATCTGTTGAGATTTAATTTATAGCGTCCTAACCTCAACATGTTGCATGGGTATGTATTTTTATTTTAAATGTTAAGAAAATTTTAAATAATTTTATCTGTCTTAGTATTTTAGTGAAATCAATTCATTTCAATGTATCTCTTACTCTTAGAATTGTAAATCTTCTGTTTTAAGGTCTATGTTTACAGTTGTGTTTCTTTTCTATCGAGGTGTTCTTGTTATCGGCGAAATAATTCAAGACAAATCTTGAGAATCAATTCGATATTTGTTATAAACTAATATTAATGTAAAGTTTGTACTTCTTAAATTTGAATAAATTTGCGTATCACGAACAATTCATTTCAATAACCTAATATTAAGGGTGATTCATTTTAATCTTAACAGGCAGATATTTAAAAAATTATGCATGTTTTATCAAAAAACATTTCAAATACGAGTGAAGAAGAAGAGAAAGATTAAAATCAATCATCTTGTATATTATGAAAAAAATTTATCTTAATAATACTTTATTTACTATGTATTATAAATGTTTTATGTTTAAATTCTAAACAGAATTGTAAGGCTCGTAATATATTCTTGTAAGATTTGTAAGAATTTTTAAGTGCTTATACCTTTATGTAATGTTTTTACAGACACCTTCTTACTAAGCATAAAATTGCAATAAATTATAAATATTTACGAATAATCATATGTCTTATTATGATATGTATATATAAAATTAGAATACTAGTCATAAGTTCTTACAAGTTTTACAAAAATATGTTACAAGTCTTACGATTCTGCTTAGAATTGATGACCCATTATTTTCTGTGTTGATTGAGTATAATTTATCATATAGATGCAAGAAGTTCTATGCAGGTGGCTTGAAGCTACCTGTGCAGATTATGTCTTCGAGATACGCTGGTACATTGTCCAAGGCAGAAGCCAGGAAACAAAGGAACCAGCTTTTTGACGAAGAGAAGCGGAGGCAACGATCAGAATTGGGTAGAATTGAGAAGATAGAAGTGAAATATAAGTCGGCAGAAGAAGAGATTATAATGGCAATGAATCGAAACATTTCTACACCGTACGACTGTGCCAGGCACATTTCTGAAAGCGTTGCTAAGATGTCGGCTATTGCCTTGGTGGATAATCAAGTTTGGGACATGCACAGACCATTTACGGGTGACTGCGAATTGCAACTGACTACCATGCAAAGTCCACGGATACGGATGGTTAACTACGCCTTCTGGCGAACTTGCTCATTTATTCTGGGCGCTGTAGCGGATTCTGCATTCAAGGACAATATAAATTTGCACTTGCACAGTTTTCCTATTCCAAATATTACCTCAGGTAGCTTCATTTATGACGTATTTATTGATCTGCCGGACTGGCAGCCAACTAATTCTGAATTATGTGCCATGTCTGCACTTTTTGTCAAATTGAAAAATCGCGAATTACTACTGGAAAGGTTGGAAGTGTCGTCTAGTATTGCATTGGATATGTTTCAGGTAGAGATGGAATAAAATTGACTTAATTTATTAATCGTGAAATGCAAATTGTTAGTTGTTTCTAATCACTTTTTAACTCGTGATCAGAACACATGTCTGATAAAATCCTAGGAAAAAAAATAGTGTTTTCTCTGAAAGGATTGTATGTTTATAATATATATGTCAAACAAGATTTAGAAACAGTAATTCTGTTAATAATATTTTATTTGTATTTTTCAAACAGTCTTGTACTATAGATTAAGAATATATAATTAAACTTGAAAATTTTTTCACTTTTAGCATCAAAAAATATGTTCCTGTTTTGAATTAAATTTCTGTATAGGATTTACATATATTCACGCATACATTTCTTCTGGAGTATTTTTTCAACTTTCTATGTTGCTAATTTACTAATTTGCGTTTTGTAAAAGTTGAATTATATTTCTAAAGAAGAATTTTGTTTTTTTAACACTTTATATTATCACATACAATTATATCATTAGATTATTACGGCTGTGTCCCAAAAATTTATTGCTAGCACTGAAAATGTTATAGTTTACGTGCACTATAGATTTCAGTACTGGCAATCAATTTTGGAACACAGCCTTCATTAAGATGTTAAAACTGGATATTGAGATATTATTTTACAAACAATTGCTATTATTTTTAGAATTACTTGATAAGAGTTTGATCATATATTTACTTTCAGGATAATCCTTTCAAATCCCAGCAGATACCCAATATTGTGAAAAACAGTAACAACGGTAGAGTAACGTTGTATCGTATGGGAGACCATGTGGATATTAGCAAAGGCCCTATGGTAAGCAATAGCGGCCTGGTGGGACGCGTTACTGTATCGGCAATACACAGACTCACAGATGGATCCATGGATGGTCTATATCGCTTTCAAGGCATTGCTTTACCTAAAGGTATTCTACTTAATCATTTCGCCTACGGTATCTTGGAAAAACGCGCTAAGAAATTGAACACCATCACGTGGCAGTCTCATCGAGTAGAGGAGGAAGCAGTCAGCATAACAGCATCCGTGAATTAAAGACATTTCATTATTTAAGAAAGTTTTCTTGTAAATAAATATACATCTTTCAGTCACTTGGTTTTCAACATGTCATTTTATGACCTTTTGCTGTGTTTTTACAGATTAAACCTTCTATTCTTTGACTATATACATGTTTTTTCACTAGATTATGACATCAGAAGCGAGAATTTTGGCGTGCAATATATAGCAAAATAAATTTATTATTTTTATCTGTAGTAAAATAGAAGGTGTTTAAAAACTTCAATATTCGAATAAAATGTGCGGACCATTTTATTTTATCTTCAGTTACATAACAATAAAAATCGGTCTAATCGCTAAATATTATTGTACATTAGATATAAGAATGTATACATAATTCACCGACATTGCAAACGGTTCTTTCGAGGATTACACACCTCCCAGGTGAAAGTATCTGGCAGTCTGTTGATCTTGGACACCGCGCATTTTACACTTAGTTTCAGGTATAATTCTTGATTCGGATTGGTACCACAGTTATCAAGGCTGTCTGTTTTCAGATTCATCCTTGTGGCAAGCGGCGCTAATTCTGGCGAACATCTAAATTAATAAAATCATGATTGACAGTTTTTTATTTTATTTTATACTCGAAAAAAAATGCAAACTTTAGACACTTAATCGAGAAGCCGTTCATTGAACAATTGCTTTAATTTACTCTATTATTTTATAATAATGTTATCGATATTATGTAACGATTATTATAGAACAATATTAGAAAAAAAAATCTCATAATCATTAAGTGATTATTTTATAATATTATTGATAAAGCAGAGTTTAAATATTATTTTAATAATATCTCTCCAATTTCAGATATTTTATTTTTCACTAAAGTTGATAAAGAAGCTTTATTTTCAAGAATTTTCAGAAAAAACTTCATTTTGCGACAATCATAATTAAGCAAAAGACAAGAAGATTTTTAAACAAACTGTTTACAGGAAAATCGGGAAGGTTTCTTTTTTTACTATTGTGATTTTTACAAATAATTTTTTATTCTTAGTAAATTGCCTTAATTGGATTCCAATGATCAAATCGAAGCAAGGCCTATTAGTCTCCTCTTCAATTTCTCCGCCGGTGTTTCCCGCGTTACTGATCCTGGTGTATTTGAATCTATTCTCGTAAGCGTATTTGCTCATATTACCATAATAAAAGAACTGGCCCCCATATTCGCCATATCCTGAATACGTGGAAGCCGGCGGTGGTCTTCGGGATGCTAACGATGGCGCCTGAAAAGGCGGAGAATCTCAATTGAAAAAAATAAAATGCATTTTTACTATATATCAGATAAACAAATTTTTTGATAAATTAATAAACATCATCTATGTAACAGCTAATAATTATTTTGCAATGAATTATTTACAGGTTTTTAAGATGCTTTGGTAATCACTATTATTAAAATTGTTGCTTAATTTAATTTAAGGTATTATTTCAGTTTTAGTTTGTGATTTTTAAAAATGTATTTGAAAAAAATTTGCGTATTAATATAGATATTATTAAGCAGTAATAATTCCCTTTGACCAAAAATAGAATTGTTTATTATTTTTTTTAATCGATTTATGAAATCTTTTGACAAATGGCTGTGTAGTAGCTGTTCAGCGACTAGTTAAATTTTACGAACCATCGCTCGAAGAATGAGCTTGCGTTCATAATGCAGTTTATGAAACAGATGTTTGTTGTAGCTGCCAACTAAACGGCGTAATCTCAGATACATATATCGTTGCTTGTCCCGCCAGCAATACTCGTTACTTGCATTAGGCACCCGTAAGCATGTGAACCATGCGCGTCTTAAGACGTATTTGAGATGCATGCTGACCTGAAAATTAAATAGATGGATTGGACCATATTCTATATACAGGGCTCATTTTAAATGATGATCTCAAACTTCTCTTGAACAGGGCATTTTAGAGAAAAATGTTTCAGACAAAAGTTTTGTGACTTCGAGGAGGACATAAAATGGTATTGATTTGACCTTAGATGGCATTGTTAAGGTCAGGACAAAGGTCACTTTGACCTTCCTTTAATCTTGATAACGCCATTTAAGTTTTAATTAATGGTATCATCCTCGAAATCACAAAACACTTTTGTCTTGAAATATTTTTCTCTAAAATGCACTGTTCAAGAGAAATTTAAGTCGTTTAAAATGGGACACCCTGTATATACCCTCTTTTGCTTGAAAAGTAAACAAGCGTTTATTTCATAAGTATGTTAATTATCCTGGAATAATTTGGTTTTTTTTAAATTAACACAACTAAAAAAATTAAGTTTCCTAGAAAAGAGAAAAACTAGATAGAAAATTATTAACTAATCAAACAGCCATTAAAAAATTCTTAACATGATCCAATGTCATTTTTATTTCACAAAAACTTGAAACTCCTTAAAAACTTTTTTTTAGTTGATTCTTATTTTAATTATTTGGAGTTGTGATGATTTTGATAATTTTTTTTAAAATTAATTTATTTATAATGATTGAGCGGGTATGTTAACTTATTCATAATAATTTGAGAATCATTTTTTTAGTTTTTTTAGTCGCATTTGAAGTAAAATAGCGATATATATAATAGTGCAATATCCACAGACTCTGTTTTGATTTAAATTCTTATAAATCTCTTTTTTGCTTTAAGATTTTCATTTAAGAAATGTTTTTGTATAATTTGTATAATATTAAAGAAATATTGCTATCAGTGATTTTTCTCGACTATCTTAGATAATCAAAATTTGAAAATTTAGATTGCTTTACGAGACATTTTTAGAAATTCTTAGGAATTTTGAAAATTTTGAATGTTTGAAATTCTTGATTTTAGAAAATTCCCTTAGAAATTGGAAATCTTTTCGTTTTAAAATAAAATATAAGAGAAATTGTTAAAAATAAAATTTCTTCTCTCAAATCTTAATATCTTATAAAATATCTTAATAATTTTATAAACAAAATAATTTGAGATAATAAAGTTTTATAAATGTAAAAGGAAAAAATATATTGTTGAAAAATTCAAGATTTCACGAGATTCAATACATTCAAGACTTTCAAAATTTAAAAAAATTTTTAATTTTAAATAATATTTGGATTTTTGTAATATATAAATGTGTCAAAATATTCGATATGTTCTATTTATCATTGAATATCGCATTTTCAAAAATTCTTTACCACGGGATTGTCAGTTCTTGATGAAATCCTAAAGGATAGCACCTGCCGACCTTCTTCCAGACAGTCCAGAACGTCGACTATCTTACATCCTGATACCAGCGCAGATCTATTGACGATTTGTCTTTACTGATCATTGCTTAAACGAACATGAGCGATAGCTATTCGATCGAAGATTGTTGATTCATTAATCGAACGCTGACAAGTGATATTAAATGCAATATTAAATGGTGAGATGATGAAAATAAGGAGATTACCCATTTATTTTGCGTTCAGTAACTTTTTCGAAGTGATCCATGAAATTCTCACAAGTGCGTGTGAAGATCTGCAGGTCGATATAACTAAAGACGCGCGACTCTTGGCAAGGATTGAAGACCGTCTGCAGTAGGCAATTGAGATTATCGAGGATTCTACCGCCGTAAAAGCAGGAGATGGGTAAATCACGTGATCTATTTAACGTAAATAAAATAGGTAAGGAAGTATTGATCCTTTTTTTATACGTTTACATAAATTTAACGGAATTCTCTTTCTTAAAATTAATGCCCATTCAGCAGGAAAAAATATATTTTAAATCGGAAAAGAATATTCGAATAAAAATCAATTAATTAATACATTAATATTTAACGATACATTAATGTTAAAGTTTTTTTATCTTATATTACGGAAAAAGTCCCTTTACAAATTGTAAAAAAACTTTTCCTCATTAATATCTTTATTAAAAATGATCAAAATTTAAATTTAAAAAAAGATTTTAAAGTTTGAAATCTCTACTTTTGAATGGTTGCTATATTTTTTTAATTTATGTGAGTTTTGTAATTTTTACATATAGAAAACTACTGAAAAAAGTAAGAAATTTTCTTTGTAGGTCTGTAGCGTGCTCAACAAAATTTGAACAAATGTTTGATTATCTATCGTGAAAGCTCGAAGTTTTCTCCACAAAATTTTTTTTTTCTTTAATGTTCCTATGATTTTTTTATTTCCAAGTTACTCTCTTAAATTAAATAAAAAGGAACATTCTAACTTTATTGCACGTAACTAAGTTAAAAATTATCGTATCGCAATTAAAAATATAGATTCTTAAAGTTGAAACGTTGCTCTATCAAGTTGTATAATTGCCAATTTAAAAAAAATAGAATATATGGGTTGCTAAAAATCTTTTTGTCTTTTTTGTAAAAAGACTTTTTCCTCAATATATCATATGTTTTAATTTTTAGAAGTTTTAAAAAATATTTAAACTCCGGAGAGAAGATACAATATTTAGCACAAAAAATATAAAAGTGTATATTTTTAAATTATAAGGACATGGAAGAAAATATTGAATATGAGGAATTTCTTAAAGTTGAATAGCAAACAGATTTAAATGGAGAGATTTAAAAATCAATTCAATAATCTTGAATAAACTAGCGGGATTTTATAGCAACCAAATAGCAATGATCTAATATAGATTCATCAGTTTGAGGTTGAAGAATTCAGAAACCTTGGATGAGTATATCGCCATGTGACTGCCTTCAGCATTCGATATTGGCAGCGAATAAGTTCCAGCGCGTTAAAAATTTTGTTGCATTCTACTAACTCCGTGTTAGTCTTTACGTTGTTCATAAGGTCTTCCGTGCGTTTTATTGCAATCTCAAGCTTGGTGCCAGCCACTAGAAATTCGCTGTTCAGTACCGTGGCAGCAATGTCGTAGCAGCGTCTATTTAACAATTAGGATCAAGAAAGAAATGAGAAAGTATCTAGACTTCTTTAGAAAATATGAGTTTTTAGGGAAAGCTGGAATTTAAAAGATTGATTTAGGATTTATAATTTTTAAGAAGAACAAGAAATTCCAAAATTTTCTTTTAAATCTGATGGTTTTGAAGTTGACAGATTTAAATGATTTAGTTTTTAACATCAAATTCTTCTTTCTATGACTTCCAATTTTGAAATTTAAAAGCAAAATACTGAAGTATATTTAGGATCACAGTTATGCAGTGCAGAAATTACAGTATAAAATCTATCCATTAAAAAAATGTATTTTCTAAACATTTAATATTTAAATTCACAATATATTCCAAAAATTAATAGTAAATTAGGAAATTAATTAGAATAAATATAGATGATCGGTAAAATTCTAATAATTGTTTTCGTAATTTTTAAAACTGCCTTTAATTTTGCTAAATTGGCATTGGATCTACCTGGAGACTAAACGAACGGTGCAGGCTACATCGTGCAATGGTAGCATCTTCAGGATGATACTGAGGATTTCCGGCGGTAAACTATCCAACGTGTATCCGACACTCTTGCATTCTTGTGCGTCCTGTCTGCATCGCGAGAATACTCTCCGCCGTTTCGCGCCCATTTGACTCCTTTTGGATTTCGTCCTTGCTCGCGATCGTGAGCAATTACAATCGATCGCGATCAATCATGAAAATTATGTGCGTCTTTGCATACCGATCACGATTGAAAGAATTTTTTTTTTTCGGTTATAGGACAAGAATTCTCGAAATTTTGCAAGAATCTTTTGAGGAGTAAGAACTCTCTAATTTGCATGAAACAAAAGAGTCTTATATCACAATTCTCTCCTATCATTGTGGGAATAACTTCAATCTGAAGACAAGCGAGAAGCTGTGGCCTATGATTGAAATGAATATACATCTTCCTAGATTCTAGATGATACAAGTCTAAAAACATGCTAATTTTATCTTTAAAGAT
>Ga0157363_1002436_pt1 | contig 16387 bp, 12 predicted proteins | sample AttsexASBM1_FD_111477 | JGI IMG/M metagenome (GOLD analysis project Ga0157363, IMG submission 111477) | Fungus gardens microbial communities from leaf cutter ant in Ribeirão Preto, State of São Paulo, Brazil - Atta sexdens ASBM1 | ecosystem: Host-associated > Fungi > Mycelium > Unclassified ... | reverse complement strand
TACATGTATATATATGTACAATGTACATACGTACACGAACGCAAATTGCGTAGTAGAGAACGTTATTTACATGGATTCGTCGTAAATAGGAGGTATTTACACGAGGGTGAAATCGCCGCTACGAAAGAGACGGCCTGACAATCCGCGCGTGATCGCGCGGACTTTGAGATCTTTGGGTGCTAAAAAGCATCTGAGGTAAACGGGATTCACAGAGGTGCACAGAGAATCTCAGAACCTTTGATTTTAATAAATAGTTGAATCTTATATGAATTTCGAGTCAAGATTATTTAAGGAAATTACAAGCTAATTTTGATATTCAATCTTTAATAGAGTTCATCTAAAGGAAGTTTTTTTGAATTAAAAAAAAAGGAGAATATAGAAAAGAATAGTTCTTACTATGAAGTATCTTAACTAGTTAAACACCAAAAAAATTAAATATTTTTGTATTTTACGCTTTTGAAGCTTAATTCCCGCGTTCAGAACTCACAAATAGTAATTACAAAAGTGCAAATAAAAAATTATTGCAAAGTTTTGTTCATACATTTTTATAAAAAAAAAAGTCAATTCTATGTATAAACGAGATTCGGGGACACTCTGTATACTTGAACAAAATATTCGCACAAAAACGCTGTTACGAAATATTTATATCAAGAATGCGCAATGTGCAATCCTGACAATAAGGGAATAGGCCGAAAGACTTATTACATTAAGCTTATTACATAAGCATACAGAGTAAAGGAAGATTCAAAGTCAAGAATAAATATAACAAAAATAGAGAAGAAAAAGAGATAAAAACAAGAAATAAAGAAATGTCAAGTTCCAACAACATAAAAAAATCGAAATTTTCATTGAGCAAAAAAGAAAACCGGCGCAATCATTATCGCAATAGACATCCCCAAAGTCTCTTTGAGTCTCAAAGAGATAATTATGATATGCGAATTCTCCGTCCTTCGTCCTTTACGACGATGTCCCTGAACTATGTACACATATTTCGCAGGGGTTTGTGACTCGGCACGCGCGCAACGTTTTCGAAAATTCACAATCTGTCGAGCGTGCGTCACGTGGACAAGACTCAGCACAACCTTTTCAGAACGACGAACGTGGCTCGTCGTTATTGTAGTCGGATCGACAGTATGATAGTCCCATGAATCCCATACGGGGATAGCGGGATCGGTCGCAGGGAGCTAAACCAGGTAGGCTTGTCCAGAAGTGGGCGGGGGCGGTGGTGGCGGTGGTTGCTGCTGCCTCCAGGCAGTCCTCTCAAGGGTGGAGTAGTCCGAGTCGATGGACGAGTAGATGTGCTCGGACAGCGGTCTCCTGTGGTCCTCGCCAATGCCGCAGTTGGCGGTGTTGGTGGTGGCAACAGTGGTCGTGATGAGATTACTAGCTGGCACCGCGTCCCGGTAGGCGTGATTGACGGTTAACCTGGGTTGCGCCGGTGACGACGAAGGTGGTGGTAACTGCGGCTGCTGTTGTTGCTGTGGCAACATGGGGGGAAGCGGGGCACCGCCACACGAATAAGCGGGCGGCGCGTGTTGCAGCATCAACGCTGACGAGGCATCCTTGAAGAGTGCAGCACGTTGACCGCCACGCAACGTCGACATCCCGGTTTTCTCGAGATTACCGACACCACCGTCCAGTGTGTAGGTGTTGATGTTGCGTTTGTATACCAACGGTGAGGATTTGCTCTCGACGGACACATCGCCAACGGCTGTAGTGGTGGTAGTGGTACTAGTAGCAATGATTGCAGTTGTCGTGGACGATGGTATAGCGTACCTTAACCGTTCCCAGAACCTCTTCTCGCCCCATGTAAGAATGAGCGCTGCCGTTCTCAAATAGGGCCGCAGCTCGGGATCGCGTTCAACCTCGGTACTAATATTGCCAGCTTGGATGACGATCAGCTGGGAGGCACGACCGCGCAATGCTTCGTGCAGCGCTGCGCGAAACTCGAAACGCGACCATTCAGTTTGAAGGAAATCACGAGTAAGCACAATTAGCACGCGTCGAGATGCGTCCACTGCCTCGAGGACGGCTGGTGCGGGTGCAGAAGCGCGCAACACGCAAGGCAAATCCCGATGATGGAGACAGAGTCTCAGACCAGCCGCACCGTGTTCCAGTTCGACTGCCAATGAGTGCAAGACGAAGTCCTCGTCATTTGGACTGTAACATACGTAACAATCATAGAGGCGATCGCGATCGGCGTCGCAGCAGCCTGCAGCCATCGCGGCTGCAGGACCCATGCTCGCCGTCGTTACGGCTTTGCCCGGTTTCGTGCGCAAGAATCTCAGTCCATATTTGGAATAGGCCCAGGCGCCGACCGGTTCGCGGAACACGAAAGCGAGTACTATAATCACCAGCAAAACAATGATGGCTGAGAGAGTAGCAGCTACCAACGGTAAATAGTCCGATACCATGATACTCTCAATGACGCCACCTTGAGCGAAATAATCCGAACAGGCGGTCTCGTTGACATTCAAACGACGTCGATAAGATGGTCTGGCGTCGCCGCCGTAATAACACCACACATCGCCAGCGTCAATAACTTTGTGCGCATTGTCTGACACCCAAGAAGACAGCTCCTGCAGAAATTTGCAGCGGCACGACCATGGGTTGCCGCCTAGCGATAACTCGACCAATCGAGCGTTCAAAGTGACTTGCCACACTGGAAAGGTTACCAACCGATTGCCATGCAATCTAAGAATCTCAAGCGATCGCAACGGCAAAAACGTAAGGTTGCCAATGAAGCCAATCATATTGTTCTGTAGATAGAGCTCGCGCAAATGCGATAATCGCTCAAACTCGAAGCCCTTGAGTTCACGTATACGATTGTCTTCGAGATGTAGAATTTGCAGATTGTTGAGGCCGTTGAAGGTGCGATTCTGGATGGATTCAATGCCACTGGCATTTACGTATAACACGCGCATGTTCTTACGGCCGATAAACACGTGATTCTGCAACTCTCGTAACACGTTGCCATCCAGATAGACTTCGGTGGCATCCATCGGTATCCTACGCGGAATTTCTTCGACTCCAAGACCTGAGCAATCGACTGCATTCGTATTCCATGTACGGTCATTGTAACACTTGCAACCTGCTGGACAGGTCATCTCGCAATCACAGGCGTCAAAATCACAACAATGACAGAGGGCAAAACAATGCGCCTCGTAGCGGCAGAGGAACTGTTCCGAGCGTGCAGTCGAGGCTGGGACGATAGCGACTCCCCGCGGGCCAGAGGTACGGCACATCGCATTGTCAAGATCCATGACACGCGGATATTCCCTTGTCGAGGTTTGGTTATTGATGGCCGGCAACCAGTCCATCGAGCAATTGCAGTTGAAGGGATTGCCACCGATGTAAAACTCTGGCAGCGGTTTATTCTCCGGTACTTTGGTCAGCAGTAGCGATGTTAACTCCATCGTCTCGATCATGTTCGCATACATATCAACCCGAGTGAGATTCACTTTGTCGGCGAATGTGTTCGGTCGTACGGTGCTGATGTAGTTGTTGTTGATGAATAATAGCTCTACGCTATCTGGCACAGACAACGGCGAGAGTTCAGTGATGCGATTGTGACTAGCGTCCAAAGTCTTCACTTTAGAATTGCGAATTTTATAATAATTGCCAAGACTTTCGATAAAATTTCCGTGAATGTCGAGCCACTTAAGATTAACCGGTATGAAGGCATAATCGAACCACTCTATGTGATTTTCCGATAAATTCAGTAACAGAAGGCTAGTGATGCTGGTGAATACACCGTTGATTTCCGACAGAAAGTTGCCATCCAAACGGATGGCTTCCAATTTGATATTACGTTCGAACGCGTGTCTTTCCACGTGTTGCACTTTGTTCCGAGCCAGATTGAGGATTTGGAGATTCGGCAAGTCCCAGAGCATACCGTGAGTCAGATTACCGATGTCGTTGCCGATTAGACGTAGACCAGTGAGTTGATGAAGGTTACGGAAGGAACCGTTGTGAAACTCGCTGATCCGGTTCTCACCCAGGTCAAGGGTTTTGAGGAAGGCGAGGTCGCGTAATGCGTCCGGCACTGCAGTAAGCTCATTACCGCTGAGATCCAGTTCCTTGAGATCGGAACAATTGCGAAACGCCATCGTATCGATATTCGAAATCGAATTCCCGGACATAGTCAGGCGATTTAGTACAAACAGACCGTTAAATAGCTGTGCTCCTATAGTATGGAGCTTGTTGTCAGAAAGTTCGAGTGTATGAAGATTGTAGAGCGGCAAAAAAGCGTTACTTTCTATACGATCAATCGAGTTATTGCGTAGGTCGAGGATCTGTAGAAAGAACAAGTCCTTAAACATGCGAGCATCAATATGTGTCAGCTGGTTGTATGAAAGATCAAGCACAATCAGGCGAATCAAACCGAGGAAAGTAGTCTCGTCGACACGATCGCTGCCAAGGCGGTTGTTGGCGAGATTCAGCACCAGCAGCTGCTCCAGCTGGGTGAACACGCCCCGTGGCAAATCACGTAGGCCGTTGTACGCCAGGTGTATCTCCCGTAGGTCGCGCGTAGTTTTGAACAAATCCTCGGGCAGCGAATCCAGAGAGTTGTGGCTAACATTAAATGTACGCAGCACAGTGAGTCCTTGTAAGGCATTTTTGCCGATCTCGGTGATCGCATTGCGCTGCAGATGTAGCTCTTGCAGTTGCCGCAGGCTCACCAGCGGTCCGTCATCAAACAGTTGCCGTAATTCATTGCGTGATAGATCCAGAATCCTGATATCGGCGCGACAGGATCCGTCGTTAATCTCAGCACGCACTGTTAGACCGATATCATCGACGTCGCGGATACGATTGCCAGTGAGATTGAGAGTCTGCAAATTGTCGAGCTCGCAAAGCAGTTTGGGCGGCAGCGCGAGTACATTGCTCTCGACGATCTCCAGAGTATGAAGCTCGCGGAGACCTCGGAGCGAACTCGGCGCGAACTCCAGATATCTGGCAGCACTCCAAGCAGCATTGAACGTCTGCACGACGAGCCGTTTAAGATCCGGTAATGGCAAAAAGGCATCCTCTGGAATACGTAACACTTTGCAGCCGTGCACGTGCAATTCATGCAGACCGGCCAGCCGCTGCCAACTTTGCGCGTTCAAGCTGCTCTCAAAGTGGTGTACATCGCTGCAGCGAATCCGTAGTTTAAGTGCGCCATCAAGGGACGGCGCCAGGGTGACGATCGCCGTAGGATCTAGCACCCGAAGGGCGCAATCCGCTGAACGGGTGTCGTTACCAGCCTCGTTAGTCCACCGACAGGCGGCCGCGGCAGGACCAGGATGCGTCGACACCAGCAACAATAGCAATAGTGTTGTCGCGAACAGGCGATTGAACGGGGTAGCTACATTGACTGTTGTCGCTGTTGATGTCGACGTCGATGACAATGTAGTTGGGGATATTGCCGATGATGTTGTCCACGATGATGTTGTCCACGGTGATGATGTCCACAGTGGTGTTGTCCACAATGATGTCGTCAACGACGTCGTCAACGACATCGTCGTCGTCGCCGTTGCCGTCGTCACAACGACATCACTTCTCACCGTCGTCATATCACGTCGCATTTCTACGAAGAGCAGCCTATCCCTTTTGCTCTCGACGTCCTCGTCGAGTCGCGCGTCGGGGCAACGACGGCGGCAGCGGCGGCGGCGGCGGCGGCGGCGGCGGCGGCGGCGGCGGCGGCAGCGACGACGACGATGACAGCAACGGCGACGACGACGACAACCACCACAACGATGTTCGTTTCGGCAATCTTGGGGTAACGAGCGGTCCTCCCCTTTCTTTCTTTTTCATTCACGCAACTCACACGCGTATCCGGGTGACACACGGACTTGCGGCTCGGCACGACGTCGACGACGACGACAACGGGGAGGACGAGGAGGCCGACGACGACACACGCACGCACGCCACATACACACGCGCGGGGCTGCTCCACAAAAGAGGGAGAGAGAGAGAGAGCGAGAGAGAGCGCGCGCGCGCGCGCGCTCACGCACCTCGTATCACGTATCAAACGCGGAGCGGCCCATTTCCCTCGCCCTTTATCCGCGAGCTGGTCATCACCGCGAGCCACCCCGCTGCTGCCACCCCAGAACACCGCACCGTTCACCCGCGCTTCCGCGAGCTCTCGTCACCTCCCCCGTGTAGATTGACCGTCGTATCGTCGTATCACGATCTCACAAATAAAGATACGCTCTTCTCTTTAACAAGACACAAATCAAGATACTCTTTTTTCCAATCCTTATAGCAAATATCCAATCCTATGAGATATCAGAACGTTCATATCCTGTTCTTTCACCGCAATGCAAAATCAGTCCTTGAATCACGATTGTGCACGACGGTGGTCTAAAACGCTCTTTGATGATCACGAAAACAGGCCCATACGAGCGCAAGCACTCGTGCTGTGCACCGTCGCGCGCACTCGCCTCGCATCGAGCACCAGCACTGAACCCGTGAGCTGTGAGCGCTCAGCGCATCATCGGCATTCCCGTTCCCGACCGTTGCGGTCCCCGGTTTACCCCGCCCCGCCGCCGACGATCCTAGAGGGCACCACCTTCTTGTAACCGTCAACAAAAGCGGGGCATAATCGAACAAATCGGAGACATATAATTAATTGATAGGATTGAGGGAAAACTCGTTCTGGAATATCCGCAGTAACATTTCGTGAAGAAATTTTACTATATTTTATTATATCTTGTATGTAGATTGCTTATTCTATATTTTTATAAAACTTGATATACGACTTAAATTTCGAGCAGATTGGAAATTTTTAGCTTTTATAAAACTTGAAAAATATTTTTCGGATAAATCGTGAAAATAAGTAATTTGACATCAAATAAATTTTAAATGCTACAAGAAGAAAGAAATCTTTATTAAAATTATAGTTTTGTTTTTGAGTCTTTCAATTATTATCAAGATCATTATAAAAATCCGTTCGCATTATTTGAATTTCGGTATTTCAGTGTATGTATGAGATCAGGTCAGAAGTAAGAAAATAACTGATAACAATTTATCAAGACATGATATCAATTTGACATGATATCAGTCTTTTATATTTATCGAGGATAATATAAAATTTGAAATCATAAGAAATTGACCAATTTCTCATAACTTGAGATTTTATAATTATTATAATCGGTCGGTTGCTATGCCAAACGCTATAAAAATCATCGATTTTTATAACAACTGTAGCGGGTTTTAAACCGACTAGGGTATCTATTATGGAACATGAATTCCGTTCGAAATTATTCCGTTTTCCCTGAAAACACAATAGAAATCTAGAGAATAATTACATGATTCCGATTGAAATCCATTTCAACTTGTTCCACGATAGGTGCCCTGAATTGGATTGCTTTGCTATTGGTTGAAATTTACATATTTTATCAATAGTAGAGCTTGCAGCGCCAATCCAATCTAGTTCAAAACCCACTACAGTCGAAAACGCTTATACATTTAAGACTGTCTTATTTTAAGCAGCATCTACAATAAAATTTTAAGATATAAAACTTTAGTCACAGTTGAATGTGAGGAAAATAATTGGCTATGATCGGACAATTTCTAAAAATTTTTTTTTACACCTTAAAATCTCATGTAGACGCCGTTTTAAATACGGTCTTAAGCTGAATCAATCAGAGAATCGTATTAATTTATCTTATAAGATATTGAAACTGTTTTATGTTTGTTTTTATATAAATTAAACTTTAATCTCAGTTCAACTTATTCTTCATTTTTTAAATTCTTACAACTAGAAAAAAATAGAGAATTAATTAAACCAAAATTAAAATTAAACTGCACTTGGTAAAAATGGGCATTCAAGAGTTAAGTCTATACAAATTTATAGGTTTATAAGAACGATGAATACCACCCTACGTATCTCCTAGGATACATTCAGGAATTACATCTAGATAACTCTAAGGCTGGTATTCATAGTCGGATTTTATATTTAAGACTATCTTAAGCAGTCTTAAGATGTCACAAACTAATCAGAAGAGGCCGGTATTCAATCAATTCTTATTTCAAGACCAGTCTTAAGTAATGTTTTAAGACGCTAATGCGGTCCTCTGATTGGTTTGTGACAAGTATTAAAACTATACTTAAGACGGTCTTAAAATAAGAATGGATTACGAATACCAATTTAAGCTATAGTTTGCGTTATACTCACAAAAAGAAGGAGACTAAATTCAAGTAACCGGTTACGAAAAAGTGGACTCGATTTCTGGCTTCAGAAAAGCATTGTACGGAAGAATACAGAGGAAGAATGCACCTTTAATCAAAGATTAATCAAAGATTAAACTATACTGGACATAAGGATTTCAAATTTCTTCGAGTGAGAAAAGAATATAGGCCATCTCACTCTTCCACCAATAGCGGCGTGTATATATCATGCATACACATCGCTACTGGTGGAGAGATGAGATGGCCTGTACTCCTTTCTCGCTCGAAGAAATTTGACGAAATCTTTATACTGAACTATGGATATGATCAACAAATGCTACAAATGCTTTAAAGCAATTTTTGGTCAATTTGTAAAATTCTTTTTTCTAATTGGTCAACTAAACGCTTCAAAGCATTTGTAGTGAGATTTTGACCGCAGTCTATATATACACTGGACATCGAGGAAAATTCATGGCCATAATTGATCAGCCGCCAATTTTAGTTGGGATGATATTTGAACGAATCAGAAGCGTTCGCGCACGCACTATGATCGATGTATCGATCGATGTATTATCGATGTATGAAAATTTTTTTATTAGTACATTTAATAAAATAACATTAATAACATTTTTTATATCTTACATCGTGCATATACGTATGTGCAGGAATTGATATATTTAATACAAAAATTATTACCTATAAAATAAAATGTCCTTTTTATTTCTCTGCCATCCTCAGGTACACAGCACTTCATGTTGATGCTTTGCACATTTTACAGTCACGCGATTTTATAATTTTTCAAAGTAATTTTTTAAATATAATTCCACTCTCTCTCATCTTACTTTTTTAGTGAGACATATGCGTAGAAAATTATATTATGGTATAATCAGATCTTAGATCTATTTTCTGTAGCTAAACTACTACACTTTTGGAACTTAAAGCGCTCGCTGCTATTGATGTATTCTTCCAGATCTAAAATGCTGATTGGATGATCTAAAAGAATACACCAATAATAGCGAGCGTTCACTCAACTGTTAAGTCCGCTGAACGCAATCATTGTGAGATAGATGTACGTTTGATATTTATTTAAAGCGAGAAAGAGAATTCTAGAATAGTCTAGTGCAAGAACAGAAAACAGACCACTTATTGCTTCTGCACACTGGACGCGGAAACGCTTGCCGCGCGGCAAAATGTGAAGCGATAGCCAATGAGCTCCTAATGTATTCATTGGTTATCATATGCAAAAGCCATCATATTTAAAACCGTCTTAAGTACGATCTTAAGAAGATTCATGAATCAATCAGAGAGAGACTACATTAGTGTCTTCTTAAGGCATTACTTAAAAGCCATTCTACATTGGTCATACCGTAGTGTCGGAAACGTCGTAACATCATGCGACTTTAAAATTGAAGCATTGGATTGGCTGAAGCAACACGCTTGTGACTTGTGATATCTACGATACGACTAATGTAGAATGACCTTAAGACGTTCTTGAAATAAGAATCGACTATGAATACCAATCTATTACTCGTATTTTAATGCCCATATTCATAGTCAGACCTTGACCTTTAGATGTTCAGCCAATAAAATAATTCGTAGAGTATCTAAAAATAAATTTAAGAAAGCTTTAAGTATAAGGCCTGACTATGAATACGGGCATATGATTCGAATATAAAGCATATGTAAAATGAGTAAACTTCTAAACTTCTAAACTCGCTCAATTCTTATCTAGGAACTATTAAGCCGTATTGTTGGCAACCGCGTTATCGCCATCTTTAACGTTGTAAGTAACGGCCGCTACTGGTCGCTGCAAGTCGTTTCGAAGTTGAGAGTTCACACGACAATCACGATCAGTTCGGTGTGGTTGAGTGGTGGTGCATGTTGTATAATCGTTTTGTATCGTCTCTGCGCATTTTGAAAAGGACGAGAAATTTTTGACGATTTTCGAAATATGAAGTCTGCTTACTTGATCTGCGCGTTACTGTGTGTGCCACTGGTGCTGGCCGTGGAGGGTGAGTTGGTTAATTCTAAATATTGGCGCGTAATGATTACAAAATGTATTGCTTATACATGCGTAATAATGAAACTTAAAGCACGCGGTATCGGGTGGACAGTAGTCAGTTATTATATTCCATGTCTTATCGAGGGACGCCTACTCGCATCGAATTACTGATAACGGCACTGTCGGTTTTTTCCAGTAGCGACGTTTAAGAAATTTATGCATTCGTAGACTTGCGCTTCCGCATTCAGACGATCATAACTTTTTCTTTAAAGCGGAACCGTGAAAAATGAATTTTTATATATGCTTGTACACCCACATACATACAAGAAATTTTCACGTTTCTACTCTAGGGATAAAGTTATATGATTGCTACCCTGTTCACGCGTAAAGATGTTCTTTTTTGAGAATATTCTTTTTTCCTTTCTTCTTTTCGTGAGAAGTCTATAAAAACATAAGATTGATTAGAAAAAAAAAACATCGAGCTGTTAAAAACAGCGACTCAGCACATGTCTCTTACACATGTTCGACCTTCGTTACACAACAGCGGTAGTCTCGAGTAGATTACTATTGATTTTCGCTGACCACTACCAGCCGAATCTTAGGTATGACGATAACAATCGAAGCGCGCAATGACTTAATGTTTTATCGTCGTCAGCACAGTTCGCGGTTGCCGATAAACGATATATATATAAATACTAATGATACTGAAGAAGTTGAAATCTCGTCATATATAAAAAGAAAAACATTCTTTTTATGTATGCCCCTTTCTACCAATGTAAATTGATAGATTTCAGTTAGACTTCATTTTTTTAAATTTATAAAATAGAAAATGATGAATTAATTGAATTGAAATTAAAATTAAACTACATTGCTAGAAATGGGCGTTAGTTGAACTGTTTATCTTTTCTCTTTTTTATTCTATGAAGAGAAAAAGAGGAGAAATGAATGAGAAGTTCAATTGAAATGACAGATCTTAAGATATTGATATGGGTTTGCATTTGTCAGACTTTAAGTGATTTACATCTTAAATTGATTTACATCTGAAATTATTTGACACAGTAAAAAATTAAGAAAGTATCTTGAAACGAAATGAAAACTACAAAAATGAATAAATTTATTAGATGACTAATAAATATTGTAATGAATTTGTCATTTTTTTTTTTCATATCAAAATACATAATTCTCAAGTAGAAATTATATTCAAACGTTTAAAATTTTTTTAATTGCAGAACATCGATCTGAAAATATCATTTATATCATTACAGAATGAAATTGATCCAAATTTTATTTTCGTTTCATATTTTTAAGAATAAATATTATTAATTAAGTAATATCTTAAAATTATTTTACTTAATGTTTATGAGTGATGTGCATATGCGTTTATGCACGGTGTATAAAAAATATTTGCTCGTTATGAGAACAAAATCAACCTTTGAATATTTTTTTTTCATTAGAAATTGCAAGAAAGACAGTTTTAAATGTACATAAAAATTAAAATATATGGAATATTTATTTATTAAAAAAATTAATGTATGGATTCTTCATACATTCAGATACAACGCAAAATGGAACTACTTCTCCAATGGAGTCTTCAAACCATAGTAATCAGACTCAGTTCACAAAACAGACTACTGCTGTACCAATAATTAATGGAACTATTACTGCAATTCCAAATAGTACTTCTCCTACTCCTACTACTACTTCTACTCCTACTACTTCTACAACTGTTACTGCTCCTACCACCAACTCCACTACTGTTACTCCTCCTACTACTACTACTACTACTACTACTACTACTACTACTACTGCTACTACTACTACTACTACTGTTGCACCTAAACCTACTACTGTACCAACAAATACAACAACGACCAACATTCCAACATCTCCACCTACATCCACTAGCACGGCTTCATCGAAGACAACAGCTGTACCACCATCTTCTAAGGATCGTCAATTTGATGGTCTAAGCTTTTTTGGTAAGAGATGTTATTCTGTTAGTTATTTCTATACATTAATTGGGAGACTGTATCTTACAATAGATAAGACAATAAAATAAAAAGTTTTACAAAAATTTTATTAAAATAATTAAAATTGTATAAATTACAAATACTGGTTATAAAAAAATTTTTAGATGAATTTCTTTATTATAAATTTTTCATTGTATTCGATTTAATGTAACAGATATGGTTACATATCAAATAGTTATGCATATATTTTTATTGCAGGTGGTATTATCCTTACTACATGTTTGATGGCAATCGCCGCGTTCTCATGGAAGTTCTATAGGCAATGCAAGGAAGGAAACTACCGTACACTGTGATAACGTGCAAGGCGCTACATAACAGACTTTCGTCAAGTAAACACAATTAATTGAATTAAGAACTATGAATAATTATTTTATTGTAATAATATTGCGTATTTTTATAACACAGTTAAAGTGTTGCGTGGTTAAGTGCTCTTAGTAATGTGATGTACAACCACGTTCCGTTTTTCTCGATACATGTATGTAATAAAAAGGGAGGGGGGGGTCATGTGTATTCGTATGTATTGGAAACAATATTGTATGTATATGCGTCATTTTACTAGTAGATGAGAGATTGTGACGATTACGTGTTGCAAGTAGGAGCAGTAGAGGATATGAGGGAGAGGGAAAGTGGGCGCATTGACGAAAGCCAATGACCAATCAAACGTACATTCCATAAGAGAGAAAAAAGGGAGATAATAATTCTTTAACGCGTATTATCCTTCTTATTAGCTTTCGCTCAAACTGTAACTGTTAGCAAGCTATATCTTTAATCTGATATGGTATATACATTCCGCAGTAAAGTTATATAAGATCTGATTTTTCTACGAGAAGAGAGAGAGAAGAGAAAGTATTAAACTTAAGAAACATTGAGCTCGATACAGGTATTTTAGCGTGAAAACGCTATGCCAAAGCGAAACGAATCTTCGAAATATTCGAATTTCAAACAGACGTATAAATTACATCGACGCGTATGAGACGCGCTATATAATATGAATACTTAAAGTTATTGGCTGTTATTTACAAAATATATATATATATATAAAAATATATATATAATAGTTTTGCGGTATAATATATGATATGCACAAATTAACTCTCTCCTTTATATATCCTTATCACTGGTCTTGCTCTACAATATTTTTTCGACAAAATTTGAGCAACGCGTAGATAATCTTATAAACATCTTATAAACACAAAGTATCATCAAAATGAAAGTTCCTTTTTTAAATTAGATTTTGTATTTTTTTACATATTTATTTTTATTTACTTAATATCGCCTAAATTTGCATTGTATATGTACAATGTGCATATAACAATTTTATTTTTTTGTAATTCCGTTCTTGAGAATACTCAAGATATTGTCGATTATTTACACGTTGCAATCGTAACCGCCGTTGTCATAAAACTCTCTTAAACTCTTAAAAATACTTATTCGTTAAATAGAATGCCTAAGTATTAAATAGTTCCTTTCTCACATATTCGCCTAAAATGAATCAAAAAATCAAGGAAATGCTTTTTACTTTTTCTTTTTACAATATATTATCAATAAATACACAATTTAATTTACGATTTTTTTCAAAGCAAGTATTGTGAGATAATATTTTAAATAGCACAGTATTGTATTAAGGTCCAGTTTCATAATTCACTTAACTCTTAATCGAGGTTCAACCTGTTTCTCATCTCTTTCCAATTCTAGAATTAGAAAGAGATAATGGATAAGTTGAACTTCGATTTAGAGTTAACCGTGAGTTTGGAAATTGGACCTAAAGGCGGTATTCATAGTCGATTCTTATATTCAAGATTTCTTAAATACAATCTTAAGATGTCACAAATCAATCAGAGGGCCGTATTAGCATCTTAAGACATTACTTAAGGTAATCTTGAAATAAAAACGGACTATGAATACCGGCCTAAATATGTTAAGCGATATTCTAAGTATAACGTGTCATGTTTATTATAAAAAAAAAACAAAGAAAGATATATTATATGTTACATTGTGCAATATCTCTTTCAGTTTGTCTATACAACATTGAAAATCCAAATACTGCATTAATATTTTACGAAGCCTATAATCCTCTTCCTGATATTTCTTTCTTAATTACTATTACAGTCGTAAAGTATCATTATCATAACAGATATATCTCTTGCATCATCTTTCCATTTTGTCAATATTTTTTATTTTTTATTACGAAGAGAATTTTGAAAAAAAAACAGAAATACATGATCTAAACAGAGTAAATTTTCATATTTAATATCACTTTAGCGGTTTTAACGATACCAATAGCAAAACAGCGGTTCTCGGCCCAGCGATTGATTGTTTTTGCAATACCGGAGGAAAGAGTGTTTCTTGCGCATCATCATCATTTACTTCTGCAAACGAGAACAATGACGTCATTTTACAATTTATACGTCGCTCATCCGAACAAATTTTTTGTTGCCGTTATATCGGGAATACAAAGAGATATCTTATCTCTTTTCGAACATCTTAATTACTGTTTTATAATAATTTAATTATGATATTTTCAAACAAATTCATTCAATAATCATAATTGCTGCCGAACAGAGAATCGCTACGTGTTTTGCAATTGGCATCGCCAGAACTGCTGACGCGATATTAAATACAGGAATTTACCCTGTTCAGAAAGGGTATTGATCGCATAGCGCCATTGTTATATGTACTTGACACACATATTTCCGCTTAAAACTAATATACTGCTTACACATACACACACACACACACACACACACACACATACACGCACGCACGCACGCACGCATACAGAAACTTGCGACTTTAATCGTTGGTTCCTCAAGAAAGGAAAATCCATTATGTCGCACGAAGGTGCAAAAGAAGAAAAGAAAATAACGAGGAAAGGTGAAAGGACAGATCGATAACGAGAAAACCATCTACCGGGTATTGTGAATAAGGATTTACATTTACCAGAGAGAGAGAGAGAGAGAGAGAGAGAGAGAAAGCTACAATTTCATGGCTGCAACGAGATATCCGATGCGGCAAACACGGATGAAACAGTGATATTGCAGTCGATACACTTGTTTGGTTTGCAATAATTTATTCGGTTGAAAATTTGTTAATAGTTCCTTCTGAGAAAACGATTGTAGGATATTCAATTACCACGCACGTATTTCGGAAAATTCCAACATTATATTTAGAGTAGTGTATAATTTATACAGAACGGTTATCTTGAATTATTAACTGTTGAAGCTATTCTAATTCGATATTTTTAATAATCTGCTTTAAAAAATATTTTAATAAATTCTAGATAACAAATGCTTTCTTCTTCATTCTATATAAATTATACAACATTATAATAATGATATAAGAGGAATATGGAAATAAAATAATATATAATTGATAATAGTATTATATCTATATAATACTAGTACAATAAATCAAGGATATAACATCAAGAATATAAAATCACACTATGAATATAATAAGGTTATGATATACATTAAAATATAATCATATTATAGTATATTATAAAATATTTTATTCAATCAAGTCGAACATTATGGAAGCCACATGTGATTTTATTCCCGTCTCACTTTGCACATATTGAACGTGCGAGTGTTGCGGCGTAACATTCCCAGAGATGAGATAGGATATGGAAAACCAGATAAGAAAAACACACGCGTGCAAGAGATCGCGGTGAGATGAGTGACATAATAAAAAAAAAGAGGAAAAAACCCCAACGAGACATTGCCTTTCGTTTCATGTGAATCGTCTGATGAAAACATGTATTATTATAATTATTATTATAATAATAATTATTATAATAATAAAATATTATAATAATAAATAATAATTATTATAATTCATTTCAAATATATTTCAAATTGTTTCGCAAAAATGAGCGGAAAATATTTCCGATTATTAGAAGAAATATGCGCGAAAAAAATCTCGAGGTAGCTGAGATTGAAGCTCAATTTCCTAGTTTAAAAATTAACTTTCATCAAGATACAAATCTAGAATTTTGAAATTCGGTTAATTAATAAATCCTCAATAATTATATTACTGATCTGAGAACTACAGACATAATTTTTATATACATACATGGCTATCACAAGCTGGTGCTTAGAACCAGTGAGACGATTATATGTATATATATATATATATATATATATATATATATATATATATATATTTATATCCTATATATATATATAATTTTATTTAT
>Ga0157363_1002435_pt1 | contig 16388 bp, 12 predicted proteins | sample AttsexASBM1_FD_111477 | JGI IMG/M metagenome (GOLD analysis project Ga0157363, IMG submission 111477) | Fungus gardens microbial communities from leaf cutter ant in Ribeirão Preto, State of São Paulo, Brazil - Atta sexdens ASBM1 | ecosystem: Host-associated > Fungi > Mycelium > Unclassified ... | reverse complement strand
TTTAGAAGGCCAAATGTTAACGCTTTAAAACCACAAAAAGGCGGGAAGATATATAAAATTTAAATTGTTATTTCGGTTGTATCAAATCTAAAGCTCAGAACTTTTTTGTACACCTAATATTATCACATATTTCAAAAGTAGCAAAAAAAAATTTTCGAACCATCTCTGGTATTTGTCAGAAAAACTAGTTGGTTTGGCGTTTTTTGACAAAAATCTCTCATTAGAATTAAAAAAGAAAATGATTATTGCTCTAAAAGAGAATCCTAGGACTGGTGAATCTGAAAAAAGATGACAAATTTCCAAAGAATCCGTAAAATAGTCTGAAACAACCATAAATCAATTGGTTACACAGAATACCATGTCATTTTTCTTAAAGTTGAATATAAATACTTCTTTTTTAAAAGACGACTCCAGTGTTTGGAAAGAAAATTATGACTATGCAAGAGGTACTGATATAGTCAATAGTTTCAAAGTAATTAACAATAATACCGAGAGAGGTGTAGCTCTGGTTGAAAAATTTAATAAGATTATAACAAGAAAGGAGGAGCAATTTTAATATCTCTTGCAAGTGGTTAATGAACACAGAAAACGTTTTACCAATTGCAAGAAAGATGTTCTTCAACAAGAACTTTAATTTGTAAAAATAAATCTGTTACTGTTTTAATAAACAGAAATTTGCCGTTTATACGCAAATAAATATACTAATAAATTTAATCTATTATTTGACTATTTTTGCCCTGCGCGATCTCTAAATATTGCACTAAATTATCCAGCTTTGGCACAAATAATCTCTTACTAAATGTAACAAAATAAGAGGGTGAGCAGTTTATATTTTCGAATTTTTTTTTCATCATATATTAAGAATCACCTTAGTGTGTACTGAGAATTAAAAAAGACTTATATATATATAAGACCTGCTACATATATTGGACACATTTATTCGGACATATTTGGTTGCACAATAATAACTTGATCTTTGTGCGCGGACGTAGCTCATCGTTTCGGAGCGCAAAAAAATTAGTTCAAGAGGCGAGATGCAATGAATAAAATGTTAGGCTTAATGCTGATACTAAATAAACATATACTTAATCCAAATATGAATATTCTTGAGTTTTTTCTGCGAATTATATGTATTGCGGAATTCGAGCAATCGGCTAGAAAAAGCGACACTGAGGCGCGGAATATAATTCTGTGCATGTGTGCGTGCGTCGGGGCGGACAGACGTTCGAGCATGTGTGCGTGCGTGCGTATGTCGTGTGTGCGTGCGCGTACGTATGTGTGTAAACGCGGTTCTGGTGTCGCAGATGACTTCTCGGTTGAGATATAGACGGGAATCACGGAGCGCAGGACGTAAATCAGTTGTGCGTCGCAGTGCACCTGATTAGTTTTCGCGGTACGCAAGTACACATCAGCATACCGCGTTCGCGGTATACATCGCGGTATACTGCGAAAGTTTTTCTCGATGCAATAGGAAAAACTGAGAATACGTTGACGGCCGAAAACACTCGGCGGAGGCAGAATACTCTTTATTCCCGGAATCTTATCGATATGCGGCAAGCTAATCGGCGGCTGAGAACGCTTGACGTGGCGGAGCACACTCCATGGAAATTCCCGATGTGTGACCGAATTCTATATCCCGTTGGCATGGTGCCGGTCCATTAACATATTAATGCACGGTCGCCATGTTTTTTTAACAAAAAACGAAAAAAATCTTTTATAACTATCATCTCATGTATCCCCATTCTTATTCGCATCGTCAATCTCTTGTGCTTGTACACGTAATTCTCGTGATTTTTCACAGCTAAGGGATTGATCTCTCTAGAATACAAATCTTAAACATTTTTAGAAAAGGTAACACTTTATTATAATTCACAATAGATTATGATACTGTACTTTCGAATAATCCGATAGATAATTCGTTATGATCCCTTTTCCTTTCAACGCACACCTATAATTATTCGCAGTTTACAATCTATATTCTCGATATTTGAGAAAATCGAAAAGTTACGACGTTCGCGTGCCTTTTCTCGACGCGTTTTTTGAGATCCAGCAGATTCTCGCTGCTTTTTCTTCATGTGCATCGTCGTATCATTAGTGGCACAGCATCTGCTGGAAACTATCCCGTCGTTGGGAATAAATTAACATATCTAAATAGTTATACAATCTGGACCAGCAAGTCGTCTGGACCGCAGTCGCGGTCGCGAGAGTAACTTATTGGAGGAGGAGGAGGATAGAGTGAGGGAACACGTAGAAAAGAGAAGTAAAAGTGTAAAAATTCTGCTTAGAGAAAAGAAGTAAAAATGCAAAACAATGCTTATCTGATATTCCTATCCCCCCACCGTATATACCCCTCCGCCGCTACCATCATCATGTAATCATTCTTCTCATCCACCTCCCCCATCCACGCATCTCTTCGGTCCAAGCGGCAATCTCTGCTGTCTCTATCTCCTACTCAGCCTCTGCCGCCACCGCAGCAAAGTATAATACACAAAAATTGTAATAATTCATCCTCAACAATTAAATCGAAGAAGTCGAGCACTCGTCATTCGTACAGAGATGTGAAGATGCGAAGTTAATAATAATCTTATTAGGCTCTCGTCGAGTTCATGCCCGACTTCCTCCTCCTCTTCGGGAGCATCCTCACCGACAGAAACATCCTTCTCCTCAATTTCATCGGCCTCCGTGAAAGGGATCCTCCTTCCCTTCCTCATCATTTTTTTCATATAAGGCTCTCTGAATTTCGTTTTATGATGACACATCGTTTTAAATGCAACTGATGAATCCACGCGCGGACAAAACGTGGACATGACTGACGCTGAAAAGCATTCTTCGCTATAGCGAGACTGCCCAGGATTTATCCTATAGCAATCGTATATAAAACAAAAGTAAATCAAAAAGTGTTGCGGCGAGAAGACATAATAAGTTCGAAGGCAATTGCCTTAGTTGTGCGTAGAGCACAACCGGTTGTCAAATGTTATATGCATTGAGATATTGAGCAACGCCGCCACGTCATCGTCACCATCGTGTGCTCTATCTCATATATTTTGCCACATACTTACCATCTTTTTTTCGACGCCCATGCTGCCCATTGTAACTCATATGCAGCCTATACGATTTTTTCTCTCATTGCAGCTTCCTATGTAACTCCTCTTACTTATTCTCATACGTAAAATATACACATATATGTACATATTTTTTATTCCATTGTACTTATTCGATTATATTCTAATAATGCTTTTAAAGCGAACAAAGCGATATTGTCAGACGCTATGATATCGTCGATCGCGATGATGCTACCGGACATGTACTGGAATATGATACACCGAAGAAGGTAGAAAGAAAAAGAACGAATAAATATCGCAAAGACAGAAACAATGAATAATTACAAATTCTGAGACATATAGTTTAAATATTTGTTTATTTTTCGTATACCATATGGTATATTATCATCTATAGTGTAATTAATAATTCACATTCAACATTTGAATTTTTATTATAAATCTTACTATATAGGTTTGCCGCATCGTATTTGTTGTTTGACGCGTCTCGCGATGACATCAATGTAATTTAATATAAAAAAAACGCGACGTTTGCGATTTCGCAAGCGTCGATTGCTTTATTAGATTTAGCGTAATCAAAGATTTTTTAAGAACATGTTGCAACAAATCACAACATGTCACAACATATTTCACGGTGACATCATCATCATCAATGTAATATGATACAAATGTCACGTGACCAAGTAAATGGTATAAAATGATAAGATTTAGACCGCGCCATTAATCAACACAAGCGATAATATATAGTGCTATTTGATAGAGCAAGCGGCCTAGCTGTATATCAGAGAAGAGTACATCGCATGGGAACAACGATGGGAGCGACGAGCTCATAGAATATCTGAAAGAGCAGAGTTGTGCCAAACGCCGAATATCGATTGGCAAGAGACAATCAGTGACCGCATGTATCGCAAGGCTCAAGAGTTTGAAAAACTCGATGTGCGGATTCGTGCATATGGGTGCCCGATATGGATTTCGAGATATGGCGCAAGATCGAAACAGTATTCGACAGTCGTATATTGACAGGCGTGATAATAAAATCTAATCACATCGAGTCGCAGCGATTTTTGGAAGACGCTGGCAGTGTTGTGTGCTAGCTAGAGTGAATGCAAGACACTGTAGAAAGACACAGCAGTGTGAAAGTGAACACAGTGTTCAATGGCGTTTGTACGAACGATAAACGCACTAATACAGATATATCGCCATCCGGAACTTTGAACTCTTTCGAACGTGCTGCGTTTCAAATGTGCGTGAACGAACGACATGTCATCGAGCCCATCTTGGCATCACGCTGTCGTATTCCTGGACGAATTTCAGGAATGCGACAGTGGGTGAGCATTATCACGAATTCTCAATTCGGTAATGAACATGAATAAGCACAATCCTCTGCGCGCAGAATGTTATTTCGAGAAATTATACTTAAGAAAACAGTGATCAGTGTGCGTTCGACGGAAATGTGCTTCGCGTTGTCAGTGCTAGCCGCTCTCAGTGGTACCCGGCTAAAAAAAGTCAATAAATTGGAAGTCGTCATATTCTCATTACACTGCAGTGTTAAATCTCGCGGGTATTGAGTTTCTGATATCGTTCAAAGATAATAAAAAATTCGAAAACAACAACATATCGATCAATGTGTACGACATCAAAAATAAGCAGATTCTCTACGGCTCATAGGCAATAAAAAGGAAAAACACGCCAATCTCCTGTATCTACAAGATCCACGCGACAACAGTATTAGCCACTTTGCGTAAAAGATCTATCCCGTCTCATGAGATCAAATTACTGGGAATAAGAATAAGAAATATTTCTGCGACCGGTAAATAAAATAAGAAAAGTCAATAAAAAACAATAAAAAAAATAGTGAAAAATGATTTCTTTATTATTTACAGGTGCCTCCATTACTTCAGCTGATGCGAAAAATTACAGTCGCATGCAATGTTCTGCTAGAAGATGACACTATCCGACTACCGAATGAGAACGACAGGTAGCTCGAATTCGATATCTTCACCCAATCTTCACCCATCTTCACGAATTCGATATCGAACACCCAAGAACGAGTGCTATTTGTAATATACGCCGATTTGGAATGTGTTCTAGAAAAAACTAAGGATCTTAAATAAAATAAGGATCCTAAACATCGATAAAGTATTTAGTATCGCGTGTTACGTGCACTACTCGTACAACAATTCGTCGATGTATCGGTGTCGTGATGAAGACTGTATAGCATAATTCACGTAACAACTCAATGATTTGGCGCATCGCATGAAAAATGTCGTATCTGCCAACGTGCCCATAGAAATGTTGTCTAAACAGCAATGGGAAGTATACCGTAGCGCAACGCATCGCCACGTGTGTGAAAAACTTTTCGCGCCGGATGATACGCACATCCGATTATTGCCACTTAACCGGTAGATACCGTAGTCCACATTCGAATTGCAATCTTAATTATAAAAATTTATTCTATACTCCGATCGTATTTCACAATTTATCGGGCGCATTTTATAATTAAAGAAATCACATATGATGGACATGTAAACAATCTATTACGAAAGAAAAATACATTTCCTTCATTAAACATGTCGATAGCATCAAAGACAAAAATAAAAATAATTTTCAAAAAAATTGCGTAAAATTAAGGTTTATTGATTCTTATAAATTTCTAAATGCAAGCTTCAATAAATTAGCGTCGTATTTCGACAAAGACAAATGAAAAATTATACGTTCCAAATTTTCAACTTTGTCAGATGAAGAATTCGAATTATTGACTCGTAAAGGTGTTTTTTCATAAGAGTACGTTGATTGCGTCGAAAAATTGTAGGACGCGCTCTTATCATCGCGCGAATCATTTTATAGTTGACGGGATGATACCGTATCCGGCGAGAGCGATTACGCTCACGCCGTAAATGTATGGCAGCCATCCGAACGCTCGGCGAGTAATGTGATCTGAAAATCGATTGTTATTAGCTGCCTTGTTATTAGCTGACATTTTTGAAAATTTCCATAATAGTTACATTACCAGTTATAGATTCGATCTTGTGCATTATTATTCACTGCTAGGTTTCACGTGGGACGCCATGCTAAAACATACACGCATAAGATTTGAGTTGTTCACCGACATTGATATGGTCGTGTTCATCGAGCGCGATATATGAAGCGGCCTCAATCAATGTTCCGCCATGCACGTAGAATAAAACATACACGTAGAATAATAACAAGTACATGCATTCGTACGATCCGAAAACCAACCTATATATTTTCAATATTCAAATTGTTATAATAAATCTTAAATTAGGTGTTTGCCGATGCGGGGGGGTGATAGGAAAATGACATCACGAGATGTGCAGAACGACAGCTTGTGACTTCATGGAAAATGACATTGCGGGGCGGAGCAGGATGAGGATGATATCAATGAACGTGAGGTGTGGGGAAATTACGTCGCGCGGGATATGCGGAAAATTACGTCCGCACCGCGGTGATGACATCACGCGGGATCGGTGGCTATCAGACGCGATTCGCCGCCATCACCGCCGCCACCGGTTCGCCGCCGATTCCTGCCACCTTCGGACGCGGTCCCACCACACGCTATACTTACTGTGTATACTTACCATAAATATTTACCATTTTTTTCCTCTTATATGTTGCCATCTTATTCTTCTAGTACGCGGAATATTTTATTTATTTATTTATTACATTATATTTTATGTTATATATTATATTATATTATATTTTATTTTGTTTTAACGATTCGAAGAGTGCGAACTATGCAATAAGCGCGATTTGTCGCGCGCTATGTCACGCAATACCATAATGCAATACCGTAAAGATAAGATGGAAAGAAGAATGGAAAGCAGGAATGGTGGAGAGAATAAATATTTTGAACACAGAGTTAATCTCGGTTTATCCATATATATTTATTTTTACATATATATTTTATCTCATATTTTTTAAATATCTCCTCCGCTCCAATATGAATGTTGTCCTCTCAAATTGTATATGAAGATGCGCTGTACTGGAGAAGAACATATAGAATAATCTATAGAGAAAAATTTTTCAAGAACAAATATAAATGAAATATTTACAATTAAACGTATGAATCCATGTCTTCCGAGCACCTGCTGCAGTAACATCAACCGCTTTTAAACCTTATCCCTGCTTCTCCCAATTTATTCACCAATTTATCAGAAGAATCATAGGAAGAATCTTCAGACCTAAAATTCAGTGGATAATAGACAGATCTGTAATATATATATATATATATATATACGTTTCCGCTAAGATAAAAAATCAACTAACACACGTGCCTAGAGTACACGTATGAATTTCAGATCTTATTTCCATTTTACTAAACGTTTTTACTGAAGCATAACCCTGATATTCTATTTTATTTGATATTTTCAACACCAAGTATTAGTGTATGTTAACCCATTGCGGAAATCAAGTTACCGGTTACGAATTAAATGCGGAGGCGATAAACAATTACTTTAATCATTTTATACAGACTGACTTTCCATTGTGTCAGATTACATTGATGTCATCAAATATCCGCAAAAAATCCTCGCGGATATTTACATGACCATTTCCGGTCAATGATATAAAAAATGCAAACGTTAGATTTTGTAACAAAAGATTTTTAGAGATATTCGATGATGACATCAATGTAATCTGACAATGTAATGACACCGCAAATTGCAATGTCAGCAAATTTGCAAGTTTCATGGCCTTGTCAATGTAACGTAAAAAATTTTTTTCAAGGACATTTAGCATGTTCGCAATGGCAATGATAATGTAATATGATACAAATGCGACGTTGCCAAATGATATACATATAATATAATATAATATAATTGAGATGCGATGTTGCCAAATAGTATAATATCAGATAATATATAATATAGTTGCTTTGTCAGTGTAATTTAAGATTTTTCAAGAATAATAATCATTAATATAATTTGATACAATGGTGAGTTCGTGGCGGGTGATAAACGAATAAGGATATCGCCACTCGGAACTTTGAAGTCTTTCGATGCACTGATTTGCTCAAGTGGTACATGTCGCGTGTCGTCGAGCCTACCCTAACATCATTGGTAGAATTTCAAGAACGCGATAGCGGCAGATACTAAATTTAACGGTGAATGCGAACAAACACAATCCTCTGCGCGCAGGATGTCATATCAAACTCCCGTGAGAAATTACGCTAAAGAGAGCAATAATCAACGTGCAAATAGCAGATAATGTGTGTTTCGCATGGTCTGTTGTTGCCGCTCTACACCCGGGCTCAAAAAATGTAAAACGGAAATTCTCGTATGCGTTCCGCACGTTCTAAATCTCGGTTCTAAATCTCGCGGGCATTGAATGACGTCAAATTAAGAAATTTCAAATTTTGAATGATATTTCCATTAATGTCTACATCAATGAAAAAGGGATTGTGCCGATACAATTCGCCGACTGAAAAAGGAGCAAATACGTAAACCTCTTGTACATAGAGGATGACAATGTGCAATATATTTTGCATCAAGAATCAATCTCGATTAGTCAGCCCACAAATCAATAAAAAGGAGTATAAGAAATACTTCTGTAATAGGTACATGAAATAATATTGTAATAATAATAATAATAATAATAATAATAATAATAATAATAATAATAATAATAGTAATATTTAAACTGTTTGAAGGCTTAAAAATACAAAATATAAATAATAGGGAGCATATAGCCACAATACTAGATGTTTTAAACGGAAGTCATATATTTAAAGTTATAATATAACAACGTAGACATTTCAGAACGCTTCAAGAACGTTTGATCATCGTCAGTATATAACGATATCAAGATATTAAATAAAGAAATACATAAAATTAAATGATGAAAGCTAGTCAAAAAGATAAAATAATTTTACAATCGCTATGGTATGAGTTAACAGAGTAAATTGAAGTCCAGAAATTGAAGTTGAACAATATTCAATCGCTTATGAATTTTCTTATGTTTTAGGATTCCTTATTACAAGAAGCAAAATGCGATTTCGTGTGAAAAATACGGAATTTCCATGTTCTATTTAAATTAAGAAAAAAAATACATTTTTCAACAATATTACTTTACGATACATTATTATTCGTGAGAATCAGTTAAGTTTCATGGTACGAGGGCAAGTCAATAAGTTCTTAGAAAATCTGTCGGAAGACACTCGCAGGGTCATGTCACATTACTTTTTGACAAGTAGCATCTCTCAGTTAATTATTGTCAAATTTTGAGCGGAATTCGCGTGGTTTCATTTCTGTAGACGATTAAAGCGAACAACCTTTATATTTTTTGCAAAATGGAAAAAAAAACGAGTTTCGTGCATCAAACATATGAAAGATTTAACGCCGAAAGAAATCAAAGCCGAGTTGAATAATGTTCATAGCACATCAGCATTTGCGTATTGTACAATTGGGTGAATGAATTTAAACGTGTACATCCACATATGATCCTCCTTCGGGACGTCCAATTGAGGACGTCCAAATCATTGATAAAGTCCACGATATTGTTTTGATCGACGAGTGAAAGTGCGCGAGCTTGTTGAGGCCACAGACATATTACATGGCACAGTGATTTCAATTTTGCACGAACAATTGGGTGAAAAAGCTATCGGCAAGATGGGTGCCGCGTTTGCTCTGCACTGTGGATCGTAAGCGCGATCGTATGACGATTTCAAAACAAAGTTTGGAGATGTTTCAATGTAATCCAGATGAATTTCGATTACTGTGAACGAAACATGGATTCATTCACATCCGACGAAGGAACAGTCAAAACAATGGATTTTATCAGGTGAACCAGCTCCGAAGAAGACAAAAACCGGAAAGGCCACAGTTTTTTGGGATCCACGCGGTATAATTCGATTACCTTCCATCGAAACAAACGATCAATGGCGATTACTACGCATCCTTGGACCGTTTCAACAACATTTTAAAGAAAAAATTCCCATTTGGCGAAGAAGAAAGTGCTTTTCCATCGAGACAATGCACGGATTCACACGTGCCCGGCACCGATGGCCAAATTAAATGAATTCCGCTACGAATTGCTTCCCCATCCAGCATATTCGCCAGATTTAGCCCCCTGCGACTTTTCCTGTTTCCAAACCTGAAGAAATAGTTCGGAGGAAAGAGATTTATCACCAGAGAGCAACTCATCGAAATAGAGGCTTATTTTGAAGGGTTGGACAAATCATATATTCGGACGGCTTGAAAAAGTTGGAGAATTTTTGGATCAAGTGTATCGAGCAGAAAGGAGACAAGATAGAAAAATAAAAATGAATCGATAAAAAAAAATGTGTTTTACTATGATTTTCTAAAAACTTATTGACTTGCTCTCGTAATAATTGCTTATCACATTTTGTGACGCAAATGTAATTCTCGCAAGTGTAATTCGGAGTTAATAGTAAATTAAAGACAAAAATTGAAACCTTAGGTAAGAATTATTTCTAACAAAAATGTGATGACCCATAGCTAGCGACTCTTTATACGTTATGAAAGAAAGAGTGGAAAGGGTTATTCTATTGGTAAGTAGAGAGGTTTTTTTCAATAATTGGTAGATAGATTTCAGGAAAGCGTTCTGTGTCTCTCTATTTGTTTAAATCCATTTCTTATCTTTTGATATGTATCATCTCGGAGATCATCCTTTTATACTAAGATTGTTCGGAGTCAAGAATGATATTATTTCAATTAATCATATAATCTAGAGATTTATGACAAGAGATAACAGACAAAGTATTCGTTGGTTTTTTGAAAACATTTATATCTTCTTTTAAACACGTCTTCTTTTTTGTCTGTCCTATATATGAGTATTTGCAATCGAGACAGTTTATTTTATACACCATTTGAATGATCTTTTTTAATTTTATCTTTGCCTGTTTTAATGAAGGTTTCTCAAAAATATTTCACCATTCCTTATTTTAATAAAATATCTGAAAAATTTAAATCTATCACAAAAAAATTTGACTTTAATATTACAAACCGATGAATTGTATGAATACCTTCGCGATGGAGAACCACTGCCATACGTTGACGGCGTGCGCATAAGCGTTCTCAGATACTGTGTCGTCTGTCAATGAAAGCGACTCGCGAAACAGTAAACATAGTTCCTCCAACTTTTTGATACAAACAATGTACTCGTAAGGAAAGACGCCCTTTTCGTGTCAAAAGATTAAAATTTTCTTCTGATAAATTGGAATATTCGTGCAGTCCGTAGCTTATCTTTACTGAGAAAAGGTACCAATTTGTCCAAACTAGAAGCGAGAAATCTGAATGAATCTATAAACCGTAATTTTACACAATTTTTTTTTATCAATTTTGATACTATCGACATGTTTAGTAAAGATATGTTTTTCTTTAGTTATCGGTAAAAGATCAATGTGTCCTTCGCGGTGGCAATTTCCTTGATGACAAAATATGCGTCGTAACCCGATAAGTTACGGATAACTACGGGTATGCAATACGAATCTCTGTAATTTAGATAACAATTTGAATGCATGGGACATCTGTATCGCCCGCTTAAGTGGCAGTGAGGCAGGAATTAAGTCGCGTATCCGCGTATCGTCTGGCGCAAATGGTTTCTTACACACGTGACAATGCGTTGTTAAATTTTTGCCGTCTCGCGTGAAATCCGCCATGGGTATGTTAGCCGAAATTATAGACTGTACATTGTGCATCAAATTTCTGAGTTCTTCCGTGAACCACTATACAGTCTTTATCGCAGTGAAAACGATAGCCCGGCAGTGAGTTGTCATACGAGCAATGCACCCCTAACGAAAATGAGAAGTTTCATAAACGTTTGTTTAATGTTTACATAAGCCTACATATTTGCGGAAGTTCATTGAAAGTTTAAAAACGGTCACTGGAGTATTCGTAAAACGGAAATTGCAATGCTGCAACGTTTCTTAGAAAATAAGAAATTATATGAATGTTTGTTTGACGTTTACATGAACGTTCAGTTAAAATTAAATCTGCTAAACTCAGACATTTTATCAAAAAAAAAAGTTAAGTATAAAATTTTTCACTGAAAAGTCTCATCGTACTGCGCCTTTTATCCTATTCAATGTGGGTTTTTAAACGTTTGATTAAAATTGAATTTCTTTCTAGTGGCGATGTTGCGCACTGCTTGAAAATTAGAAGAATGTTTGCTAAACGGAAGAAAAATGCTTATATTATGGAGTTAAAGAAACCATTTTTTGGGGATTTTTAAGCCGTTTGCGTAAACGCCTTACAAAACGGTTACTAAGACTCAATAATTCGCCACGTTGAAAGCGTTTGTTAAATGGAAAAAAATGCTTATCTCACAATATTGAGAAAAGCGTTTGCTAAGTGTTTGAAAAGTCTGACAGTAAATTCTCTGCACGAAGGTACATCAGCGTTTACTGAACATCTTTGTAAAGCAATGCTTTAGCATTACAGAACTTTCATGAAACGATATATATTGTATTCATAAGCGTTCTGAAAGTGTTTCAATGTGTTCTGTAAGCGTTTTTTATAAAGTTTCAAAATGTATAAACTCTTAAAAAATCGTCATCGAACAATTGTCAATGTTTTATAAAGTTCCGTATTTTCGTTAAGGATGTAGTATCTGATACTAAACATGTGATAATATGTGTACGTAGCCGATTCAGGATCTTTTTCAATGCATACTTCAGGTCGGTGTAGACAACGAATGAGACGCGTTCCTTCCTACAATGGTTGTCAAAACCATTTATCGTTCTCGGCAGTCTTATCCTGCAGTCATTCAGTTTCCCACAGTCTTTGTTGTGGATCTCCAATTTTGCACTCGGGCTGAAATAATGAAGGCATCTGAAAAAAAGTACAATATTATATTATATATTATATATTATATTATATATTATATTATATTATTATCATTATTATTATTATTATGTATTTCGCAAAAATATCTCCTTTCTATTGATTTGTGAATTGATTAATCGAGATAGATTCTTGATAAGCGCAAAATGTCCCGCATTGTCATCCTCCACAAGAGTTTTACGTATTTGCTTCTCTTTCGGTCGGCGAGTCGTATCGGCACAATCCCCTTCTTATTGATGTAGACGTTGATGGAACTATCATTCAAAGTCTTTTAATTTAACTTGGCGTCATTGGAAACTCGATGCTCGCGAGATTTAGAACCGCGAGATTTATAATACGAATACGAGGATTCTCGTTCCACATTTTTTTGAGCCGGGTGTAGAGCGGCAACAAGATCATGCGAAACACGTATTGTCTGCGGTTTGCGCAGACTGATTACCGATCTCTTTAGCATAATTTCTCGCAAAAGTTTGATTGACATCTCGCGCGCAGAGGATTGTACTTGTTCGCGTTAAATTTAGTATCCGCGATGCCTATCCGCTATTGCATTCCTGAAACTCTTCCAGCGATGCTAGGATAAGCTCGATGCGACATGTACCATTCGCGCAAATCGGTGCATTGATATAGTTCATAGTTCCGGGAGGCGATACTTTTGTTCGCGTGTTTGTCACTCGCCACGAACTCGCCATTAAAAACAGTGTTTATTTTTAAAGAGTCATATCATTGCATTACACTATGCACATGTTCAAGCACAATTTCGCTCGCATCTTCGAGAAATCGGCGAGGTTTAATATGTTTAGAGATATGTTTCACCGTTTAGAGATATGTTCCATCAGAATACGGCTTTCGAAATACGCCGTTTCAATGATTCGCCAACGGAATCCGTATCCGGCGCATTTGCATGAATCTTTTACGCTTAGATTCATTTAGACTCTCGAGCCGCGCGATACATGCGATCAGTAAATATCTATTATATTGATAATCGCGGGCGTTTGATACAGCTCTGCTCCTCCAATGATTCGATAAACTCGTCACATCGCTGTTATCACACGCTGTATTCTACAGTACTAAGCAAAGTAACTTGCTCAAATCATCACTCCATGTTGTCACTTGCGTTGTCGAATCGACTAATGACATTATTTGACTAAATCTTATTTTTATACTATTATATATGATATATTTTTTCAAATAATATATATATATTATTTGGCAACGTCGCATTTGTGTCATATTACATTATCATTGTCATTGCAAAACTACTAAATGTCCTTGAAAAAATTTTTGTGTTAAACCGCTGACAAGGTCACATTAAAATTTGTAAATTTGCTGTCACTGCAATTTGTGGTGTCAGATTATATTGATGTCATCACCTGATCTCTAAAAATTTTTTGTTATAAAATCTAACGTTTGCATTTTTTATGTCATTGACCGGAAATGGTCATATAAATTTCCGCGAGGATTTTTTGCGAAAAATCAGTCTGTGTAAAATCGCTAATCTAGGCTAGTAGTCACTCTCGCATTTAATTAGCAATCGGAAACTTAATTTCCAATATATTAACACGCAACTTAATTTCCAATATGCTAATATTTGGTCAAAATACCAGATAAAGCATCATGGTTACGTTTCTGTAAAACCGTTTAATACAATGGAAATAAGAAGAAATTCGTACATATACTGTAAGTAGCGACGTTCGTGCGACGTTATCAGGGAGATGGATTCATATGTTCAACCGTAAGTATTATAATACATTTATATTTATTTGTAAACAATTTTTCTCTATATGGCTTATTTGTTTGTTTTTCTTCCTTGCAGCATTGTCTTCATCTTAGAACATATATTACTGAAAGAAGCATAATCTCTTGAAAGTGAAGGCGAATAGATTGATAGAGAATAGATGATGATTGTAATTGGTAATGCGCATGACCTTAAAGAGGGAATGCGCCCATAAGCGTCAATTACCTTTGTATGAACGGTATACTTTATTCAGCTTGAACATCCATCACGCAGGCGCATATGATTGTATGGAGCATGCGCATTACAATCTACGTTTATCTCTCCATCCTTATCAATCTTCTCGGCTTCAGCCAAATGTACAAGGGTTATAGACTTTTGTTCTTTCCAGTAGTATATGTTCTAAGATCTTCACAATTCGAGAGAATGACGACATTCATATTGAAACGGAGGAGAAATTAAAATTAAATATATATATATATATATATTAAATATATATATATATATATATATATATATATATATATATATATTTATAGGTGTATAAGCTTAAATTGGCTGTTTGCTCATAGCATTAGTGAGCGTACAAAGCTACCCTGGGCACACAATACACTTTTTTTTATGTGTTTGACATCTGTCAACATTAACCAGTGCACATCATCAGCAATTTCATACAACAACATACATTTTTTCTTTCGTAATCATGTCTAGTTTTTTGCTAAAAAGAAAACATATGCGGGAAGCTTTGCTTTTCTATTTCAATTTGAAGAAATCGGCTGCCGCATCGAATCGCATCGAATGCTTGTGGAGGTCTATGGCGACAATGCTTTATCGGAAACAACGTGCAGAGATTGGTTTCGCCGGTTCAATGCCAATTTTGACCTGAGTGACAAGAAGCACGAAAATCGGCCCAGGAAGGTTGAGAACTGTCAATTGCAGGCTCTTTTGGACGAGGACGATACCCCCAATCGCAAAAAATGCTTGCCGAGCAATTGGGTGTTTCTTAAGCAGCCATTTCCATGCGGCTATATGCCATGGGGAAGATTCAAAAGATTGGAAAATGAGTGCCGCATGAATTGAACAATAGGCAGATGGAGCGACGCCAAAACACATGCCAAATTCTGCTTGCCAGAAAAAAAAGAAAGTCGTTCCTACATCGGATTGTGATAGGCGATGAAAAGTGGATCTATTTTCAGAATCCTAAACGCAAGAAATCTTGGGTTGATCCCCCTCAATCATCAACATCTTCCTCAAGACCATCGCTTCGGACGGAAGACGATGCTGTGCGTTTGATGGGATCAGGAGGATGTCATCTACTACGAGCTGTTAAAACAGTTTCACGACAATCGCACCATCGCACACGTCAACAATAGTCCAAAACTACTTGGAGACACTCAACTGGGAAGTGCTACTCCATCCCGCTTACTCACCAAACCTGGCACCTTCTGTCTATCACCTGTTTTCGCCATGCGCTCGCTGAGCGGCACTTCGATTCTTACGAAGAAGTCCGAAAATAGCTTGATAAGTGGTTTGCCTCGAAAGATGAAGAATTTTTTTGGCGTGGTATACACAAATTGCCCGAAAGATGGGAAAAATATATAATTAACAAGGGCAAGTACTTTGAATAAATTTGTTTTTGCTTCCTAGGAAAAAAAAATGTGTTTTTCTGATTCAAAACAGCGGATTTAAGCTTATATACCTGTATATATATATATATATATATATATATACATATATATATATTATATATATATATATATATATATATATATATAT